>Ga0129299_1000462_pt1 | contig 25414 bp, 18 predicted proteins | sample ConPoolayeCmetaG_FD_94477 | JGI IMG/M metagenome (GOLD analysis project Ga0129299, IMG submission 94477) | Hot spring microbial mat communities from California, USA to study Microbial Dark Matter (Phase II) - Cone Pool mat layer C metaG ...
AACTCAAAGGGATACAAACTGGAGAAATTGTGTTATTCGAGAAGTAGTTTTTTTTGATGAAAACTTTGGTATGGCAGGCAGTGCGGAAGGTTTAGTTCTAAGAACAACAAACGGTGGCAGAACTTGGAATGAAGATATATTTGAACAAGACACAAACTGGGCATTTTTCTGGAGGACAGAGAGTGTGCAGGTACCCTCCCCGAAGACTGCCTATCTTATATATGATGGGACATACATTATGAAATATACCTGGGATGGGATAATGGAATCGGTGGATGAGACGCTTCCTGTTTCTGATTTTTCTTTATCTCCTAATCCCGCAAGGGAATATGTTGAGATAGAAATAAGGGCACGGCAAGCAGTGCCCCTACAAGATATAAAAATCTTCAACATGCTGGGCAAGTGTGTGATAAATGAAACCATTCATCCGATGACTCCGAGTCATCGGATGAATATTGAAAACTTACCAGCGGGGGTGTATTTTGTCCGTGTTGGCGATTGGGTGGGGCGGTTCGTGAAGATTTGAAAAAAAAAGGCTGCCTTGAATTACAAGGCAGCCCGATAAGTGCAATAATTCATTAACTTTACATAGCTATTGACTCGAATTCGGATTCAATTTCTTTATCAACTTCTTTATAAACCTCTATTTCAGGTTCTGGAATTTCTCTTCTTCCAAAAATATTACCAATTTCGCTGATTACCTTCATTTCCTGATAGTGTCTCAATCCTGTCCCTGCGGGAATTAATTGTCCAAGGATAATATTCTCTTTCAATCCATTCAAGGTGTCAGTTTTTGCTGAAACAGAAGCATCCGAGAGGACTCTGGTAGTTTCTTGGAAAGAGGCTGCTGAAAGCCAGCTTTCAGTTGTTAACGAAGCTTGAGTTATACCAAGAAGCAATGGTTCTGCAATGGCAGGCTCTGCGGCTCGGGATTCAGGTAATTGACGGCCCTTCTTCTTTAAATCAGTAACGATTTCCCTGAATTTTTTCCTTGAAACAAGCTGACCTACCTTAAGCTTGGAATCACCGGGTTCAGTTACTACCACGTTATTCTTCAATTTATCATTTTCGTCAACAAATCTAATTCTATCAACCTGATCATTTTCAAGAAATGGAGAATCGCCAGAATCAGTAACCTTTACTTTTTGAAGCATTTGCCTGACTATAATTTCGATGTGTTTATCATTGATTTTCACACCTTGCATACGATATACTTCCTGAATCTCATTAACAAGATATTCCTGAACAGCATTCGGTCCCTTGATTCTCAAAATATCGTGTGGATTGATTGAACCTTCGGTTAGTCTTTCGCCGGCTCTAACAAAATCTTCTTCCTGAACCAAAATATATTTCCCGATTGGAACTGCATATTCTTTTTGTGTTTTTTCGTCAGGAGAGGTTACAACTACTATTCTCTGTCCTCTCTTTTGCTTATCAAACGAAACAATACCATCAATTTCTGAGACTATTGCAGGATTCTGCGGGGCACGTGCTTCGAACAGTTCGGTTACTCTAGGCAAACCTCCTGTGATGTCCCTCATTCTTCCCAGATCTCTCGGAATTTTAACTAAAGGAGTACCGACACCAATCATTTCGTCATCTTCAACTCTGATTTGTGCTTTTGTTGGAATACTATAGGACTTAAGAATGTTACCTTTGTCGTCAAGAATTTCTATTGTTGGGGATTTTGTTCTGTCCCTTGATTCCACAACCACTTTTGTGATGTGTCCTGTTTGCTCATCGTTAATCTCTCTGTAAGTAATGTTTAAAGCAAGATCTTTATACCTAACTTTTCCACCAACTTCAGAAATAATTGTAGCATTATAAGGATCCCATTCATAAATCATACTACCTTTTTTGACCATTTGACCGTTTTTAACCTTTAATTCTGCACCATAAGTGGCATCATATTTTGTTAAAATTCTGCTGCTATCTGGATCAACAATATTGATAACTCCACTACGGCTAACGACTATCTGAACTTCATCATCAAATTCGTTTAGATAGGACACAATTCTCACATTCTCAAATTGAACCTGTCCATCGAATTTTGCAATGACAGATGATTGCGAGGCAACCAACAGAGCAGTTCCACCAGTGTGGAATGTTCTTAATGTTAACTGAGTGCCCGGTTCGCCGATAGACTGTGCGGCAATTGTACCTACGGCTTCGCCCACATCAACAAGCTTACCGGTCGCAAGATTTCTGCCATAACATTTGGCACAAACACCTTTTCTTGACTCACATGTTAATACAGACCTTATTCGAACGCTTTCGATAGAAGTCTCCTCTATCTTCCTTGCAATTTCTTCGTCAATGACCTCCCCAGCTTTAACGATTAACTCATCTGTGAGCGGATCAATAACATCAAGAAGTGTAACCCTGCCGATAATTCTCTCATAAAGAGGCTCTTTTACTTCTTCACCATCTTTGAGGGCTGTCATCTCGACCCCTCTGATAGTATGGCAGTCACTTTCGGAGATAATTACATCCTGTGAAACATCATGCAATCTTCTTGTCAGATAACCAGCGTCAGCAGTTTTGAGAGCAGTATCAGCCAGACCTTTTCTGGCACCGTGAGTTGATATAAAATATTCAAGAATTGAAAGCCCTTCTTTAAAATTCGAAATAATCGGGTTTTCGATAAGCTCACCAGTTGACCCGGAGAGAGATTTCTTTGGCTTAGCCATCAATCCTCTCATTCCTGCTAACTGCCTGATTTGTTCTTTCGAACCTCTTGCCTGAGAATCAAGCATCATCCAGAATGTATTAAATCCCTGATTAGCTTTCGAAAGCTCGGAATATAGCTTATCAGCAACCCTGTTAGTAGCTGTTGACCATGTATCAATTATTTTGTTATATCGTTCGCCGTGAGAAATAACTCCGCCTTGATAGTTACTTTCGACTTCATCAATTTTCACCTGAGCTGAGTTAATTATACTTGTTTTCTCTTCTGGTACTAAAACGTCAGCAACACTAACCGACAATCCACCCTTGGTAGCATAAGTGAAGCCAATTTCCTTCAAAGCATCAAGAAATTCAACTGTTCTTGCCAAACCCACAGTCCTGAAACAAATACCAATAATCTGTCTTAATCTTTTCTTTGTCAGCAATTCATTCAGGTAACCAATTTCTTTCGGAACAATCTGGTTAAAAAGGATTCTGCCTGTAGTTGTTTCAATCATTTGGCCGTCAATTCTGACTTTTATTTTTGCGTGAAGATCAAGAGTTCCACTATTATAAGCAATGATAACTTCATCGGGGGATGAAAACATTCTATTCTCACCCATAGCACCATGTCTGACTTTTGTTATATAATAAACACCAAGAACCATATCCTGTGAAGGAACGGCAATTGGATCACCATTTTGAGTGTGCATGATGTTATGGGGAGCAAGAATCAATAATAATGACTCCAACTGAGCTTCATAGCTTAATGGAACATGGACTGCCATCTGATCACCGTCAAAGTCAGCATTAAAGGCTGTACAGACCAAAGGATGTAGCTGAATTGCCTTACCTTCAATCAATCTTGGCTGGAAAGCCTGAATACCAAGTCTATGCAATGTAGGAGCTCTGTTGAGAAGCACAGGATGTCCTTCGATAACTTTTTCTAAGATATCCCAGACCTCATTTGTTTTTCTTTCAACAAGTTTTTTTGCACTTTTTACTGTTTTGACGTGACCTCTCTCGATTAACTTCCTGATAATAAACGGCTTAAATAATTCTACCGCCATATCTTTAGGTAGTCCGCATTCGTGTAATTTAAGTTCCGGACCTACAACAATAACAGATCTACCAGAATAATCAACTCTTTTACCAAGTAAATTCTGACGGAATCTTCCTGTTTTACCCTTCAAAGTATCAGCCAATGATTTTAAAGCTCTCTGGGATTCGCTTCGGACAGCACGTCGGCTATTGTCAAAGAGAGCGTCAACAGATTCCTGAAGCATCCTCTTTTCATTTCTTAGAATTACTTCCGGAGCCTTTATATCAATCAATCTTTTTAATCTGTTGTTCCTTATAATTACTCTTCTATAGAGATCATTAAGGTCTGAGGTTGCAAACCTACCGCCCTCGAGAGGTACAAGTGGTCTTAGGTCTGGTGGGATTACAGGTATAACATCAAGCACCATCCATTCAGGTTTATTAACAGACAGATTACCTTCGGGGGTAATAAAAGCATCTAATATCCTGAGTCTTTTTAGTATTTCTGCTTTCTTTTGCTGGGATAAATCTTCAGTTTTGAGTATTTTTTTGAGTTTATCATAGCTTTCAATAGGATCAACTCTTTTGAGTAATTCCTTTATAGCTTCACCACCAATAAGAGCAATGAATTTATTTGGATCATCGTCATCAAGATTCCTGTCTTCATCAGTGAGGCTCATCATGACTTCAAGATATTGCTCTTCTGTTAGTAGGTCGTTGTGTTGCAAACCAGTTTTACCGGGCTGAACAACTATATATGATTCATAATATACTATTCTTTCAATATCTTTTGTTGGTATTCCAAGTATTGCAGCAATCTTGCTTGGTAATGTACGGAGGAACCAGATGTGAACAACAGGAACGGCAAGAGTGATATGTCCCATTCTTTCTCTTCGGACAGATTTTTGAGTAACTTCTACCCCGCACCTATCACAAACAATACCTTTATATCTGATTCTTTTATATTTCCCGCAGGCACATTCCCAGTCCCTTATAGGTCCAAAGATTTTTTCGCAGAAGAGACCGTCTTTTTCAGGTCTAAAAGACCTGTAATTTATTGTCTCGGGTTTTGTTACTTCCCCATGAGATCTGTTTAAGATATCATCCGGGGAGGCAATTTTAATTGCAATTCTTGAAAAACCTTTTCTTGGAATTGATTTTGGTTGCATGGATATTTCTCCTAAATATCAATTTATTATTTTTAATCTATTTCTATATCAAGACATAATCCCTGAAGCTCACGAACGAGAACGTTGAAAGATTCAGGAATATTCGGGTTAGGCATATTTTCACCTTTTACAATAGACTCATACATTTTTGCTCTTCCCTGAACATCATCGGATTTGACAGTTAACATTTCCTGCAATGTATGAGCTGCACCATAAGCTTCCAAAGCCCAGACCTCCATCTCGCCGAGTCTTTGACCGCCAAACTGAGCCTTTCCGCCAAGTGGTTGTTGTGTTATTAATGAATATGGTCCTATTGACCTAGCATGAATTTTATCTTCAACTAAGTGAGAAAGCTTGAGCATATATATAACACCAACTGTAATTTTTTCGGTAAACTTTTCTCCAGTTCTACCGTCATATAGCACTGTCTTCCCATCCTTTGGCAAGCCAGCTTTCTCGAGGTAATTGCCAACATCTTCCCATGTTGCACCATCAAAAATCGGAGTTGCAAAATTCAAATTTAGTTTTTGCCCAGCCCATCCAAGAGCCGTTTCGAACAATTGACCGAGATTCATACGGGAAGGCACACCAAGTGGGTTCAGTACTAATTCGACGGGAGTCCCATCAGGCAGAAATGGCATATCTTCAACAGGAACTATTTTTGAAACAATACCTTTATTTCCGTGTCTTCCTGCCATTTTATCGCCAACCATTAACTTCCTTTTCTTGGCAATATATACTTTTGCCATTTGTAAAATGCCGGGTTGGAGTTCGTCGCCTGTAACTATTTTATTTCTTTCTGTCTTGATTGTTAAGATTATCTCATTTCTTTCGTGATGATAATTTTTCATCAATGTTGTGAGCAACTCCTGACGCTTGTTATCATTAAGAATCTGTGAGTTTACATCAATAAGCTCTGGTTTCAAGATTCCTTCTTCGTATTTAGCTAAAACCTCTGCTTTCTTAATGGTAGAGCCGCTTCTGAACACAGATTGACCATTATTTAGCTTTAATCCTAAAGTTTTTTGTCCGTTCAATATCTCGGATAATTTTTCTATACATGCATCATCAAGAGATCTAAGCAAATCTTTTTCTTTCTTGGCTAAATGTTCCTGCCTCTTTTTCTCTTCAGTTTTACTATCTTTTTCAGATGATAATAACCTGCGTGTGAAAAGCTTTGTATTGATAACAACACCTTTTAATCCGGGAGTAGCCCTTAATGACACATCTTTGACATCACCAGCCTTATCACCAAATATAGCTCTCAGAAGTTTCTCCTCCGGAGTGGGATCAGTCTCGCCCTTGGGGGTAATTTTTCCGATAAGTATATCGCCTTCGGTAACTTTTGCACCTGTTCTGATAATTCCATTTTCATCTAAATCTTTTGTTGCATCTTCGCTCACATTGGGAATTTCTCTTGTAAATTCTTCCTCTCCGCGTTTTGTATCTCTCACCTGAAGCGTAAACTCTTCAATGTGGACTGAAGTAAATATATCCTCTGCAACTAATTTCTGAGAAACAATGATAGCATCCTCAAAATTATATCCTCTCCAAGGCATGAAAGCAACTAAAACGTTCTGCCCCAGAGCCAACTCACCTTTGCTTGTGGAGGCTCCATCGGCTAAAGGTTGACCTTTAACAATTCTCTCCCCTGTTTTGACTATTGGCTTTTGGTTGATACATGTATCTTGATTTGTCCTGAAGAATTTGACAATCGGATAAACAACTCTACGCTTAGTATAGAATGTAGTTAATTTTTCTTCTTCTGTTCTGTTGTCATCATAGTTCACAATAATTTTATCGGCACTTACATATTCAACAACTCCGTCACCTTCGGCTAAAAGTAATGTTCTCGAATCGTATGCCACTTTAGCTTCCATTCCTGTGCCTACTATCGGGGCGCTTGGTCTGAGAAGTGGAACTGCTTGTCGTTGCATGTTCGAACCCATCAAAGCCCTGTTAGCATCATCATGCTCAAGAAATGGTATCAATGACGAGGCAGCACTTGTTATCTGGTCGGTTGAAACATCAATATATTCAACTGATTCAGGATCAACCATAACGAAATCACCTGATTGTCTTGCTTTTACTCTCTCCTCTATTATTTTGCCGTCTTTATCAACCAGTGTGCTTGCAGGAGCTATTATCAATCCGTCTTCTTTTTCAGCTGTAAGATATTCGATTTTGTCGGTTACATATCCATTTTCAACTTTTCTGTAAGGAGTTTCTATAAATCCCAGATGATTTATTCTTGCATGAATTGCAAGCGATGAAATCAGACCAATGTTAGGTCCTTCAGGGGTTTCAATCGGACATAATCTGCCATAGTGAGTATAGTGAACGTCACGAACCTCAAATCCTGCTCTTTCTCTTGTCAAACCTCCGGGTCCAAGTGCTGATGTTCTTCTTTTATGAGTCAGTTCAGCCAAAGGATTTGTCTGATCCATAAACTGAGACAGCTGATTTGTTCCAAAGAATTGATTAATAACCGATGTTATTGTCCTTGCATTTACCAAATCATTCGGTGAGAGATTCTCTGCATCGTGGATACTAAGTCTTTCTTTAATAGTTCTTGCCATTCTTGCAAGACCAACATTGAATTGTGATGTTAGTTGCTCCCCGACAGTCCTGACCCTTCTGTTTCCCAGATGATCAATGTCATCACCTGTTTGTTTGGTGTCATGAAGATGAATTAGGTGTTTAATAATTGCAACAATATCTTCTTTGGTTAATGTGGTTGTTTCATAATCAATATCAAGCTTAAGTTTTTGATTTATTCTGAATCTACCAACAATACCAAGGTCATATCTTTTGGGGTCAAAAAATAATTTTTTCAGTAATGCCTCAGCAGTATCAATGTCAGGTGGTTCACTGGATCTTAATTGTCTGTAAATTGCTTCTAAAGCGTCTTCACGGGTCTTTGCAGTATCTTTCGATAAGGTTTTTGCTATAATTGGTTCATCATTAGGATCTGAATAGTTAAATATTCTAAGTGGAAGCAATTCAGCTTTCAGCATTCTTTCCAGCAATTCCTGAGTAATAATTGTGTCACGGGTTGCAATAATCTCACCTGTTGACATATCAATAACATCAGAAGCAATTCTTCTGCCCAAAAGATTTGTATTAACTTCTTCGGGCTGAATTTCTTGTGATAATTCAAATAAGTTCAATACTTCTTCATCGGAGGAATAACCTAAAGCTCTAAGTAAAGTTGTAACCGGAAATTTCTTTTTTCGGTCAATATAGGCAAATAAAACATCATGTATATCAGTTATGAACTCGACCCATGAGCCTCTGAAAGGAATAATTCTGGCAGTATAAATTCTTGTGCCATTGGGATGGAGTGCATCATCAAAGAAAACACCCGGTGAACGATGCAACTGTGTAACAATGACTCTTTCTGCACCGTTGATAATAAATGTTCCTCGAGGTGTCATCGCAGGAATGTTCCCAAGATAAACCTCAGATTCAATTGTGTCAAAATAATCTTCAGTATCCTTTTCAGCCTTGCTTGAAAGTCTTAGCTTGGCTTTTAACGGTTTTGAATAGGTTAATTCTCTTTCCCGACATTCATCTTCGGTGTATTTTGACCTTTCCACGCTGTATTCAACAAATTCCAGCTGATAGATGGATGAAGCATCTTCTATCGGAAAATTATTCATAAAAGCTTGTTGCAAGCCTTTGTTTTCACGTTTATCAGGCGGCACTTCCTCCTGAAGAAAGTCTTCATAAGCTTTCAGTTGAATATTAAGTAAGTCAGGATACTTATGATATTCCTTTATTGCTCCAAAATGAACTCTTTCCCTTAACCTTATAAAATTATTTGTTTTGCTTTGTTGAGAGTTTTTGGTGGTGAGTTTATTTGTTTCCACTTTTTTTACCTCCGATGTAGAATTAGTCATCGAAAAAAAAACTTTCTGTTTAATTCTGAATCTATCAGAAAAACAGAAAATTATTTGATTAAGTTATTATTTTGATAATCAAGCTTAAACTTTTTAAAATTTTATGTTTAATACTTATTTTTAACTAAATTAAAAATGAATTGAAGGAATCCCTTGAGGACTCCTTCAAGATTTGAATTATATTAATGATATTTCCAAGTTTGATATTATTTTAATGTAACTTTTGCTCCTGCTGCTTCGAGTTTTTTCTTAATATCTTCAGCTTCTTCTTTTCCGACAGCTTCCTTCACCATCTTAGGTGCACCTTCGACAAGATCTTTGGCTTCTTTCAAGCCCAAGCCGGTAAGTTCACGGATAACCTTAATAACATTTAATTTTTGTGCTCCCATATCTGTTAATTCAACGTCGAATTCGGTTTTTTCCTCGACAGCTGCAGCTTCTGCTGCTGCTGGGGCAGGACCACCAGCCATCATCACTGGTGCAGCGGCTGTAACTCCAAATTTTTCTTCGAGGGCAGTTTTCAATTCCGCAGCCTCAATCAGAGTCAAGCTGGAAATTTTTTCTAATAATTCTTCAACTATTGGTGTCATACAATTTATCTCCCTAATTTCTTTCAGTAAAATATTTTTTAAGATGCCTTTTTCTTTGCCACTTCGTCAATCAAATATGCAACATCTCTCATGACAGCGTTTATAGCGCCGACAATACCGGATATAGGTGAATTTAGCGAACCTAGAATTCCTGCGATTAGTTGCGGTTTGGTTGGAAGAGATGCTAATTGTTTGAGCTGCGAACCGTCGTAATAAACTCCTTCAATTATTGCGGCTTTCAGAGACGGAATATTATTCTTCTCAAACTGTTCCTTGATAATTTTTGCAGGGGCAACCGGGTCATCGTAACCGAATATAACTCCAGTGGCACCTTTAAATTTCTCCTCAGGAATTTTGAAAGAACCAACCTCAGATAAAGCCCTTTGAATTAAAGTGTTTTTGGCTACCTTCAGTTCCATACTTGACCGTTTGAGGTCTCTACGAAAAATTACAGCTGATTCTACGCTCATTCCCATAAAATCAACGAAATAGAAACCATTAGCCTTTTGGAACTTTTCTGTCAGTTCAGCAACTATTTGTCTTTTTTTCTCCAGAGTAACCATACATACCTTATTTATTTATAATTACCATTAGAACGGCAACAAACCCATACGGATTTGAGAAGCATTTGCCATTAAAAGAGTACGTAATATTCATTTTTAATTTAGTCTTTTTGCTGGAAAGATAATTCATTGACTTTAACGCTCGGTCCCATTGTTGAGCTGAAGAATACACTCTTTATATATTTTCCTTTTGCTGTTGTGGGTTTGGCTCTTAAAACACTATTAACAAAAACATTCACATTTTCTGTTAGTTGTTCGGTAGTGAAGGAGCATTTACCAACTGCAGCATGTATATTACCTGTTTTATCAACTCTGTATTCAATTTTACCAGCTTTGACATCCCGGACAGCCTGAGCAATATCGAACGTAACGGTTCCACTTTTCGGGTTTGGCATTAAACCTCGAGGACCAAGTATTCTTCCTAATTTACCAACCTCGCCCATAACATCTGGAGTTGCAATAATAACGTCAACCTCTGTCCATCCGCCTTTTATTTTTTCAACATATTCATCAAGTCCAGCATACTCTGCACCAGCATCAAGAGCTTCCTGATCTTTCGGGGGTTTTGCTAAGACCAAAACCTTAACCTGCTTACCGGTTCCGTGAGGCAATGAAACAGTCCCTCTGACCAATTGATCTGCTTTTCGTGGATCAACTCCTAAGTTCATTGCAATCTCAAAAGACTCATCGAATTTTGCATTGGCAGTCTTTTTGATAATTTCTACGGCTTCCTGAGCTGGATAAACTTCTTGTTGGTTTATCGTTTTTATTAATGCGTTATATCTTTTACCATGCTTTTTCATATTAGTTTCTTTCGATTTAATTAAAGATTAACCTTCAACAACAATACCCATACTTCTGGCAGAACCTTTAATCATGCTCACTGCGCTATCTATGGTGTCGCAGTTCAAATCTTCCATTTTGATTTTTGCTATTTCCTCTGCCTGAGATCTGGTGATTTTGCCAACTTTATTTTTATTTGGTTCGGAAGAGCCTTTTTTTAATCCAGCCGCTTGAGCTAAAAGTACTGCTGCAGGTGGGGATTTTACTACAAATGTAAAAGATTTATCCGAATAAAAAGTTACAACCGCAGGGAGTATTGTTCCTTTTTGTTTTGCTGTTCTTGCATTAAATTGTTTTACAAATTCCATACCGTTCAAGCCTCGTTGTCCAAAAGCAGGTCCTACGGGCGGTGCCATTGTAGCTTCCCCTGCATTCAACTGCAACTTAAACGATCCCATTACTTTTTTTGCCATTGTTTTTCTCTTTTTTAAAAACTTGAAAATTCTTTGACAGTTTAGTTATTTTTTTATTTTATTTAATTAATGATTTTCTAATTCAATTTGTCTAAAATCTAATTCAACTGGAGTTTTTCGCCCCAGTATGCCAACTTCAACTTTCACTTTTTGTTTTTCATAATTGACTTCTTTGATTGTTCCATTGAAAGTATTGAACGGACCATCAATCACTTTGACAGGGTCGCCAATCTGAAAAGCTGTTTCAATAGTTTCGATACTTTTTCTTTCTTCAACCCTGCCGATTATTCTATCAACTTCGTGCTTTTGCAAAGGTGTTGGCTCTTTTTTGGTTCCCACAAAACTAACAACTGAAGGAATATTGCTGATTATCTCATGATTTTTCTTGTCCATAATCATATTAATCACAATATAACCGGGCAGAAAGTTCTTTACCTTCGTTCTTCTTTTACCACCACGAACTTCAAAGACCGTTTCCTGAGGTATAATGATTTCGCCAATCTTATCCTGCAACTTCAGCCTTTTTACTTCAGCCTCGATAGATAGCTTCACTTTCTGCTCATGACCAGTGTAAGTTCTAAGAGCGTACCATTTGAAACCGGGTTTTTCTTCGGTTGTTTCATCACTGGAATTTGAATTGAGTTCTGGATTATTTTCAATTAAATTAGACTCGATATTTAGTTCTTCGTTCATAGCAGGAAATTAGTGATGAATAATTAAAAAATGAACCCGATAGCCTGAGTTACCAACCAATCAATCAGATAAGTGAAAATAGTGAATATAAGAGTTGCAACCACAACTACAATGGACGATTCCCTAAGTTGTTCCTTTGTGGGCCAAGAAACTTTTTTCATTTCTTTTGCAACATCGCTGAAAAAGTTTTTTATTTTTTCTATCATAAAACATTCCTAAACAATATTTAGCACGGGTGGAAGGACTTGAACCCTCAGCCTACGGTTTTGGAGACCGCCGCTCTGCCAATTGAGCTACACCCGTAATTTCCGAGCTGATGACCGGGATTGAACCGGTGACCTCTTCCTTACCAAGGAAGTGCTCTACCAACTGAGCTACATCAGCACCGCAGAGCGGGAAACGGGGTTCGAACCCGCGACCCTCAGCTTGGGAAGCTGATGCTCTACCAGCTGAGCTACTCCCGCAATTACAAATAACTCTCTTTTTAAATAAGTTGAGCGGGAGACGAGGCTCGAACCCGCGACCCTCAGCTTGGAAGGCTGATGCTCTACCAACTGAGCTACTCCCGCATTTTTTCTTATTTTGTGGGCAGGGAAGGATTCGAACCTCCGTAGGGCGTAGCCCAGCAGATTTACAGTCTGCCCCGTTTAACCGCTTCGGTACCTACCCATTGTTTTAGCCTACAAAATTAATAAATATTTTTATTTTATACAAAATTTATTTAAAATTTTTTTTATTTAAACACTTATTACATTCTGTATATCAACCTCGGTATCGGCTGGTATTTCTGTATAGCTGATGACTCCTACCATCGGATATTGATTATGTATCATCTTGTAGAAATAGGGGCGTATTTGTGCTGAACATATTACTATCGGGAGGTACCCTGTCATTGTTATCTCATCTATTGCTTCTGATAGACTTTGGTTTATTTGTCTTATCATCTCTGGGGACAGGCCAAGTGTTGGACTTGATGTTGCTTGACTTCCTGATTGAAGGGCATTGGTCATTATCTGTTCTAATTGTGGGTCTAAAGATATTGCGTGAATTACTCCATTTTGGTCCTGATAAAGCTTCTTTATCGTTTCTGATAGATTATGTCTTACAAATTCTGTCAGGACATCTATATTCTTTGTTACCTTATAATATTCAAGTAGTGCTTCCAATATTAATGGAAGATCCCTTATGGGTATGCCTTCTCTTAGTAAATTCTGAAGTACTTTCTGAATGGTTGAAATTGGCAAGTTGTCAGGATTTATTTCCTCGACTAAAGCCGGGTAGTCAGCTTTCAGATTTTCAATCAAATGTTTTATGTCCTGCCGGGTTAATAATTTATCTGCATTTCTTCTTATTAACTCGGTAAGATGTGTTATCAAAACGGTAGCAGCTTCAACAACAGTAAAGCCCATTATTTCGGCGTTCTCTCTGTCAGAATTCGAAATCCATGTGGCTGGTAAGCCAAAAACAGGTTCTGTTACTTTTATTCCTCGAATATCTCCTTCAGCAGTGCCCGGATTCATTGCTAAAAGCATATTCGGATGCAAGACATTTCTTGATATTTCATTACCTCTGATTTTTATTACGTATTCTTCTGGTTCGAGCTGGAGGTTGTCACGTACCCTGACCGGAGGTAATATAATTCCTAACTCCACTGCCAGTTGCTTTCTTACGTTAGCAATTCTTTTGAATACATCTCCTCCCTGCGTTTCGTCAACCAAGGCAATCAGGCTATACCCGAGTTCAATTTCCACTGGATCAACCTTGAGCAAGTCCTCTACCGGAGCCTCCTCAGGTTTGATAGCTACCTCTGCTTCTGTCATCTCTTTCACCAGTTTTTCCTGTTCCTCTTTCTTTATACTTTTTGTTCTGATATAAGCTAATCCCCCAACAATTGTGGATAAAATCAGGAATGGAATTGTTGGAAACCCCGGAATGAAACCCATCAATAACATTGCAGCCGAAGATATCCATATAGCCCTTGGTTTAGCTCCGAATTGTTTTCCTAATTCAATGTCAAGCTTTTCTGAGGAAGATGAGCGGGTTACAACCAAACCCCCGGCAACTGATATTAAAAGTGATGGTATCTGCGAGACCAATCCATCACCAATTGTTAAAATTGTATAAGTCGAAAGAGCGTGAGTTATATCCATACCCCTCTGGGTCAATCCAATTACGAAGCCTCCGATTATATTTATACCAGTAATTATCAAAGCAGCAATTGCATCACCTCTGATAAACTTTGCCGCACCATCCATAGCACCATAGAAGTCAGCCTCTTTCGAAAGTATTTCCCTTCTCCTCCTTGCCTCCATCTCATCAATATAACCTGCATTCAAATCGGCATCTATGCTCATCTGCTTGCCGGGAAGTGCATCCAGAGTGAATCTTGCAGCCACTTCAGCAATTCTGGTTGAACCCTTGATGACTACTATAAAATTTATTACAAGTAAAATAAGGAAGATAATTATACCTACAACATAATTACCTCCTATCACAAAAGTACCGAATGCGTTGATTATATCCCCGGCATGTCCTTCGCTAAGTATCAATCTTGTTGCAGCTACATTCAGACCTAACCTATAAAGAGTTGCTATAAGCAATATTGTTGGAAAAGAAGAAAATTCCAGTGGGCTGAGTAAATAAATAGCAACAACTATAATCAAAATAGATATGGCAAGGTCAACAGCAATTAATAAATCAAGTAAAAATGGTGGTAAGGGCAGAACAAGTAAAGTAAGAATTAATAAAACACCTCCCGCTAATAGAACATCAGGACTTTTAGACAAAGAGGATAAAAAATTTGTCTTGTTAATTGTTTCGCCAGACAGATATAATTGATTATTATTAGCCAACTTTTTTCTTCAATTTATTTTTTTAATTAACTGTTATTTTTATAAATACTTGTCCAATTCCCCCTGCTATTAGCCCTTTGACGCCTCAATTGATAAACATAAGCCAGAACCTGAGCAACTGCTTTAAACAAATTTTCCGGTATTTCCATATCAACATCAGTAGAAAAGAACAAAGCACGTGCCAATGGTGGTTGCTCTACAATTGGGATCAAATTTTCTTCTGCTATCTGCCTGATGCTTGCTGCTAAATAATCTGCTCCTTTTGCAACTACAACAGGTGCACTCATTTTTGCTGAATTATAGGCAATTGCAACCGCATAGTGCGTTGGGTTTGTTATTACTACATCTGCGGTTTTTACATTTTTCAGCATTAACTTTCTTATTCTTGAACGCATTATCGAGCGAAGTCTGGCTTTAACTCTTGGATCGCCTTCTGCCTGTTTGCTCTCCTCTTTGACTTCCTGTTTAGTCATTTTCAGATCTTCTTTGTAGCGATACCTCTGGTAAATCATATCTGTTACTGCAATCAAAATATAAACCGCTCCAACTTTTACAACAATTTCAAGGCTTATTTCTGCTAAAAAACTACCTATATCTGATATTGGTTTTTCTATCAAATCAATCGTTTCCTCTGCCCTGCTCTCCAATATGCCATAAACAACAAATCCAAGAATTACAATCTTAATCACACTTTTTGTCAATTCAAAAATTGACCTGCCCGAAAAAAATATTTTTTTCAATCCCGATAAGGGATTAAATATCTTCTTAAAATTCAAACCTTCGGTAAATTTTTTTGTGGCTATGTGTAATCCCGTCTGTGATATTTCAGCCACAAGAACAACCAAAAAAATTATTGATACAATTGGTAAGATTAGTTTTAGGAAAAAAAGGATAAATTTGAAATAATAACCCGAAATATTCTGAGTTGTCAATTCTATGTTTGATGATTCAATGAAAATAACCTGCATAAATTTCTGGATGTCAGCCATCATAGGAGAACCCATCAAAAAGACAATAATTCCACCAACAAGCAGCACTGCTGCCGTTGTAACATCCATACTCTTTGCTGTTTGTCCCCGAGCACGAGCTTCCTTTATTCGCTTCGCACTCGCCGGTTCAGTTTTTTCCTGACCTTCTTTGTTTTCTGCCATTTTTTAAACCTTCCCTGAACCCAGAGCCATTATTATTTTCATTGTTTCACCCTGAAACAATTCAAGTGAATTCTTTGCTACCATTATCATTATTGGAGTTGATATCAAAAGAACAAGCAACCCAACAGCTATCTTCAATTGAAAGCTCATAACGAATATATTTGTTTGCGGGGCTATTCTTGCCAATAAAGCTAAAACAAGATTTGTCAAAAAAAGTGCAACAAGAATTGGTGCTGAAATCTTAACTCCAATAATTACTACACTTGTGGCTATTTTTATCATCAAATCCTTTGCCGAATCTGTCAACTGGAGCGTTGTTAGTGGAATAATATCGAGACTTGCATTAAGGCTTTCTATCAAATAATGATGTCCGTTAAGAATTAAAAATAACACAAGTGTTGCCATCTCGAAAAGATTTCCCACCAGAGTTGGAGAGTCATCGCCCATATTAAACATAGCAGCAGCTTGATACCCCATATCGAAATCTATAATTCCTCCTGCAAGTTTCGCTCCCCAAAAAACCAGATTTGCAGAATAACCTATAATAAATCCTATGAACATCTCTTTCATCACAAGAAATACAATGTTCCATAAATGAAAATCTATCTGCGGCTGATTTTCCCAGTGCGTTGCTGTTAATGTAAATGCAAGAACAAATGATATTATTACTTTTAACTGAATATTTATTGCCATACTCTTAAAGAAAGGTGCTGAGAGAAACAGACCCGTTATTCTTACAAAGATAAGCAGACCAATTATAAACTTTCCAGTTAAAAAATATATATCATTTGAATTTATCATTTAAGCGTTGGAATCATTTTGATGATTTCAATTGCGAAGGTTTTTATGTTATTCAGCATAAAGGGGAGAAATAATACACTCATCAGGAACACTACTAATAATTTTGGAACAAAAGTCAGTGTCTGTTCCGAAATAGATGTAGCCGCCTGAAAAATTGATATTAATAATCCAATTACCAGCGAAGCCAGAAGTAATGGTCCACAGATAAGAATTACGTAATAAAACGCATCTCTGACTATTTGTATAACTAATTGGTCTGTCATATTTTCCCTTTTTTTTATCTTAATATACTTTGCATAAGTGATTCTATAATTAAATACCAACCGTCCACTAAAATGAATAACAGCAGTTTTATAGGCAATGATATTAATTGGGGCGGCAAGAGAAACATTCCCAGTGACATTAATACGCTCGCTATTACCATATCCAGCACAAGAAATGGAACAAACAACAAGAATCCTATCTGAAATGCCATTTTTAATTCACTTATCGAATAAGCCGGAATTATTGTCCAGATTGAAACTTCATTTATATTTGCGGGTTTATCCTTTCCGCTTAACTTGATAAATAACCTTAAATCCTCCTCCCTTGTATGTTTGAGCATAAACTCCCTGAAAGGCTGTATGATATTATCAACTGCCTGACTTTGCGTAATCTCCTCTCTGATGTAAGGTTGCAATCCGGTGCTGTTTGCCTGATCTAAAACCGGCTGCATAACAAAAAAAGTCAAAAACAATGCTAAACCAGTTAAAAGCTGATTTGGTGGTTGTGTCTGAGTTCCTAATGCCTGCCTTAGAAAATGAAATACTACAATTATTCTTGTAAAGCAAGTCATCATTATCAGAATTGAAGGAGCAAGAGCAAGGACTGTTATTACAGCGAGTATTTGCAGATTTAAAGCTAAATCATCGCTTTTATCCGAATTATTAACATTTATTGAAACTGTAGGCAGTGTCAGATTATTAGATTGGGGTGCCTGAGCAAATCCTTTGCCCAGAGACCCCAAGAAAAGAACACTAATCAAGAACAGACTTACGATAAATCCTTTTATCATTTCCTAATCCATTAGTTTTTTGTCCAAATCACCTATTACAATAGCTGTGCCAAAGTAATTTTTAAATATTATTTTTTTATATCTGATTTATAATTATCTCTTAAAGTCTTTTTAATAAAAGCTTTACGATATAATAAATTTATTTGATACTGATTGTTTGTTTGAAGGGTTCGAAGTTTTTTTTATTAAACGCAATGAATAAAATTGTTCATTATTGAACATTTGACCAAAATAAACAAACATAAAAAAACACAAGATTTACAGAATTTATCATATTATCTTATTTTTTTGTATTAAAAAATGAAATACCTTATTTTATTTGACTTGAAAAATTAAATCATTGAAAAATATTTAAGTTGGAGAAAAACAATGGCGTCAAAATCAGAGATTGAAAACCTCGAAAGCAATTGCAAGACAGCTATAGAGTTCGTTAACCTTGCTCTCAAAGCACTCGAAGAACCCCCTGACAAAGATTACGCAAAACACCTTCTTGAAAAAGCAGAAAATCTTTGTTCAGTTCCCCTTGATTATATCCGGTTAGCTGAAGCATATATTATTGGATTCGACGATAAGGAAAAAGCTGATGAGTTTTACGAAGAAGCCGAAGATAATTGTTTTGAGGCTCTTGAATCTGCAGAACTCGGTCATAGTATTGCAAGATATCTTGGCGACAAGGAAAGGGCAAAGGATTTTTTGAATTCGGCAGCTAAAGACGCAAAAAAACCTGTTGAAATACTTACCATCATTTCTTATGTTAAATCAGACATCGGTGATGAATCTCTTGCAAAAGAACTTATGAATAAGATTGATGCACAGTGTAAGACTATTGATGATTATAAATCCCTTGCAAAAAGCATCATAGCTGAAACAAATGATAAAAATTCTGCGAAAGAATTACTCAAAAAAGCTGAAAGCAAAGTAAATGGCATTGCTGATTACATCAAATTCTGCGAAATTATTAATGAATTAATTGGTGATATTGACTGGATTAACGACATTCTCGAAGAAAATGCCGAAGATGCTCAGTTCACAAAGGATTTCACACTTTTGGCAATAGCTTACAAAAATTACTCGCAAAATGACGAAAAAGCCAGAGAAATGCTTGAATCAGCAAAAGAATATGCAATGAAAGGCGATGAATTCATTGATCTTGCCTTCGCCTTCTGGAACTTATATAAGGATAAAGATGCCTCCATTCAATATTTTGAAAAAGGACTGAATGACCTTAATGACACCAATAAACTTCTCGAAATTGCTGGTTTGATTGCCAAAGAACTCAAAGATGTAAGTCTTGCCAAAAAGTTCTTCAAAAAAGCCGAATCAAAAATGACCTCCGCTAAAGACCTCAGCAATTTAGCTAAAATTGTTATCAATGACCTTAACGACAAAGAATATGCAAAAGATATCTATTCAAGAGCCTTAGAAAGCATTGATGATCCGAAAGAATTGCTTAGATTGGCTGATGAACTAATCTCTGCTCTCGGAGATAAGGATATGGCTAATTCTATTTATCAAAAAACATTCGAAAAAGCCGAAAAACTTGACATTTTGTTCGAAATCCTTGATGCTTCTGCTAAAAATGATGGAAATGCTGAATTTCTCAGAAAGGTTATACAAAAAGCAGAAGGGATGGCAAATGGCAGTCCTGAACTAAATCTTGTTGCTAAGAAAATTTTAACAGCACTTAATGACAAAGATTATGCCGAGAAGGTTCTGCTAAATGCCGAAGAAGTCGTAACAAGCTTAAAGGAATTGAAAGATGTTGCTGATATTGTTAATGAACATTTCCATGAAAACAAGGAATGGATTGACAGAATCAATATAAAGATTCAGAAAAGAGAAGAAAATCAGGCTAAATATGATGAATACTTAAAACTTGAAAATGATGCCAGATTTTTAAAAGATTATTTGAGTCTTGTTGATGACCTTATGGCTACTCTTGACGATCCATATTATGCAAAAAAGCTCCTCGGAAAAGCTGAAAACCTTTTGAATAATGATCCATTCAACATTGATAATTATAAAAAACTCATAATTTCAATCAAGAAACATCTAAATGACAATAATTGGATCTTGAATATTTTATATTATATTCTTCAGAACAGAGTTAAATTCGTTTTTGATTACATTAATTTAATTGATATTGCATTACTACATATTAGCGACGACAAAACTGCAAAGAATTTTGCTTTGGATATCCTTAAAAAAGCTGAGTCAGTCATTGATAATTCCGAAAATAAATTAGCCTATGATTATTTCAAATTAGCTAAAATAGCTTACGAAAAACTCAATTTGCCCAATCTGGCTCTGGAATTATTAAGCAAAGCTGAAAAATGTGAACTCAATCCTTATACTTTAGCCAATATTGGTGGTCTCGAACTAAAACTTGATAAACCAGACTTTGCCCAAATGAATTTCGAAAAGGCTCTTTCTCACTGTAATTCATCATCCGACATTATTAATTTAATCACTTTCCTAAGAACTATTAATGATGATAATGACCTTCTGGTAAATCTCTACCTTAAGGGAAAACAAATCTTAAATCAGTTTGATGAAATGTTAATCTGGGCTGAGGGTTTTGTTGATTTATTCAAAGATAAGAATATGAGTCTAAAGATTTATAACGAAATCCTAAGTTATGCTAAAAACAAAGAAGAAAAAGATTTAATCAATATCAGCAAAAAGCAAAAATTAGAAGGAGAATACTGGTAATCTTTTTTTTTGTTTCTTTAAATACTTCAACTATTTAATATAATACCTAAATCGTAGCAATAAAAAAATATGATGAATGATGCTATTTTCGTGTCATTTAAAAAAAATATTAATCTAACTTAAATGTCATTAATTTTTTTTTCATTTTACAAAATATTTAAAATGAGTGATATAGTTCGTGCAGTCAGAAAAAACAACCTTAATCAGGTTAAAGAATTAATAAGTCAGGGATATAATATTAATTTACCCGATAATAATGGAGATACAGCTCTTATATTAGCAGCCTACGAAGGCAAAACAGAAATATTAAAGCTACTTCTTGAAGCTGGTGCCGATGTTACAGTTCTCGATCCGGGAATGAAAGCTACCGCACTTCACGCTGCTGCCTATGCCGGTCGAACCGAAGCTGCAAAACTACTCATTGAATATAATATTGATATTAATAAGCAAGGTCCCTATAATGGCTATACTGCTTTGCATGATGCCATCTGGCAGAATAATATTGAAACCGCAAAAGTAATAATTGATGCCGGAGCCGACTTAAATATCAAATCAAATAATGGTCAAACACCTCTCGAAATGGCGAAAAATCTAAACAGAACTAAAATTGTTAAACTTATAGAGGAAAAATTATGATTACTATACTTGGTGGCACCGGTAATGTCGGCGGAAAAACTGCCGAAATTATTCTCAAAAACGGATCGGATCTCAGACTCATTGCCCGCCGTAAAGATGCTCTGGCTCACTTTGCTCAAGAAGGGGCAGAAATTATGGCAGGTGATGCTAAAGATTCTGAATTTCTTACTTCTGCTTTTCAAAATTCAGATGTTGTTATGACAATGATACCCGGAGACTGGCAAAGTAATAACTTTGCTAAACATCAGGACGAAATTAGCAATTCTATTATCACTTCTATAAAAAACACTGGTGTTAAGAAAATTGTATTTATTAGCAGCGTTGGCGGTCATACCGAAGAAAGAACAGGCGTTGTTGCAGGATTAGCTCGCCATGAAAAGCTATTGAACCAGCTCGGCGATGTTGACGTATTTATTCTCCGACCTACGTATTTTATGGAAAATTTCTTTGGAAATATTCCATTAATTAAATCTATGAACATCAATGGTGGAGTTCTTGCCCCTGATATAGCTTTTCCGATTATAGCCACTATTGATATTGCAAATGTTGCTTCGCAATACCTTTTAAATCCTAACTTCAAAGGTATCACTGTAAGAGCTTTGCTCGGACCCAAAAATTATACTATGAGAGAAGCTTCAGCTATTTTAGGTTCAGCTATAGGAAAACCTGATTTACAATATATACAATTTAAACCACAAGAAGTAATCTCCTCAATGGCTGGAATGGGAATTTCTGAGGACGTAGCATCTTCTATGGTTACTTTAATGACCTCAATGAATGAGGGTCTCTTCAATGAAGAGGAAAGAAATGAATGGACAACCACACCAACCACTCTCGAAGAATTTAGTTCTACTTTTGCCTATGTTTATAATAGACAGTAATATTTAAGAATTGCTCACGAATTGAATAATCCAAAAAAAAGGGGCTGATTTAATCTTCAGCCCCAAAAATCTATTCAACAATCTGAATCAAAAATTACTTTTTCTTTGTTTTGCAGCAATCATCGCTTAAAGCCTTCACACCAGATGTGCAGCAACCATCTTTGGCTGACTTTGTCTTGGTGGATTTTTCGGTTTTTACTTCTTCGATATTTGTTACTAATTCTGCAGTATATCCTGCATTAGTAATTGCAGAAATCAATTTATCTGAGTTAGTTTTATTTGGGTCATATTTAACTGCAACAATCTTGTTATCGAGATTTAGATTTGTGCTCATCACACCACTTTGTTTTTTCAGTGCCTTTTCAATTTTGGTTTTGCAGTCACCACAATGAGCATTGGTCTTAATGTTGCACTCTTCCAGCTTTGTTTCAGCAAATGAACTCATGCTGAAAAGAAAGAAGGCCATCAAAAAAATAGCTAATACATTTTTTCTTGTCATACTCTTTTCCCCATAATTTTTTTAAAAATAACTAATTAAAAATTTAAACGATTTAAACAATTTATTATTGATAAAGTTATAAAAATAAACAAATTTATTTATTTTATTTATTTTTCAAATAATTTTAAGGCTCTCTCCAGAATCTCATCTTTTCCTTCTATCAAGCTTTTTCTTGATAAATTGACTGGTATTGTTGGTTCAAGAAAATTACCATAAAGAAAAGAACCATCGCCCGAACTAACCTTTATGGCTGTCATAGATGCATTATAATTACCGGGCAACCTGAATGCAATTGCTTCGCCGGGCGTCCCTGCGCTTGTTTTGCCAACTATTTCTCCTATTTTATTATTCTTTACAAGAGTGAGCAAACCCTCTGAATAACCGATAGATCTCTCGTCCATAAGGAAAACGATTTTCTCGGGATTTAAAACATTTCTGGGTATAATGTCATTTCTTATTATCTGATATGATATTTTTAATTTGTCTGGAGTAGTATAAATAGGAATCTTCCAATCAAGTGAACTTATTTTTTCTTTGATGAATAAACCAAGAATATGCTCAGAAATCTGAATCAGCCCTCTTAAATCAAGAATTATACCTTTTGCTGTTTTCAAGGTTTCGATTATTTCCCTGAATTGCTTATCGGAAATTCTCGTTAAGTCAATATAGAAAACGGAAGGTTTAATTTCTTGAAATGTTGGCGGTCTGTTTTCATTTAAATCGCTTAAAAAAGTATTTTTTTGAACATAAAGTTCTTTTTCCTTCCCGGAAATGTCTCTGATTTTTAATTTTAAGCCAGAATCTTCCTCTCCTGAGCGTATTTCGGCTAATGCTCTGACTCTTTTCCATTGAGTTGTTGAACCAGAAATTTTTCTTTCAGTTTCTTCAAGATATTTAAGTGTTGGCTTTCCATCAATTGATACCACTTCATCGCCTACCTTTAATGCATAATAATTCTGTGCTACTTTACTTATAATTAACTTGTTCTCTGCCCACTTCCATAAAAAGGGTGTGCCAAATCTTATTACTTCATCCGAAAGCCATACTCTTGCCTGACCGTCATTAAGGTTGGCAGACAACAACCTTAAAGTTTCAAGAAATTGTTTATCATCTTTATCAACTGCTGCTTTGGGTAGTATAACTTTTAGCACACTATCCCATGCCTCGTTATTATGGTTGAAAGTAGAAAACTGTTTAAAAATATTCCATAGAATTATCGTGATTGCAAGCCTTGAAGTCCTGTCGTTTCCATTCATTACAAATGATTCAGATTTTGATGATTTGACAGGAGTAAATTCTTTTTCTGGTGCTGGTAAAGTTCTTGATGAATCGGCAAAAAGTGTCAAAGGCATAGTAAAATATAAACCACCGCTAAGATTATCGGAATAAATTTGACCTATTTCAGGAAAATTTATTCTGGATTGGACATCTGAGGCTAATTCAAGATATTTTTTCCCTTCAACAGTTTTACCCTCAATCACCTGAGCGGTATATTTTATTTTTTCGGATTGTTGGGATAGTCTCCAACCCCTAAATATCTTACCTTTCTCGCTCTCTTCAAATCCCGGATTATTAATGAAATTAGTATTTTTATCATCAATTGAATGTAATTTTGTATCATCAAAATAGGCTTTACCATCACCAATCAGTATTAACCCAAGCCTGATTGTATTAGCGTCCTCTGGAATATCCGTTTCGATGGTAAATTCCTTCCAATCTGATGTCCTAATAGGGGATTGATCCATTGTTATTGTCTTCATTGGCTTTCCGTCGTAACCTTCAATCACCATCCATAGCTGAGCCTGCCCTGCAGGTAGAACAAGTTCAGTCCGGACAGAAGAACTAAAAATAATCTTTTTCCCCAGAAGAGGTTTAGCCGAAATAATCTGAATGACAGCCCCCTCAAACTCCCGCTGAGGAACATAAACATTTGTAATCTCGCTTTTCAAATATTGAGATTCAAGATCGGTGCTTGGTCCGATATGTTTCCAAACAAGTGCCAGATTTTTTAAGGCTACAGGCGGTGCTTCAACAGTCTTATGAATATTTGATGGCTTGGTTCCTTTATGTATTGTCAATAGCGGGGCTATTGGGCTAAAAAGATTTTTCAGGCTAATCAAAAGATCATCAGGATTCTGGGCATTCTCAACACTTTCGACTCCAGCCATAGCAAATTCCTGCCAATCCGTTCTCTGTGTTTCGTTGCTTGGATAAAAATACCTTGAGTAGCCATAAAGCCTTGCAAATGCCATCAAATTTTCGACAGATCTCGGACTCAATTCCTTCGGACCCGAATTTTCATTTTGTGCAATATCTGTAATGGTAAATGAAACATCATCAATCCACGCTCTTCCCGAGCCTTTTAACAATAAGCCATAGTTAATCATCTCAGCATCACTGTCAATAGTACCCTCAATTTCATAATATCCCCAAGAGTTCAAAACTATTGGTCTGTCATCCATAATATCAGCGAAACCTGTTTCATTTTCTGGCCTGTGAACTCTTATCCAGAGATGAGCAGAACCAATAGGAGAGGTTATCTCAGCCCTGATTGCCGCTCTTAATTTAAAATTGCGACCGGCATATGGTTTGGCATCCACACTTTGCATAACTGCTCCATAAATACCTTCCTTATATTCTCCATCGTGAATTAATTTGAGAGAATATTTCCCCTGAGCTGGCAATTCATCTGTTAACATACAATAGTAACCGAGTTTTTCAGCATACATTGGCACAGACCACCCACGTGGTATTTTTCCTACCTCGCCCTCCTCAAAATCCATATTATAAGGGTGCATCAGTGGTTGCCCTGCTCCACCTACCTGAATCAGAATTAAAAATATTAAGACATTAAAAACATAATAAATTTCTTTCTTCAAATTTTCACCTAACTACTTTTTTTGAAATTGTTAATTTAAAACTAATAAGACACATTAAATGTTAAAAA
>Ga0129299_1000464_pt1 | contig 25384 bp, 21 predicted proteins | sample ConPoolayeCmetaG_FD_94477 | JGI IMG/M metagenome (GOLD analysis project Ga0129299, IMG submission 94477) | Hot spring microbial mat communities from California, USA to study Microbial Dark Matter (Phase II) - Cone Pool mat layer C metaG ...
CACGCGCCCGCGCGGGGCGCGACTGCTCATGCCATGCCGGTTGCCAAACCCTCCGCGGTTTCAATCCACGTGCCCGCGCGGGGCGCGACGGCACAATGGCGGCATCCGGAATCGGCGCAATGGTTTCAATCCACGCGCCCGCGCGGGGCGCGACCGCGCGCCAAGACCGCGCACCCATCCCGCGCGCCGTTTCAATCCACGCGCCCGCGCGGGGCGCGACTGCGCGCGCGCGCGCGCGCGCGCGCGCGTAAAAGTTTCAATCCACGCGCCCGCGCGGGGCGCGACGGGGCAGCGGTAACAATCGTTGGCCGCAGAGCCGCAGTTTCAATCCACGCGCCCGCGCGGGGCGCGACTGATTTCGCCGGCGCGACAAATCGAGTCGTATGTTTCAATCCACGCGCCCGCGCGGGGCGCGACATGAATTGCGGGCACGGCTGGCCGCGGCAGCGGAGTTTCAATCCACGCGCCCGCGCGGGGCGCGACATTGCGCCGACTCCGGATGCCGCCATTGTGCCTGTTTCAATCCACGCGCCCGCGCGGGGCGCGACCGCAATCGGCGGCCGCTACGGCGGCCATTACACACGTTTCAATCCACGCGCCCGCGCGGGGCGCGACGCCGCGCCGTGCGTGCCCTGCCGTGCTGTAAAAAGGTTTCAATCCACGCGCCCGCGCGGGGCGCGACGGCCACGCTCAAGCAGATGGCCATAGACGCGCTGGTTTCAATCCACGCGCCCGCGCGGGGCGCGACCCCTCGCCACGCAACTCCGCAGCCTGCGCACGTTGTTTCAATCCACGCGCCCGCGCGGGGCGCGACCCGGAGCGGCTGGCGGCCGGCACCACAGGAGCCGTTTCAATCCACGCGCCCGCGCGGGGCGCGACGCAGCACTGCGGGCAACATGGGCGGGTTACGTGCGGTTTCAATCCACGCGCCCGCGCGGGGCGCGACGTGTGCCGCGCATCACCAGCAAGCCGGCTGTTCAGTTTCAATCCACGCGCCCGCGCGGGGCGCGACCCAGCAATATTGCGGCCGTGCAGGCGTACCACGAGTTTCAATCCACGCGCCCGCGCGGGGCGCGACTGGGGTCTTGTGTGAGCGTAGCGCAGTGCCTGCCGTTTCAATCCACGCGCCCGCGCGGGGCGCGACCAGACTTGAGTATAGATGACTTGCCGCCGCTGGTGTTTCAATCCACGCGCCCGCGCGGGGCGCGACTTAACGATGGGGACGTCATCAATAATGACGCGGGTGTTTCAATCCACGCGCCCGCGCGGGGCGCGACCAGTCTGCAGTTAATGTACCGTCGAGATAGATCTCGTTTCAATCCACGCGCCCGCGCGGGGCGCGACTAACGATGGCATTTTTGGCGACATCGGCTTTGGAGTTTCAATCCACGCGCCCGCGCGGGGCGCGACACAAGCCATTGGGCCGGCAACGAGCGCGCGCCGGTTTCAATCCACGCGCCCGCGCGGGGCGCGACTAATACAGGTGATCATAATTGACGAGATTGACGTTTCAATCCACGCGCCCGCGCGGGGCGCGACGCACGCGGTGCGGTGGTACAAGAAGGAGAACAATGTTTCAATCCACGCGCCCGCGCGGGGCGCGACGCAGAAGGCGCGCAGAACGCTGGATACAACGAGTTTCAATCCACGCGCCCGCGCGGGGCGCGACGCGAGGGCGGCGCGGCCGAGTTGGATGACGTTTGTTTCAATCCACGCGCCCGCGCGGGGCGCGACGGCGGGCTGCGCCGGCATAGGAGATACCTGTGAGTTTCAATCCACGCGCCCGCGCGGGGCGCGACCGTAGCTGGTGATCCAGCGGTTTTTGTTGATCAGGTTTCAATCCACGCGCCCGCGCGGGGCGCGACGAGGATTGGGACGGTCACAACAACGTTGGCCGGCTGTTTCAATCCACGCGCCCGCGCGGGGCGCGACCGGTGGTTGACGTTGTAATTGATCAGGTGAGCGGTTTCAATCCACGCGCCCGCGCGGGGCGCGACCACATTGACCGACGCACCATTGCGGCGTCAACAGTTTCAATCCACGCGCCCGCGCGGGGCGCGACGCGTGTTACTTGATGGCGACGTGGCGGACGTGTTGTTTCAATCCACGCGCCCGCGCGGGGCGCGACACACAGGTTGCCGACGAAGTGGAGGGGTACGGCGTTTCAATCCACGCGCCCGCGCGGGGCGCGACGTTTAGGGACAGTACAAGTAATTGTAATCGACGGTTTCAATCCACGCGCCCGCGCGGGGCGCGACCTACCGCAAGGTTCTTGAGGGCAAGTACGACAACAAGTTTCAATCCACGCGCCCGCGCGGGGCGCGACGTGAGCTTGCTGATTTGCGCCAATTCACGTTTGGTTTCAATCCACGCGCCCGCGCGGGGCGCGACACGGGTTCCACGTGTTTGGATCAAATCCGTTTGTGTTTCAATCCACGCGCCCGCGCGGGGCGCGACCGTGCATCGGTTTGATTTTCTTGAGCGCGCGGCAGTTTCAATCCACGCGCCCGCGCGGGGCGCGACTAGGACGGATGGGGCGAATAGGACGGATTGGGCGTTTCAATCCACGCGCCCGCGCGGGGCGCGACCAGCCCTGCATGCTGCTGGCGCGGCAGATTATCGGTTTCAATCCACGCGCCCGCGCGGGGCGCGACCAGCGCTGCTGCCAGTGCCGCTTCTAGCGCCTCGGTTTCAATCCACGCGCCCGCGCGGGGCGCGACGCGTGTGCGCCGTCCTATAGAGCGCGCGTGTGATGTTTCAATCCACGCGCCCGCGCGGGGCGCGACTGCCAGCGCAGAATTTCGCGAACGTTTTGACTACAGTTTCAATCCACGCGCCCGCGCGGGGCGCGACCAGAGCCCGGGCGGGCTGTTTTGGTGATGCGCGGTTTCAATCCACGCGCCCGCGCGGGGCGCGACGCGCTTGGCTGAGTCTGCCGCACGTGAAGGCGTGTTTCAATCCACGCGCCCGCGCGGGGCGCGACCAGCCCTGCATGCTGCTGGCGCGGCAGATTATCGGTTTCAATCCACGCGCCCGCGCGGGGCGCGACGCGGCGTACAAGGCCATCGAGCAGGGATGTGATGTTTCAATCCACGCGCCCGCGCGGGGCGCGACGCAGGGAGCAGAGGTTGCAAGAGCGGTGGCTGGGTTTCAATCCACGCGCCCGCGCGGGGCGCGACTGCAAACGACGTTTCGCGTTGATTGACGGCGTAGTTTCAATCCACGCGCCCGCGCGGGGCGCGACCGCATGGTGCTGTAAAACAGGATCAGCAACTTGTGTTTCAATCCACGCGCCCGCGCGGGGCGCGACTTGACGCATGGCCGATGAGCGCAGGCGTGTTGGTTTCAATCCACGCGCCCGCGCGGGGCGCGACTAAGCCGGCGCCGGTGGTGATCACGCTGACCACCGTTTCAATCCACGCGCCCGCGCGGGGCGCGACGGCACAGAGTACAAGGATACCGGGCATATGCAAAGTTTCAATCCACGCGCCCGCGCGGGGCGCGACATTACATCAATAGCAGCAATAGACACTAATACAGTTTCAATCCACGCGCCCGCGCGGGGCGCGACCTAACAGATACTTACAATTTTCTAGAGTCCGAGTTTCAATCCACGCGCCCGCGCGGGGCGCGACGCGGACGTTATTTTTACGAGCCCGGCGCTGGTTTCTGTTTCAATCCACGCGCCCGCGCGGGGCGCGACTGAATTGCGGGCACGGCTGGCCGCGGCAGCGGAGTTTCAATCCACGCGCCCGCGCGGGGCGCGACATCAGGCGCGCGCGATGGTGACGATTGCGCAAAGTTTCAATCCACGCGCCCGCGCGGGGCGCGACAGAGAGCGGCGGCGGCAATTGTGCAGCGCTGGAAGTTTCAATCCACGCGCCCGCGCGGGGCGCGACCAGAGCGTATGGTGCGTGCGAGTATCACCACACCGGTTTCAATCCACGCGCCCGCGCGGGGCGCGACATGGAGAGGAAGACCGCGATGAGGATAACGGACGGTTTCAATCCACGCGCCCGCGCGGGGCGCGACCGTATTCGCGCGGCAGGAAGGGCGCGTCAATCGGTTTCAATCCACGCGCCCGCGCGGGGCGCGACCATTTGTTGGTGTCACTGACATAGAGCTGTGAGTTTCAATCCACGCGCCCGCGCGGGGCGCGACCCCGCGCGCGATGCGACGCGCGGGCGAGATGGCGTTTCAATCCACGCGCCCGCGCGGGGCGCGACTGCGTTCGTTAACTGCTTGGAGGATGTGGTGGAGTTTCAATCCACGCGCCCGCGCGGGGCGCGACCCAGCGGGGGAGAAGCCGGTGATGGTGATGTTGGTTTCAATCCACGCGCCCGCGCGGGGCGCGACCGGGAGGCTGGTGCATGTGATAGGCAAGCGGCAGTTTCAATCCACGCGCCCGCGCGGGGCGCGACTGACGCGACTGATTCAGCACGATGTGCCGGTGATGTTTCAATCCACGCGCCCGCGCGGGGCGCGACCGGAGCAGAGGTTGAGGTAGTACATCATTTCGTTGTTTCAATCCACGCGCCCGCGCGGGGCGCGACGTATGTGTTAATTTTGGACGAGGCGCACGGCGCGTTTCAATCCACGCGCCCGCGCGGGGCGCGACCAACGTTCCCGCGCATGCTGTACCGCAAACGCGCGGTTTCAATCCACGCGCCCGCGCGGGGCGCGACACGACCGGTTTTACGGTGTAAAAGATTATTGGGGTTTCAATCCACGCGCCCGCGCGGGGCGCGACGCAGAGCCCGGGCGGGCTGTTTTGGTGATGCGCGGTTTCAATCCACGCGCCCGCGCGGGGCGCGACGCCGCCCTCGTAGCGGATGTACTCGCCGTGGCTGTTTCAATCCACGCGCCCGCGCGGGGCGCGACGCGGTTTGCGCTGATCTGACGGGGCTTCATGCACAGTTTCAATCCACGCGCCCGCGCGGGGCGCGACGTGGATTTTGGCCCAAGCCGCAGCGACACGGTTTGTTTCAATCCACGCGCCCGCGCGGGGCGCGACCTTGCATCAGTTCGATTTTCTTGAGCGCGCGGCAGTTTCAATCCACGCGCCCGCGCGGGGCGCGACGGCACCTAGTATAACATATTTGTTCTCTTGGCTTTAGGAGTGCAGTTCCGCGGTTCGGTTTGTGTCTCAACTGTCAAAGAGCTGGCGGCCCCAGTTGAATTTTCTAAGTTCCTTTATTGCAGTAGCTTATAAAAATTCGGTTTCTGTGCCGTTGTATGTGTGCTAGAGGTTCGCGCACGCTTTTTTGGGCATGTTATACGAGCAGCGGTTCCTCTAAATCTACGATTTTCTTGGCGCCATGATGTTCAACGCGTCCGCGCCATTCGTTGCCGAGAAAATAGAAGCGCAGGCTGTCTTCCTCTTCTTTAAAGATTTCAAGGAGGCGGTGGCGCAACATCGTCCATTGTGTGGCATCAACCATACACTCGAAGACGGAATTTTGCACACGCTGGCCGTAATCCAAGCACGCCTTGGCGACGCGGCGCAGGCGCCGCCGGCCTTCGGCGGTGGTCGTGGCAACATCGTAACTGACAATAACGTACATCACGCACTCCTGTTATTTCCAAATAAAGGGTGGATAGCCATCAAGATCGCCGCGCAGATGGCGTGCCAGCAACTGCGCCTGCACGCAGGGGATCAAGCCGACTTCGATTTCCTCATTGATAAAGGGATGGCGCAAGGTTTCGCGTTTGCGGTTCTGCCACGCGACAATGACTTCTTTGCGGGTCTCATCGTTCATGGTGACGGCACCGGTTTCGCTGCGGGAGAAGCCTTTGTGGGAAACTTGTTTCAGGTTAATCACGGAGAGCACGGTGCGGTCGGCAAGCACCGGGCGCAATTCTTCCATGAGGTCGAGCGCGAGGCTGTAGCGGCCGGGGCGGTCGCGATGGAGATAGCCGGCCTGGGGATCAAGACCAACGGTTTCAAGTGCGCTGCAGACGTCATGCATGAGAAGGGTGTATAAAAAGGAGAGGAGAGCATTGACATTGTCGAGGGGCGGGCGGCGGGAGCGGGCATGAAAGAAGAAGTGGTCTTTCTGGGTGGTAATGAGATGATCAAAGACACCAAAATAGACGCCGGCCGCGAGGCCCTCGATGCCGCGCAGTTCGTCAAGGGAGAGGGTGGCATCAAGGCAATGAATGTGGTGTTCGAGAGCGGCGACCGCAGCAGCGATTTCGGCTGTGGCGGGCAGATCTGGATGATCGCGCAGGGCGCGTTGGAGCACGGTGCGGCAGTTGGCAAATTTGGCGGTGAGGATGGCTGTAGCAATTTGGGCGGAACAGAGATCATCGTCGGCGCGGCGATATTGTTCGCGCCGCAGCAGGACATTGCCGCTAATGGGGCCGTGCACACGTGCGAGGAAGCGGCCGTATTCCGAGAGAAAACTGACGCCGACATTGTTCTCGGCGCAGAAGTGCATGAGGTCAGGGCTGCAGGAGACGAGGCCGAAACAGACAATGCCGCTGAGGGTGTGAATGGGGACACGCAGGCGTTCCTCGTGATCGGCCCGCACGACGATGTTAAGGCCGTCTTTGCAGAGGTACGCGCCTTGCGTGGTGACATAAAGGGTGTTGAGGTAGGCTTTCATGAGGAGCGTGCGGCAGCGAGATAGGAGCGCGCGGAGGCAGCGCCGGAAGTGACGCGCGGCAGGCAGCGGTTGATCAAAGAACACAAGCGGCATTTTTTGTCATAGACAGCAGGCGGGGTGCAGCGTGAATCAAAGAGCTGATGGAGCTGGGCTGCGGCGGCGTGCGTAAGGCTGCGCAAGGCTGCGTCGAATTCGACCGGCAGCCGGCGGCGCGTTTGGCCGTAGAAGAGCGCGCCGTTGGGGACGGTGATGTGCAGCATCTCTTCGATGCACAACGCCTGGGCGCAGAGTTGGACTTCGTCAGCGCGGTGCAGTTTGGGCCTGCCACGTTTGTACTCAACAGGAAAGGCCGCGATGATCTGTTTACCGGAATGGGTGAACGCCACGCAATCGGCCACACCAGCGAGGCCAAGCCGGAGAGAACGCAGTGCGACGTTGCGCGCAATGCGGGTATCGCCGCGGGTTTCGCAGCCGAGCTCGTGGACGCGGGCGTGAAGGATGTCGCCTTCGGCGGTGTACTGGTTGCTGTCCCAGACGCCTTCAAGATGAATGAGCGCGCACTGGCGGGGGCAGAAGACGAGGTGCTGCAGCGCGGAGAGCGGCAGCAGCTCGTCTTCTGAGAAAGAAATAGGACCTAAAGGACGCATAGGACCTACTGCTGTTGCGCGGCGCGGTGTGCGCGGCGCACGCGGTACATGCGCTCAGTGACGCCGCCCTGCTCGACAAACGCCTGATCAAGCTGTTTGATCAGGCGGTCGAGCAGATAAGTGGCTTGGTTGATCAGGCATATGGCGGCGTTGGCGGCATCTTCGGCGGAGCCTTCCTCGAAATAGGACCTATAGGTCGAATAAGACCTATTCTCGGCGTAGGCGAGCTTGCGGATGGCGAGGGCGCGCGGGTCGTTTTTGCTCCAGAGCGCGAGGCCGTGCTGGCGCAGATAGTCCTTGTAGTCTTCGAGGAGTTCCTCGAGACTGGCGCGGGCGACGCCGATGAGTTTGAGTTCGGTTTTGCTGGAGGTGGCGGCGGCGGCGCTGGCTTCGACGATGTTTTGTTTGCCGCTGCGGGCGGCCTGGTCCATTTGGTCGCGTGTGCGCGAACCGGCGGGGATAAAGCGCCGCACGAACACCACGGTGCCATCACAGACAATTTCGGCTGTCTGGTAGGCCTTGAGGGAGGCGTAGCCGCCGTGCGGGCGGACGACCGCGCCGCCGCGCCCGCCGCGCGGGGCGAGCTGGGCGAGGGCCCAGTGCGCCTGTTGGCGTACGAGGGCATCTGGATCGCCGCGCAGTTCTTCGAGGAGCGGGCGCAGGCAGGCGAGGTCGAGCTTGGCGACGAGGCGGGCGGCAAGGGCGCGGACGTGGGGGGCCGGGTCGCGCAGCAGGCGGCGCAGTTCGGGCTCGGGGCCTGCGCGGCCGGGCCGCGGGATGCGGGAAACAGAGCCTATGGGATTGATAGGACCTATTTCATCAGAGGCTGGAGAGTTCATGGTTACTTTTCGATGATGGAGATGCCGGAGGGGAGGTTGGAATCAAACAATTTGCACATTATTTTGCATGTTTAGAATTGGCAGAAGGCCTTTCATGTACCCGAGAAAATCTGGATCATACTCGTAATCCCACCACAAAAAATCTTTGTGACCGTGAATAGTTGGAAGTTTGAGGTTTAGAACTTTGTTAGACCAAATACGGACTGAATTGCGAATAATAAGTGTGGTGTCTACCTTGTCAAAGCGTTCGAGACGCTGGCGAATGTCATGGTCAACAAGAACTAGGATGCTGTTGTCTGAAATTACTTTGCACAGTTCATCTACTGCGGGGAAGTCATAACGTTGTTCAAGAGAAAGAAGGCTGTCAGCATGCCGGGAGGTATCGCGTAGAAGCTCACGGCGCATGGCTTCTGTGACTATGCGCGGGTCAAATTGAGTGAGGAGGTTTTCGTCAAACAGCTCTTGAAGAACCTGGCGGGAAACATAAAAGGCCGGATGAGCGTTGAAGAGGGGATCACTGATGCAGAAATCCCACACTTCAGCGCAGGCGTCGTGGGCATAGCGGTTAGCGCGGCCGCCGACTTGAATGAGGCTGGCACAAGAACAGCGCTCACGCAAGACAGAACGAAATGAGACATCTACGCCGGCTTCGATGCAGGATGTGGCAACCAAGGTCCAGTGATTGTGTTGAGCCACCTGCAAACGCCGGTGAACGCGATCAAGTATTCTTTCACGATCATTAGGGGTAAGCGCGGTGGAGAGATGCAGCACATCCAAGCCCTGTTCACGCATGGCACGCGCCAACACGGCTGCGTTTTGAACCGTATTCATAATGACGAGGCGCGGACCTTGGCAGGACGTGACAAAGCGTATGAGTTCAGCGCAGGTCATGGGGTGGGGATGCGATTTGAAGACAACACGCGCGCTTTCAGCGGAAACAGCTTCACTGCGGAGTTCAGCAGGCAGGAGGTCAGGTATACGAACGGTTGGTTTGACAAAGGTTTCGAGCGTCCAAAAGCGTGCAAGAGTTGCTGACGTGAGAACAAAATAGCAATTCCAGTGTTCCGCACATTCATTAAGCCACTTCCATGCTTGTGGCCAGATCCACGACGGTATGGCAGCGTGCGCCTCATCAATAAAAACAGCTGATCCGGGCAACTGATGCAGCTTGCGCAATTTTACCGGCGAGTTGCTGGCGAGTGTTTCAAAGAATTGGACAGCTGTTGTAACGATCACTGGAGCGTGCCAGTGAGTGTAAAGATGTCTGAGCGTGAGATCATTTTCATCGAAAGCAACCTGGTGGTGATGTTCAGCAACAATAAGAGAGGGATCTTCAGCGTCCAAAACGAGTGCGTCGCGATAAACGCGTACAGATTGGTGAATAATGTTGGTATAGGGCAATACCACGAAAATGTGACGCAAGTTGTAATGAGCGGCGAGGCGCAGCAAATGTGCCATGACACATGTTGTTTTGCCCGTACCGACGGGGCTATCACAGGCGAGGATTTTATCAGAGAGAGCGCGCGACCGGCATGCGGTATAGATTTTGTGGATAAGGTGCTTGCGTGGTGAGGTGGAGGAGGCGTGTTTTTTACAGACGTAGCTGTCAAGTTGTGCAAGACGCTCCTCCCATGCTAGGGCAGGCTGAGCACTTGCTGGGTAATTACCATAGTGTGTAGCAGTATCGGTGTGATCCGCGTCAACAAGGCACGAAAGCGCGATACGCCATGCGAGAGTCGTCTTTACAGGATCATTTAAAGACAACCGTTCTGTTGGCAGTGGGCAGCCTGCGCTGCGATGCAGGTGAAGGTAGTCATCCAAGCGGACATTGGTTTTTGCGAGGATTTGAGTGTCACGAAACATTTCTTCACGTGCAACGTACTCCTGCGGAAAGGAAGGCAGGCCGACATGATGAGCATATACCAAGGCCGCGGAATGGAGCAGTCCATCAAATTTAAGTTTCGCCACGCCGGCGTCAACGTGATTGACGGGCAATCGAGCGCGCCTGTATGGGCGCATGAGAACACGCTGGTTTTCAGGATCAAGTTTGCCCAAATCGTGTAGAACGGCCGCGTTATGCACCCATGCAACAAAAGATGCACGTTGCGCGTCTGGCAAGTGAGCGGCTGCGGCGGCAGCGTACTCACAAGCCAACGATGTGACGCGGCACACGTGCTGAAAATACGGTTGCCCTGGCGTGATGCCGGATGCACTATGCGCGAGCGGCGCGGAGATCATTCAGTCATCAAATCACGCAATGGTTGGACTTTACTTTGTAATTCATTTGGCAACGCGGTGGGGACGACGTAGTCCTGCCATGAAGCAGACGGCTGATCAACGGGTTCTTTCTTTTTGGGCGTGAGTGCGTCGATGAGAGCAAATTCAGAACAAGAGCCAAGTGGGGACAGGTGTTCGATATACCAGGCATGACGAATCTCAACACCGGCGCGCGGAACAGAGCGGGTGTGGGCATAGGCATACTTGATCAGCCGCAAAAGTACCTCAATATCGCGAGTGGAGCAGTACGATTTGGCAGCGGCGCTTGGGTTGATAAAGAAGGGCATACAATAGACGGCGTGGGCGACGGTGCGGGAGGCAAGCGGCGCCATGCCTCGGTCTTTACTTTCCTCGGCGGGGGCCTTTTTTGTCCAAGTAGCACGATTGATCTCAATGGGTGCCAGCGATACGCCAATGCCGAATTGAACGACACCCGTACGGATGTAACTGCGTTGCTTTGTTGTCGCCGATTCTTCGGAATTGCCACTCTCACCCTTTTCAAGGAAAGTACTGCCAAAGACGCGTGCGTCCCAATAGCGTTGGGCAAGCGCCTTACCGCCATCAGTTGCAGCGAGTTTGACCACTTCCTTCCATGCTTCTGACGTATCCTGTACATCGCCAAAGCCACGGTTGCGAGATTCAAGAATATGGAAGGAATCGTCATCCAAGCCGAGCGTTCTGCTGATTTCTTGCCACACGACAGTTCGATCCTCGATGAGGTCACGCAGTTTGCGCTTGAATGACACAGGGCTGATTTCGCCCCGGCCGTCAGGACGCTGGCGCGGGTCACTCTCGCTGTCGGGATTGCCATTGGGATTTGCATTGCGCACTTCAATAACAAGCAAACCGGTGGCACGGCAGATGGTTTTTTGTTCAGTTGGTGTGGTCATCTTGATTCTCCATGGTTGGTGTGGTGACATCATGATTATAGGAAAGATAGCCAAGCAGCAGCTGCGCTTTGGCCACATCGTTCGCGTGTGGAGGAGGGGCGAGCGGCTCGAGACGAGCAGCAATAGTGCGCATAGCTTTGATGGAGGCACGCGCACAGGCATACTGTTCACCGTAATGCCTGTTTGCCCAGTCAAGGTAGATGCGCATACGTTCCAGGATGCGCGCGAGAGCGGTGACAGGGCTGTTAAGAGCGGTGGGGATCAAGGCGTTGCCAAGTAACGGTGGAAGACGTCCTGAAGTACGGTCAATGCCGCGCTCAAGAATGGAGTATTCGCGATGTAGAATATCAGCATGGCCGAGGAGTTGACCGACGAGAAAATGATAGTCTTTCATTAAAGCCTCCTTGTGTTGGGCGGTTTTGAAGAGTAAGATCGAGAGCAAACCGAGAGCCATCGGTACATCTGTCTCTCTCTTTTTGCTTTGATCTGATTTATTTACCATACGCCTGCCGCTCTGATGCCAGGCATGTGCTTGTGCGATCAAAAGCGGAGCGCAACGGGCCATAAACAGACGCAACAGCATCAGAGCAGCCGGGTGATTATTTTTTGCGGGTGTTAAAAACAAGGCCAAGACATCACGAACGTTTGGTCCAGGAATAGTAGCATGATCAAGCCCGTTAAGAAACCACGCTTTTTGGAGAAGGGGGATTACGTGAGCAGGGAAGGGACACGTAACAAGCGAGGAATCGCCGATAGTAAAGGAGAATTCTCGCGCGCCGCAGTGCCACTGTTGTGCCGCATTTAGGAAGTGTTGTTTATCTACACGTTGATTGAGGACAATTTGACGGCGGCCTTGATCTACTTTATTGAGTACCACAATGCGGACTGATGGGTTTACGGCCGAAACATCCCGAGCACATGCAGCTTGGCATACTTGAGAACATATTGCTTCGTAAACAGCGGTACCATCAGCGGCATCACCTACAAGAAGTTTTGCATAAGACAACTCTTCCAGAGGTTCTTCTTCACAATAGACAATGAGAAGGTCTTGATCAGGCACTTTGCCTGTTGAGAGAGCGCGCCACTTACCGTTCCAGACTTTCGCCCATGTTTTATTTTCGCGCTCCGGCGAAGTAATCCAAGAGATGACGTTGGCCAAGCGGCGCTCATGAGAAGCGCTGATGGGAAAAATGGACGTGGAGGTCCAGCCGTAACGCTGATGACACTTGTCGTCCTTGTTCATGGCGAAGATGTATGATTGTCCGAGGAGAGGGAGCGGAGGATTGTGAGATTTGTTCCCAATCAAAGGTACATTTGTCTGCCCAGTACACGCACAACATCCTACGATTTGTTCATCCTCATCGAAGTGATCAGGGAAAAGCATGCCCGCGCGTGCGGCCACTTCCTCACTGCAAAGCCTGTACTGAATCGAAGAGAAGTGATCAGGGAAAAGCATGCCCGCGCGTGCGGCCACTTCCTCACTGCAAAGCCTGTACTGAATCGAAGAGATGTCTGACACATCAAAAAATACTTTGACTGACGACGTGCGTTTACCTGTTTTTTTGTCTGCTTTACCCACGAGTGCTTCGCGGCACAGTGAGCAGATTGCATTTTCGTTCAGGTTATCTTGCCATAGTTGAAAAAGTGCTTGAACCAGCGTATCAAGCCATTTATCCTTTTCTTCTCGCGTTGCTTTGCAGACGCGTGCGGCAAACGTGCGCAGAACGGCGTCACAAGCGTTTCTTTGATTGCCGGGGAGTCGAAGATACTGTCTCAATCCCGCAAACCACGTAAATGTGTTGAAAAGATTGTTCAGGTAATCGTGGTTTGGCTGAAGCGTACCTGTACCTTTCAATTCAAATATCAGATCAAGTTTTTCTTTTGAATTATCCTTGCCACTATCAACGTTTGCGTCGGATGTCAGCAGGAACAAGGGACCGATCTTCAGCATCGGAAACATGCAGTGATTACTTTTGTAAAGTGTCCACACAAGTTGTTGCTTTACCGGTTCGACCCGTGCTATTTTGCCGTGTGGGTTGAGGCAACAAGTGATGCACCTTTTTTCCTGCAAGATGCGTATGGCAGGATTTTTATCCGGTACGGTGATGCCGGCTCGTTCCACGGCTTGACTGACGAGCATGAGTTCATTGATCATAGTGTAGCACTCCGTTGCGAATCCATACGCCCTGGCGGAATGCGCCATACGGCAAACGTTTCCCATTGATAGGCGCATCAAAGACACGTTCCAACATGGTAGGGATATATTCGTTAATCTCCGCCATGACATGTGTCCCGTCACGGAAAGGCCCAAAATACGACGGCTGAAATTCCCGCCATCCCAGACAAGGAGTATTGAAAAAGCGACCCGTGCGCAGCCTGCGAAGAAACTTATCTTGCAACATGTGGAGATGATTGACACGCTTGCCTGTGGAATTTATTTTGGGCCTCGTGTGCTCGACCACTGTACCGTAAATGCGGTAACAAACATTGACGAGAATCATGGCTACAAGTTGATACGAGCCTTGCTTGTGAGGATTTTTCCGTTGCGGACCACCGTAGTTGGTTACATATTTGTGATACACCACCGGCGCACAAATCTCACATTTTGTCGGACGAATGTAGGCTGTCTCGAGTCGCATGACTGATTCAAACATGCCTTTTGCAGCAGAATACGTGGGTGCAGGATATGAGACAAAGCCAGCACCAACATCAGGACGGTTGAACATTGCAGACGGTCCGGCAATTTCGAAAGCTACCTCGTATTCCATCGCAACTCCTCCTTAAAAGGTTGACTAATGCTATCAATCTTGCGTTTTTCTGTCAAATTTGCGGAGTTTCCCCATATCACACGCAAAGAGAAGCGCTCGCGCACTCATTATCTCTGCATGACAATATACCAGAAGGCAATGGCGGGAAATGCCGAGGGTTTGAGCGCGTGCAGACGACAGAATATGCCGTTTGCTGACGGCAAAAACAGTGCTGGCCAGCTGCTACCTTTGCAGAGCGGCGCAGAGAGGGTCAGTTGAGCTGGCTGGCAAGGTCTTCCAGATGGGCGCGGACGAGATCGGGATCGAAGCCTTTCTTGAGCAGATGGGCTTCGAGCCCGCGCAGGGCGGAGGGCGTGAGGCCGCGGCGGCGTTTGGCCAGCCAGGCGGCGCTCATCTGTTCGAGCTGCGCTGTGTTGCGGCCTGTATCGGCGACACAATGGTAGTGGCGCAGAATGGTGAGGACGCGGTCAATTTCGTCCTGGGGATAGCCGCGGCTGGTCAATTTGTCAGCGAGTTCGGCGGCGGAATAGTCCTTGCCGGCAAGGAGTTTGAGGGCGGCATCAAGGGCTGCGGGCTTGAATGCTTTCATTCGTCGTCTTTGGAGCGTTTGCGGGGTGATGCGGCGGCATCGGCTTCAGGAGCACTGGGCGTGGCGGGGACACCGGTCATTTTTTCGCGCACGGCACGCTCGATTTCAGCGCACAGTTTGGGATCGTTTTTGAGGAGTTCTTTGACGGCATCGCGGCCCTGGCCGAGGCGGGTTTCGCCCAAGCTGAACCAAGCGCCTTTCTTGCTGATGACGCCGATGTCGGTAGCCAAGTCAACAATGGTGCCTTCTTTGGAGATGCCTTCGTCGTACATGATGTCGAACTCGGCGGTGCGGAAGGGCGGAGCGACTTTATTTTTGACTACGTTGACTTTGGCGCGGATGCCGATGCTGGTGCCTTGGGTGTCTTTGATGGTGGTGAGGCGGCGGATGTCGAGGCGGATGGAGGAATAGAATTTGAGGGCGCGGCCGCCGGTGGTGGTTTCTGGGTTGCCGAACATGACGCCGATTTTTTCGCGGATTTGGTTGATGAAGATGCAGGCGCAGCGCGAACGGCCGATGGCGCCGGTGAGTTTGCGCAGGGCTTGGGACATCAGGCGTGCCTGCAAGCCAACGAATGAATCGCCGATCTCGCCTTCGATTTCGGCTTTGGGGACGAGGGCGGCGACCGAATCCACCACGACGACATCCACGGCGTTGGAGCGCACAAGCGTTTCGGCGATGCTGAGGGCATCTTCACCACAATCGGGTTGTGAAATCAGCATTTCATCAATATTGACGCCGATGCGGCGGGCATAGCTTGGGTCAATGGCGTGTTCGGCATCGATATAGGCGGCAACGCCGCCTTCGCGCTGGGCGTTGGCAACAATACTGAGGGCAAGGGTGGTTTTGCCGGAGGATTCGGGGCCGTAGATTTCAGTGACGCGGCCGCGGGGCACGCCGCCGACGCCAAGCGCGATGTCAAGTGTGAGCGCGCCGGTGGGGATGACGGGAATGTTGATGAGGTGATCACTGCCCATTTTCATGATCGAGCCTTGGCCGAATTGCTTTTCGATCTGGGAGAGGGCGGCGTCCAAGGCTTTTTTGCGTTCGTTGTTTTCGACAGCACTCATGCGTGAACTCCTAAAGTTGCAGTTAATCAGAATCAAGCGCGCGGGCGAGCATGGCCAGCGCCGAGCAGATGGCAGCACGGCGCACGTGCGCGCGGCTGCCGGTATAATGATAACATATTGCCGTAGATGTGTGGCGCGGGGCGGCCACGGCAATCCAGACGGTGCCGACGGGCTTGCGTGCAGAGCCGCCGGAAGGGCCGGCGATGCCAGTGATGCCGATGCCATAGGTCGCGTGCAGGCGGCGGCGGACACCGGCGGCCATGGCGCGGGCGACGGCGCGGCTGACGGCGCCATGGCGTGCGAGCAGGGCGGGCGGCACGCCGAGCAGCTCACTTTTAGCGCGGTTGGCATAGGCAATCACACCGCCGAGGAAGACATCGGAGCTGCCGGGAACAGAGGTAAGAGCAAAACCGAGGCCGCCGCCGGTGCATGATTCTGCGACAGCCAGTGTGGCGCGGGCGGCGCGCAGGGCGGCGAGCACTGCGCGCGGTGTGCACGGCGCATGCGTGGCGGGTGGTGGTGAAGCTGAGCGGTTCATTCGAGTGTCATAGTGCCGACGGCGACTCCCAGGGCGCGTGGGTCGTCAAAGCCGTAATGTTTCGGTACCCACGTACGCGAGGGGATGAATTCGACGAGCAGGGATGTGTTGGTGAGCGTATCTTCCGGCAAGGGGAAGCGGTAATTTTTCCAGCGTTTGTCGGTGAAGGTAATCGTGTCAAGATGGCGGCGGTTGAGGTAGACGGCGACGCGCAGGGGCCAGCGGCGGAGTTGAATGTTGGAGGCGTACATGGGGATATTGATAAAGGCGTTGGTGGTGGCGGGCAGGCGCTGCCAGGCATAGTTGCTGGACCAGCGGAAGGGCGAGCCGTCTGGTGCGGTTTCGGGGGCGTGCCAGCCGCCGGCGTCGCTGTCTGGTTCAAGCCAGCGGGGCTCGCCGACGAGGACGCCGAGTGCGCGGTCGTCATCGCCGCCGGTAACTTTGCGCGGCACCCAGGTGCGGTTGACGGCGAGGCGCAGGGCGGTGTGCGGCGGGCCGGCAGATTGGAAGGGGTTGGCGTAAGGAACTGGCACGCGCAGGAGGAGCCAGCTACCGTGTTCTTGAATGGTGTGTTGGAGCGCGCGGCGGCCATTAAGATAAATGGAGACAATTTGCGGATGAGAAGTGACGGAGGGGTCGTTGGCGAGGACAGGGATGCCGAGTTCGATCCCCTCACGCGCGAGAATGGTTTGTGCGGTGCGGGCCATCCAGCGGACGCGGAAGGGGACGCCATGCCAGTCTTCCCAGTCATACCAGCCGGCCTCGGAGGCGAGACCAAACGCGGCCATGCGCCGTTCGCCGTTGAGCGGCCCGGCATTGGCGGCTGCCGCGCGCCAGGCGTAGGCCAGCAGCCCTACGCCAACCACCGCGGCGATGACCCCGCGCATGACGGACGGCACGGGCCGGCGTGTGCCCAGCACGGCTTCATGATCTGCGGCGACCAGCCCAAGCAGAATCGCAAAGGCAATATTGACTTCATCGGCCATGGTGTGCACGCCAAAAATCAGCACGGCGAGAAATGTGACCAAACCGACAACCAGCATAATGCGGTGATGTTTGTGCGCGGGCGACAACTGATCCCATCCTTTCACATGCTGCACAAAGCCCAGCAGAAGCGTGCCGTAGAAGAGCGCCAGCACGAGCAGGGCCGGCGTGCCCATTTCGGCGGCATAATGGAGGTAATAATTGCAGGCGTTGTCGGTGCGGAACAATCGTTCGTTGGCGGCGGCGCAATAATTGGGCAGCTCCAGGACATAGGCGCCCAAGCCTATGCCCGTCAGTGGGAATTCGCGCCACATGATGCCGGCGTAGCGCCAGTAGAGCAGGCGGCGCGGGTCTTTGACCATATCCAAAACATTGCCTTCCTGTTGAAAGAGGCGCAGATCGCGCTTGAGGCGGCGGACGAGCGAGGAACTGCTTTGAACAGTGGAGATTTTTGCGTCAAGATAACGCAAGCCGACGGGAATGTGTTGCGTCACCAGCACACACGCCATCATGATCACCAACCCGCATGCACAGCGCACGAGCAGTGGAACATTGAGACGGCGCAACGCGGCATTGCCATAGTAGAGCACGCCAAAGAGGACGGCGGCACAGCTGGCGATGAGCACCGCCAGCAGCCCGCTGCGTGAGCCTGAATATTGCAGCCCAACGAGAAACAGGCTAACAGCGCCCAGCGCCAGCAACCGTTGCAGCCACGCGCCAATCGAGCGGAATGATCCCGCAAACACAAGTTTCAGCGCTGCCAGTGTCACGCATAATGCCAACAGCGTTCCCAGCGCGTTGGGATCCGAGCATAGCCCGTTGGCGCGCGCCAGCCGGGTCCAGTAATACGAGCGGTTGGCGCAGAAATTCATGTTGTATTGTGCCTGATACACCGCCACAGCCGAGGTGACGGCCGCGCCCAGCAAGAGCGCCCACAGCACCATGGTGGCTACATGATGGCTGCGGCCATGATACCGCTGTATAATCGCACACACCGCCACGATGACGCCCAGCGCGGCGAACATGTTGGCACAGACGAAAACCACAAAGCGTATGGCATCCACGCGCGCCATCATCGTGACGTTGATGGGCTGGTTGTTAAACGCTGGATTGAACCATTGCCACGGCGGGTTGTAGCGCAGGAAACTGGCGCCGCCGCTGATCAGGATCATGAGGGCAAAGACCCATAACCACACATGGCCGCGAAAGCCGGTGTAGGCGCGCGGGGTGATGCATTCCCGCAGCAGCCAGCCGGCCACAAAACCGATGCCGGCAAAGAGCAAAATCGGATACGTTGAACCGCCGGTGATGGCCAGCGGGACCCCGCTCAATACTGGCGTAACAAAGGCAAGTGCAAGCACGCCGCCCAGCGGAAATACCGCAGTGATCAATGCCAGCCCGCCCGCTGCGGCATAGCACGCGTGCCGCAACGGTGTGCCAACTGGGCCGGGATCGGGCGAATACCAGAACCACAACGCCGCGCTACACAACACAATGAGGACGGCCCATGCCGCGCGGATACTGCGCGCCACGTTCGGATGTATCAGCGGGAAGTTGTTCTGTGTCATGCACATCACGTATGAGTATTAGAAACGAATGGCAAATCCCAAGTCACGTTCATCCGCGGCGCCATGCTCACGCGGCCGCCACGTGCGGTTCACCGTGCCTTTCAGCGCATGCACGCGCAACGGTGTGCCAGTCAGGGCGATGGTATGCCATGTGGCATTGGTGATATGCACCGTCATGGGCATGGCGCCGTGCAGCGTCAGGGTCACTGGCTGTGATGCGGCGTCCGGGTGAGCGACCAATGCATGAACGTGGATTATGCCATTGCTGTCGGCACGCTGCGTCCAGTGCGCCGAGAGCCCAGCCCATCTGTAGTTGAACAGATTGTTCCATGATTCCGTATGGTAGAAACCTGCATCTGATGCCGCGCGGGGCGTGCCGATGGCCACCCCCAGCTCGCGTTCGTCGTCCAGACCATAGTCTGACGGACGCCACGTGCGGTCCACGGTGATCGTCAGACATGTTTTGGCGCCCGGTGCGGGCGGCTCGTTCACACACATTACCACATCGTGCCAGCCGAGTTTGGCATACGTTGTGGTGACCGTCTGCCCGCCATGGATACACCACACGACGGTAACCGGCTTGCTAGTTATATCGGGATGTGCGACCAGCACGGGCACCTGTAGGAACGGCTGCGGTGCGGCCACCAGCATCTGCGCGTGTGCGCCGGTCCAGCGATAGTCCTGACCTGCCATGGTACTCCCGTCATCCCGCCAGCGCTCCGCCGCAAACATGCCGGCGGTATCGAGCCACGTATGCGTCTGCAACGTCACGCCCAGCGGGCGTGTGTCGTCGTTCATACCAGCATCACGTCCCGTCCATGTCCGGTTAACACGGATGGTGAACTCCACCGCGCCTCCCACAGATTCAAACGGCACCTGCAGGGCTACCTCACGCCATTTAGAATCTGTCACTGTGACATTCGTCGCACTGCCGCCCAGCTGGAAAGAAACCGCTACAGGTGTATTAGAACTGTCGGGATGCAGGCAGGCGAATAGTTGAACAAACGTCAGACCGTCACATCTGATCCGTTCGTTGGCGTGCAGATGTGTATGGCGCACGTGCAGACCTGTCTCCGGCCATGATTCGTAGGGATAAAACCCTTCGCGTTTGTCCCACCCAAACGCCTCACGCTGTGCCGCCAAAGATAACTGCGCGGCAGTTTGCGCGATAATGATGACGATGACGACCGTCCATAGCACGGCGCGGTAGCGCGATGGCGCGGCTGCGGGCACATCTTCTTCTACAACACTCACCTGCGCCATATACAACCAGAACAACGCCTGAATTTCCGCTGCCAGCGTGTGCATCCCGAAGATAAACGAGATGAGCATGCTGGCCATGCCGGTGCCGATCCACAGCCAATAGATGCGCGCCTCGCGCTGCTGCCACACCTGCCACCACCGGTTCCACCATAGTCCAAACACGGCCAGCATGACCACTATCGCCATCACGCCTTGTTCCGCGCCAATTTGCAGATAATAATTGCAGGCGGTGTCTGGCACATAGATGACTTGCCGTTCGCGTTGCTTCCAATTGGGCAACTCTGTCAGGAATGATCCCAGCCCCGTGCCAGTGAGCGGGGCATCACGCATCATGCCCAATGCCAGTCTGGCATTCGGACCGCGGTCAAGAATGATCTGGCGGTACAATTGTTTGAATGAGCCGAGTGGCAGTTGATTCAGCCGTTTGACGAGCGGCAGAGTGTGCATCTTGGGATGGCGCTGCAGCCATGCCCGCATGCGCGGCGCACCGTCATAAAACATCCAGAGACCCACCGCAAGATACAGCAGCCCCATGGCACTCACAATTAGCCGCAGCATGCGCGCAGAAACAAGCGGCCGCAACCGCAGCACACCCTGCAACGACGCCAGCAGCACCGCCGCAATGCCGGTCATAATCAGGCCCAACACCGCCGTGCGCGAACCGGCATGCCCCGCCAGCACAACACTCATGTGCACCGCCATGCCGCATGCCACGCCCACGGGCACCGCCAGCCACCAGCCACGCTCGGCATACCACATCACCGCGCCCGCAGCCATCCACGCGCCCAGGATGATTAGGTACGCATACACGCTGTGGGCCGGAACGATCGAACTCAACACACGGTTCATCAAAGGCATCGTTGCAATGCCAGTTGCCACCCCCAGCATGCCGAGTGCAAGCTGCCGCCAGCGCTGTGCGCCGGCCAGGCACACCACTGCCAGCAGCCATGGCACTATCAGAATAACATACGCACCCAACGCATTGGGATCAAAAAACGATGCGTTGATCCGGTTCATCCATGGCCAGACATACACACGATTCGCGCCGAACCAGACATCGTGTGTTTGATAGCGGCCGATCAGGAACGGTGCGGCACTGCCAATCCAAAGCGGCACCAAGAGCCGGCGCGTCAGCCAGGTGCGCCAGCACCATGCCGTGCCACTACGTGCACGCGCCCCTGCAACAACATGGCTCACTGCAAGAAACAACAACGGCCCGCTGAGATAATTCATCAGCGCCCATATCACCCGGCGGATTGCTTCCGCTGCCAGCAGGCCTTCCGTATTTACTGTTTGCTCAAGATACGGGCGGTTATACACGGGCCAGAAATCAGCGTAGCGCCAACACGTCACGAGCGCACTGAGCACACTGAGCGCAAGAAACGCCAGCAGCCACGGCCGCAATCGCGACGGCGCGGTTGTTTCCCGGTACACCCATGCCCGCGCCCACACGCCTAAGACAAACGCCATCACCGGCACATATGCGGCAGGCCCAAACACGCCGGTTTGCACGGACGGCTGCAGGCGGTTGAAGACCGTGACGGTAATCGTGGTGATGCCGGGAATTACGACGATCGTCAGCATCAGAGCCCATTCCGCGCGCAGGAGCGCCAGCGCGAAAATACCGACGCCCAGTACACTGAGAAAGAGCGCAAATCCCGGCTGGCGTGGCACCGTATAGGCCATCAGCCACAGAAAGCCCGCGCCAGTTGCCAGCCACAGCATGCTGTCCAGCATGCGCGACCGCAGGCCCAGCAGACCAGTTGCGTGGTTCGCTGTCTTCATTAGCAAATCCTCGGCAGTTGTTCACCAGACGGCATGTCGAGCAGGCGCGCACCACCATACGCGGTGTTCAGCGTCACTCGCCCGCCCGGGGCCGCGCGGCCTATTTCGCCGATCAGCGCTGCCGTGCGGCCTTCCGGCTGCGCGCGCAATGCGGCCACCAGCGTGCCGCTTTCTTCCCGCGGGCAGACAAACAACGCGCGGCCCTCGTTGGCCAAATACAGCGGATCAAGCCCCAGCACCTCCGCCGCGCCACGTACATCATCTGCGACCGGGACGGCAGCTGCGTCCAGCTCAACACTTAACCCAGTTTGCATTGACAACTCGTTGAGCGCCGCTGCCACTCCGCCGCGCGTCGGATCACGCATCCAGCGCAGATGCGGGCTGGCGTCCAGCGCCGCCGCCACCAGCCGGTGCAACGGCGCGGCGTCACTGCGCAATTCTGTCATCAACGGCAAGCCTGCCCGTGCCGCCAGCACCGCCACGCCGTGATGCCCGATCGTCCCGCTTACAATAACCGCATCGCCCGGCTGCACGCTGCGCCAGCCCGCCGGCACGCCCGGCCGCCGCCAGCCGATGCCACTGCTGGTCAGATACATTTGATCCGCATGACCGCGCTCCACCACTTTGGTATCGCCCGTCACTACCGGCACGCCCGCCGCCGCCGCCGTTTTCCCCACACTCGCAATCACGCGTTCCACCAGCGCCTGCTCAATGCCTTCTTCCAAAATGACCGCCAGCGACAGGGCGGCCGGCTGCGCGCCCATCATGGCCAGATCGTTGATCGTCCCGCAGACGGCCAAATGACCGATGTCGCCGCCCGGGAAAAACAGCGGTTGCACGACAAAACTGTCCGTTGAAAAAACAGCTTCCATGCCCGCTGGCGCCGCCAGCACGGCTGCATCGCTTGCTTCCCGCAACTGGGCATTGTCCAACTGCGCCCACATCACTCGGCGCAACAAATCGTGCATCTGCAGCCCGCCGTTGCCGTGCGCCATGGTGATTGTTGCGTTGCTCATTGCCGCTCCCCGCGATGGTCTCCGCCTTGTTCCACGCGCTGCTCCTCCCGCCGCTCCCCGCGCACGCCGCAACTATAGTACGCCGCGCAACTCCCTTCGCTTGAAACCATGCACGGCCCGGCCGCGTGATCAGGCGTGCAAGCCGCGCCAAACAGCGGGCATTCCGGCGGTGTGCAGATGCCGCGCAACACGTCTCCGCACCGGCAGCCCGGAGGGTCGTCTGAAGCCAATTGTGGCACATTCATGGTCTGCGTAACATCAAACGATGCATAGGCTTTATTCACTGCATAGCCGCTGGCAGGAATACTTCCCAGCCCGCGCCAGCGCGCCTCGCATGGCTCAAACACCTGCGCCATTATCGCCTGAGCTTTTTCGTTTCCCGCCCACGTGGCGCTGCGCGTATACTCGATCTCCACGGCGTGTGTCCCTGCCGCAAGGTGCGTCACCACTCGCACCAGCGCGTCCAACAAGTCACACACTTCAAATCCCGCCACCACGCATGGCTTGCCAAATTCCTCATCAATAAACTGATATGCCTTCGCACCTATCACCGTTGTTACATGCCCCGGCGCAATAAATCCATCAAGACAAACGTCGGGATCACGCAGCAACGCGCGCATGGCGGGCGGTGTTTGCTTGCCCGCGGACAAAAGACGAAAATTCTTCAAACCGCGTTCAGCCGCGCTGATTACGGCGGCGGCCAGCGCTGGCGCCGTTGTTTCAAACCCCACGGCCAGCATGACACACGTGCACGCGGGATGTGCCGCCGCATACTCCACCGCCTGCAACGGCGAGTACATGATGCGCACACGGCCGTCACGCCCTGCATGTGCCCCAAGCGTGCCCCGCGCGCCGTGCACCCGCAGCATGTCGCCAAACGAAAACAGCACGACCCCGGGCTGCTCCACCAGCCACAAGGCCTGATCCACTGTTTCGCGCGGCGTCACGCACACCGGACAGCCCGGCCCGGAAACCACACGTACATTCGGCGGCAATACGGCATGAATTCCCGCGCGGCACAATGCCACCGTGTGCCCGCCGCAGATTTCCATGATGCGTACCGGGCGCCGCAAGCCGCGTGCGGCCGCATGCAGCCGCGCCAACAACCCACGCGCCAAGCGCTGATCACGATATTCGTCCACGTATTTCACGCGCCCGCCGCCTCTTCCATCTCGCGCCACAGTGCCAGCGTCGCTTCCGCTTCCTCGCGATCCAGTTTGGTAATCGCAAATCCCGAGTGCGCCAGCACATAATCCCCTGGCGCGGCTGACTCCACCAGCGCCAAACTAATCGTCAGCTCGCTCTCCCCAAAGCGCACGCGCGCCATGCCGTCCGGCAGCAGCGCCACAACTTCTCCTGGCAGGGCTAAGCACATGGGCCTGTCATGCCGCGGTCATTATTGTTCGTTTGATACAGCATATCTCATGCGTATTGTAGCATAACACGATAAGAATGCCAAGAAGTACATTCACCCTGGATGCAGCGACTAGTGGCACAGAACTGTAGGGGCAGCGGCCTCGCTGCCCTTGTACCCCGCGCGCATCAGACCGCCGCGGCCAGCAGCCCTCCAAAACTGGAGGGGCAGCGGCCTCGCTGCCCTTGTACCCCGCGCGCATCAGGCCGCCGCGGCCGGCGGCCCTCCAAAACTGGAGGGGCAGCGGCCTCGCTGCCCTTGTACCCCGCGCGCACAAGGCCGCCGCGGCCAGCAGTCCTCCAAAAATGGAGGGGCAGCGGCCTCGCTGCCCTTGTACCCCGCGCGCTTCAGGCCGCCGCGGCCGGCGGCCCTCCAAAACTGGAGGGGCAGCGGCCTCGCTGCCCTTGTACCCCGCGCGCTTCAGGCCGCCGCGGCCGGCAGCCCTCCACAAAAACTGGAGGGGCAACGGCCTCGCTGCCCTTGTACCCCGCGCGCACAAGGCCGCCGCGGCCGGCGGACCTCCCTAGTCGCCGGATTTAGCCATATACTACAAAATTTATCTAACTATCTGGTAATCAATAACGTGAGAAAAAATGTGCGGAAGTCAGGCTATTTCCCCGCGCTCACCCCGCCCTGCTCAAAGCAATGCTGCCCCGCCCATCAGCAAGTGCAGCACGCCCAACACCATGCAGGCAATGCCAATCGGCACCTGGTACAAATCCAGCAGCGCAACCTTGCTCTGATACTTCACCAGCAGCTCCTGCGCCTTGGCGGCCGCGGCATCCGCGGCGGCGGCGGCTTTCTGCGCCGCAGCGCCGCTGGCCGCGCTCGCCTCCGCCAGCGCTGGCTTGCGCATCAGCAGTTCTTTGCCCAGAAACACACCCACCACCAGCGCCGACGCCTGCGGCAAAATGCTCGACAACGGCGCAAGATGCAGCAACGCCCACACAAATGATGCCAGCCCTATCACGAGCGTCGCCACGCCAACCACATTCCGAAATGGGGTGAGTTTCTCGTACACCGTCTTGAGCTGCGGCGCCTTCACGGCCAACAACGGCGCCGCCGCCAGCAGGCCCGCAACAATATTCGCCAACCCCAAAACCAGCCACAGCAGCGAGCCGATCATCC
>Ga0129299_1000465_pt1 | contig 25377 bp, 20 predicted proteins | sample ConPoolayeCmetaG_FD_94477 | JGI IMG/M metagenome (GOLD analysis project Ga0129299, IMG submission 94477) | Hot spring microbial mat communities from California, USA to study Microbial Dark Matter (Phase II) - Cone Pool mat layer C metaG ...
AAGAACCTCCTCGACGGAGACATCCAGATTGAAGTCCTTGGGATTAAAGGCATTGAATTTTTCGACGAACCAGCTAACCGTAAAGGTGCCGCCGCGAATGAGAGTTTCCAGCAAATAAGTGCCCGGCAGCCCTCCGCCCATCGTCCGAAAAGCGCGGTCTGCCAGATATTGCTCGGAAAACGCTCCTGAGACGACCGCTGTGCCCAGATTCAGATAGACTTGGCCCGGCGAGGTGATATTTGCGCCCAGTCCAGCCGATTGTCCATCTCCCAACGCGGCGACCACGGGCAGGCCAGCGGGCAGGCCGCATATTTGCGACGCCTGTGCCGTCACCGCGCCAATGACCGTGCCAGGGGGGTAGGCGTCGGGGAACTGTTCCACCCGCAGTCCCAAAGCAGACATTAAATCCTCGGCCCAGCGGTGGTGCACCATATCGAAAAGCCCCATGGGGTCGGCGCAGGCCCAGCTTGTCTTGAATTCCCCTGTCAACTTGTAGACCAGGTAGGCATGGACATCGAGATACTTATAGGTTCGTTCGAAGACCGTCGGCTCATGTTTTTTCAGCCACAGGATTTTGGGGCTGGAAGGCGTAGTCGAAAGGGGCTTGCCGGTCACTTGATGGAATTTTTCTGCTCCGTATAGCGCAGCGATGTCATCCAGTTCGGCCCAGGCTCGTTCGTCCAACCACAAGATGCCATTGCGCAGAGGGTTGGCGTCCTCGTCCACAGGCACGAAGGTCTCTCGTTGGTGAGTCATGCACAGCGTGGCCAGACGAGAAGGGTCAATGCTGGCGGTCGCGGCGCGTAAGGCGCACGCAGTGGCCTCCCACCAATCTTCGGCGCGCTGCTCCCACCAGGTGGGCACGGGGTTAAGCAACGGAAACGTGGCGCGACCCTCCGCCACAATGTGGCCCACTTGATCCCACACAATAGCCTTGCTGGCGCTGGTGCTACAATCAACGCTGATGACCAAATCTTTGCCCACAACAACCTCCCAAAACTTTGTCTGTTGAACATCGCACAAGAAACTCTACGCCCCCCACGGGGGGCGTAGAGTCAGCTTCCTGGTCAAAGGTGACACGTTTCTACAGGTAGATGCCTACTTCCTCGTCTGCCAGCTTAGCCATGACATCGGCAGCTTCCTTGGGGCTCTTGTATTGACCGGTGGTCAATTTGCCCAGTTCGACAGCGAAAATGTTGTTGGCGATGGTGGACCAGGCAGGCAAGTGAGGCTCAGTGCCCATACGTTCCTTGATGGCGCGTTCGGTGACCGCGAAGTGGCGGGTCGTGCCGGGGGCCACAATCGCCTTGTCCTTGACGCGCGGGTCGTCGAACGTGGATTGACGGACCGGGCTGGCGCCGCCGCCCATGATGGCCGCTCGAGTCTGGACATCGGAGCTGGTGGCCCACTGGAGGAAGACCCAGGTGGCATCCGGCTCGCGGGAGTAGCGTGACAGGCCATAGACGCTGCCGCCCTGATGCGAAATACCGGGCCATTCCTCAAAGCCGCATTCCTCAGGCTTGCGCAGGGCATCTTCTTTCGGACAATCGGCCGCCTCCATGAGGCCCACCACCTTGCTCTTTTCGGGCGTGTCGTACATGGGGAAGAATTCACCCCAACAGATGTAAATACCAGCCAACCCTTGCGCTACGGCTTCGGCCTGGCCACTCCAGTCCCAGGTGGTCACGCCCGATGGCATATATTTGCCCAGCTCGAGCATGTATTCCAGCCCCTTCAGGCCAGCCTCGTCGTTGACCACACACTTGCCTTCAGGATTGAAGACCGACCCGCCGTGAGACCACAGCCAGCACGTCCAGTCGCACTCCAGGCTATAGTGGCCGGACTTCCATTGGCCGACGGTGCCATACGTGGTGGGCGCTTTGGCTTCGTTGATGGCCTTGATGACGTCCATATACTCAGTCATCGTGGTGGGCACTTTCAAGCCCAATTCCTCGAAGATGTCCTTGCGGTACATCATGATGTAGATAGGGATGTCGCATACCAGGCCACCCCAACGGCCCTTGTAGGTAGCGATGTGGTCCACCAGAGGCTTGAGCAGGTCGTCTGGATTGTAATTGGGGAAGGCCAGGTCGGGCTTGCTGACCCACAACTCGCGCGGGTCAACGGTGTCATTGATGAAGCGAGCGACCCATGCCTGGTCCTGGTAGTAGACGTCGTTGTGGCCCAGGCCACCGGCAGCATCCACGCTGATCTTGAACAGCACTTGCTCCAGCGGCAGCAGCTCCCACTCGACATTGATGCCGGTCAGCGGCATGAACTCGGATTTGGTCAGTTCGTCGATTGCACGGCTGGGAGGCGTTGCTTCAGAGACCACTCGAATTGTTTTGCCTTTGAATTGCCCACCCACTTCTCGAAGCCATTTCTTGACTTCTTCTGTTGGCCCTTCCTGTGCAGAAGGGTCGGGCAGCAATCGCGCTTCGGCTCGCCTCGGCGCGCCCAACGATTGTAGGCCGTGCAGGCTGAAGCCCAGCCCGGCCGCAGCACAAACCTTGAGGAAATCGCGTCGGCTGAGATGCCCCCGAATAAAAGACTCCGATGCTTTGGCGATTACCCTCTTGCTCTCTTCCTCTCGCATAGCACCCATATTTGCACCTCCTTAAGGCAATCCAGGGCAGGTTAACACGACAACACGCTAATCCAGAACAAACAGCCGCCTACACCCTATCGTTTCTCTTTGCTTTTGTCCGATTACCTCACCTCCTTCAGCAAAGTGGCTGCGATGCAGTCTGCGCTGAATCAACCTTTGACGGCTCCCAAAGTCAAGCCACGGACGAGATGTTGCTGAACAAGCAAAATGAATATGAAGACGGGCACCATGGCTGCCGAACCTAAGGCGGCCAGGTAGCCCCATTCTACGCCATATGCGGTGATGAAAGTGGAAGCGGCGACAGGCATGGTGCGGACTCCGCCTTTGGTCAATACCAGAGTAAGCAGAAACTCGTTCCACGAGAAGATAAAGCTGAGGATGGCGGTAGCAGCCAGACCGGGCCTGATGTAATGCAACACGATCCAGAAAGCGTGCAGGCGGTTACCCCCATCTACCAGAGTGGCTTCGTCCAGCTCGCGCGGCACATCGTCGAAAAAGCTCTTTAACATGAGAATCGCCAGCGGCAGGTTCATGATGGTGTGCAAGATGATGATGCCGTGATAGGTGTCAATCATTTGGAAGTTTCGCAGAAAAGTGGGCATGTTGGGATTGGAACGGAACATGTTCTGGATGTTCAAATACATCAGGTAGAAGGGCAAGGCAGCCACGATGGGCGGCATCATCCGTGTAGACAGAATCCAGAAAACCAGGTTCTCGCGACGGCGGAAATTAAACCGTGACAGGCCATAAGCGGCCAGCGAAGCGATAGCAATGACCAATGCGGTGCTCACTGTGGCAATAATGGTGCTATCGCGCAGGTAGGGGATGGAGTAATACAGTCCTCCGCCTTCGCCGGTGATGGCGCCTGTCTGTGCCAATTCTGTAGATTGGTAGAAGACGCCGCCCAGCACAACCTGGTACCAGGTTAAGGTCGGCTTGAAAATGAAGATAGGGGGCAGGTGAAAGATGTCCCCGTAAGGCTTAAGTGAGCACAAGAACCACCACAGAATGGGGAAAAAGAAAAAGAAGGTGATCAAGAAACAAACGACGGTCAGGATAATTCTATTTCTTTTTTTCGCTTGCCATTTCCAAGCCATTGACTCACCACTCCACTTTCAGCACCTTGGTGCCCACAATAGCGATAAGGTTGATCAGGATGAGAATAAACATGCCCAATGCAGAGGCATAGCCCCATTTGGTAAAACCGAAGGCCTGAGTATAGGTATAGTAGCTTATCACTTCAGTCGCCCGACCTGGCCCGCCAGCGGTCATCAGGTAGATATAATCGAAGACACGGTAAAGGTCGATCAGCCTGACCAGGATAGCGATGGCGATAACCGGCCGTAGCAGGGGCACAATGACGAACCAGAAGCGTTGCCACGCGCTTGCTCCGTCTACCAGGGCTGCCTCCAATGGCTCCGGCGGAAGCGCCTTGAGACCGGCCGAGAAGATGAGTATCATAAACGGCGTCCACTGCCAGATGTCGGCGAACAACACGCCCATCAAGGCATGTCTGCCAGTTCCGCCCAGCAGAGGCTCACTGGGTTGGAGCAAACCCAGGCCGTACAGCACCCAGGATAAGACGCCAAATTCGGAATGTTCCAACAACTGAAAGATCAGGCCCGTTACCGCTGGTGGAACCACCATGGGCAGAATGATTACCGATGTGAGCACAGGTAAGCCCAGCGGCTCCTGGTCGAACAGTAAGGCGATAACCATTCCCAGCACCAATTCTATCACCAACGCGATGGTGGTGTATTGAAGGGTGACCCACAGGCTGTTATGCACGCGCGGGTCTTGGATCAATTCCGTCCAATTGCGCGTCCCGATGGGCAGGAACACTTTGGTTGAGGGGTCGAACCTGAAGAAACTGCGGTAAAGGTTAAAAAAGAGAGGGAAAATACTGAACAGAAAGAGCGAGACAACAGCCGGGAGCAGCCATATTACGGGCCTCTCTATCGAAAGAATTCCCCGTTTCTTAGCTGTTCGCTGCACACGAGCTTTGCCGATACTCGCTACCGACGTTTGAGCCATACCAGGAGGCCTCCTTACGAATACCTGCGCAACGAAAAATCTCTTCCACACTAACAGTTGCGCCCAATAGGTTTACGTGAACCCAGTGGCAGCCTGCAATGGACAGCGGAGTATGCAATTAGACTGAGCTACAAACAAACCGACGGGCTGATCACACGGCGGTGGAATTTCGGGTTGCTTTCAGGCAACCCGGTCTGCTCTGAACAAGACCTTTGAAAATTTGTTCATCGCCTGAACTTATGCATATTATAGCATGTTTTGCCTGCTCAGTCAAGGGGTTGTATAATTTTTTAATCTTTGAAAATCTCTAGCAATGAGGACGAATCACTTTATGGAGAACCCGTCAATCCAAACGCTGTTGGAATTTGCTCTTGATGCGGCCTGGCAGGCTGGCCGCATTACGCTGGGTTATTTCCAGGCTTCAACCGGGGTAGAGCGTAAAGCCGACAATAGCCCGGTCACCGTTGCTGACCGGGAGGCAGAAAAGAAACTGCGCACCCTGATCGAACGCTATTGGCCAGACCATGGCGTCATTGGTGAAGAGTTTGGTCGCTCGGGCGAAGGGGCGCGGTATCAGTGGATTCTGGACCCTATTGATGGCACGAAATCCTTTATCTGCGGCGTGCCTTTCTACAGCACGCTGATTGCCTTGCTAGACGGCGACGAAGTGCGCCTTGGCGTGATCCATCTCCCGGCGCTGAACGAGACGGTGTACGCGGTGCGCGGCGGTGGCTGTTACTGGAATGGCCGACGGGCCCATGTCTCCACGCAGTCGGCGATTGGGGACGCGGTGGTACTGTGCAGCGACCTCAACACCTTTGCCCAATATGGCAAGGCCGAGGCCTGGCAACGCCTCGTGCAGGCAACCTACTTTCAGCGCACCTGGGGGGATGCCTACGGCTATTCGCTAATTGCCACCGGCCGCGCCGACATCATGGTTGACCCGGTGATGTGCCTGTGGGACATCGCCCCTCTCCAGGTGATCCTGGAGGAGGCCGGCGGAACGCTGACTGATTGGCAGGGTCGTCGCACGATCCACGGCGGGGAAGGGATTGCCACCAATGGCGTCCTGTTCGACCGGGTGATGGAACTTGTCAGGCGAGGAGGCTGAGTGGAAGCCGCCCGAATAGCGCCGCACGAGGGCGGAGACGAGGGTTTGGAGCGGCAGCTTTTGACTTTGCCCTCAAAGTTGATTATAATCTCGTGGTCTCTTGATATGGGACGGCGTGGCGAAACAGTTGATCTGTTGTCGCTCTGTAATGACTGGAGAAGGGATGGGGCTTGTGCGGCTTTTCAGGGGAAAAGTGTCGGCCTTCAAGTGGCTTTATCCCGGAATGAAGGTCAAACGCTGGCTGGCGCTGCTGCTGGTGGGCGTGACCATTCTGGCTTTGGGCTTTGCTTACTTGCTCAGAAGCATCTATGAGACCTGGACCTTTCCAAGCATCGTCTATTACCTGACCCTCCAGTTTATCTCCCGTGAGCTGCGGGCGGTGCTGTTTGGGGCAATCGGGTTGGGGGCGATCATAGTGGCTGTCTTGCAGCTCAACCGGTCATTGTTGGCCGCATTTCTGCCTCCCGGCCAGGAAAAAGTGGTTGACATCGTATACCGCCACCGATTTCAGAGCAACCGTGGGCCGAAAATTGTGGCAATTGGCGGCGGGACGGGCCTGTCCACCCTGTTACGAGGGTTGAAAGAGTACAGCAGCAACATCGTTGCCATACTGACGGTGGCTGACGATGGTGGGAGCTCGGGCCGAATCCGCGAACACCTGGGCATGCCACCGCCGGGCGATTTCAGAAACTGCATTGTTGCCCTGGCGAACGATGAGTCAATGGTTACCAGACTCTTTCAGTATCGCTTTGGCGGGGACGACGAACTGGTTGGTCACAGCTTCGGCAATCTGTTCATCGCCGCCATGACAGGAATAACCGGCAATTTTGAACGAGCGGTCCTGGAGTCCAGCCGGGTTCTGGCTGTCCGCGGCCAGATTTTGCCGTCAACGCTTGAAGATGTGACGCTATGCGCCGAAGTGGTGGAAAAAAATGCCCAGGGGGAACGTATCTGCCAGGTGGAGGGCGAATCGCAGATCCCGCAACCTGGCCGTATGATTCAAAGGGTCTATTTGAAGCCAGATGGCGCACGGGCCTATCCGGGAGCATTGCGAGCCATTCTAGAGGCCGATTTGATTGTAATTGGGCCAGGTAGCCTGTATACCAGCATCATTCCCAATCTTCTCATCGCCGAAATCGCCAGAGCAATTCAAATCGCGCCTGCTCCCAAAGTCTACATCTGTAACGCTGCTACCCAGCTCGGCGAGACTGAGGGCTTCAGTGTGGAGCGGCATATTGAGACGCTCCAAAGGTACCTGGGCAAGGTGTTCTTGCATGTTCTGGTCAACAACAACTTCAATGTGGAAGTGCCGGCTGATTGGGCCGTCAGCCTGGTGCGCCGGGAGGCTGCCGAATCTCAGAGTCACCCTGATTACAGGATAGAGGAAGCAGACCTTGTGGACCCGGTCAATCCCTGGCGGCATCATTCGCAGAAACTCGCCAGCCGGTTGATGAAACTGTATGAGTCGCTCCGTGAAGGCAAAAAGAGGAGCGAACGACATCTCTTAGCTGAACAAAGTGAACCATTAACGCTTAAGGAGGATAAACTTTCATGAAAGTCAAGGTAGGAATCAATGGTTTTGGCCGGATCGGCCGGCAGTCGTTCAAGGCGATGTTGGACAATTACTCGGATGTCATTGATGTCGTTGCAATTAACGATTTGATGACGCCCGATGTAAATGCTCACCTACTCAAATACGACAGCAACTATGGTGCCTTTCCTGGCACTGTAGAAGTTGAGGGCAATGACCTGGTGGTCAATGGCAAGAGGCTTCAGGTGTTTGCCGAGCGTGATCCGGAGAAGCTGCCCTGGGCCAGTCTCGGTGTGGATATAGTGCTCGAATCAACTGGTATCTTCACCAGCGGCCCCGATGCGGCCAAACACATCAAGGGGGGTGCGAAGAAAGTCATCATCAGCGCGCCGGCCAAACAAGAAGACATCACGATTGTGCTGGGCGTCAACGAAGATAAGTATGACCCGGCCAAACATAACATCATTTCCAACGCTTCGTGCACGACCAACTGCCTGGCGCCGGTGGCCAAGGTCATCCATGATAACTTTGGGATTGTCAAGGGACTCATGACCACCATCCACGCTTATACCAACGATCAGCGCATTCTGGACCTGCCGCACAAGGACCTGCGTCGGGCCCGAGCTGCCGCCCTGAACATGATCCCCACGACCACGGGAGCAGCCAGGGCATTGGCGCTCGTGATTCCCGAACTGAAGGGCAAGTTTGACGGCATCGCTATCCGTGTCCCTACGCCGACCGTTTCTTTGGTGGACTTTGTGGCCCAAGTCGAGAAGCCGGTCACCGTGGCAGCAGTGAATGCTGCCCTCAAGGCTGCTTCTGAGTCGGGGCCGATGGTCAACATCCTGGGTTACACCGAGGAGCCGTTGGTGTCAATGGACTTCAAAGGCGACCCGCGCTCGTCCATCGTAGACGCGCAGAACACGATGGTTTTGGATGGCAATATGGTCAAAGTCCTCGCCTGGTATGATAATGAGTGGGGATATTCCTGTCGGGTGGCAGACCTCATCCATTTCATCATCAAGAAGGGCTTTTAACCGGGCGGTTCGGTTTTTCCCGGCTTTGTCGAGCAGACAGATTTGGCTAAATCTCAAGGGAGGGGTCAGAAATGCGGCCCCTCCCTTGACGTAATTTGGGCTTAAGGGGCCTGAGGAGCAGACAATGCTAAATAATCTGAATGAGATCGGGGATAAGATACTCGCCGACCTGGAAAAGAAGAATCGCATTCGCGACCTGGCCCTCGTTCAATCCCGCGAACTGATACGCTACTGCGCCAATGCCATACGCGCTGCTCACCGGCTCGAGTTTGTCGAAGCAGAGGTGTTGCTGCGGAAAGCGCGTGGGGCAGCGGAGACCATGGCCCGCGAGCTGGAAGGTCAGCCCGACCTCTACTATGCGGGGTATACTCAAGACGCGCTGAAGGAGCTGGCGGAAGCTCACATTACGTATGCGTTGATCAGGGATCTGCCGTTGCCTGACCCAGACGAGCTCGGAGTGGATTATGCCGCGTACTTGAACGGCATGGCAGAGGCTGTCGGCGAACTAAGGCGTTACGCTTTGGACTTGATCCGCCGCGACGAAGTGGACAGCAGCGAGCGCATCCTGGCAGCTATGGATGACATTTACAGCCTGTTGGTCACCGTTGATTACCCTGATGCCATTACCAGAGGACTGAAACGGGTCACAGATGTTACCCGCAGCATTCTGGAAAAAACACGGGGTGACCTGACCATGAGCCTGCGTCAGGAACGATTGCAGCAGGCGCTTCGTGATTTCGAGGAGCGTATCAACCTGCGATTGGACGAAAATGAACAAAAGTGATATAGTGCAGGCCAATGAAATCAGTTTATATGTTTATTGCAAACGCGCCTGGTGGCTGAAACATGTAAAAGGCGAACGGCCGCGCAACCTGCAAGACCTGGAACAGGGCCTTCAGGTTCATGAAGCGCACGGCCGAACCGTGGTGGGTTCCATCCTATGGCGGTATTGGGCTTACTTCTTTTTCGGCCTGGCGGGTTTGAGTGGCCTGCTCTTTGTCTTACGGCTGATTACGACCTGAGCAGATAGGTAGATGACATGCGCAAATTCGTTCTGGTAGCTGCTTTTCTGGCTGTGGCGATTCTGAGCTATTGTGCGATTTACTATTCAGATTTGGGTTCGCCTTCCGGAGCAATCTTGGCGAGCGAACTGACGTCTCCGGCTGAATTTGCGACGTCTGACCTGACCCTCACCTTGCAACCAACCGTCTTGCCCGCTACGTCTATTCCTATTCCAACGCTAACACCAAAGCCTACTGTGGGTTACATTGACGTTTCATCCGACCCTGCGCCCGACGATGCGGCGAGGCCGGCCGCCAAACGGGCCGGCAAAGAGTGGGACCCAATGGAACGCGCCATCATGATCGATCAGAACGCCCAGCAGACTTATGTGTATGAGAACGGCTTCAAGATTAAGACGATCCCGTGCAGCACCGGCAAGCCAATCTTGGATCACTTCACACCAACCTGGGTAGGTCGGGTGGGCGAATTGAGGGGCACCATTTTCTCTTTCGGCGTGTATGCTGACAACGCCTGGGAGCTGTTCAAGGCGTCTGGAACCATTCTGATACACGGCGCGCCGTATGTATACATTGATGGCAAGAAAGTCTATCAGGATTTGGACTCGCTGGGCCATTACCCTAGCTCCCATGGGTGCATCCGAGTCCATCCGGCGGACGCCGACTGGTTGACAGCATGGGACATAAGTGGAGTGCCCGTTGTCGTGACGCCCTGGCAGGGGGGCTTTACCGAGTGACGTATGTTTTTCTATTTATCTGCCTCGTTTGCCTGGCCGTAGGGTTTGTTCTGTTGTGGCGTGCGCGCCAGTTGAGGGCGCGGACGGGATTGCCGCCGGGCGCGGTGGTGTATGTGGATACGACACAATGGAAAGCCTGTCAGCGCCCTCTTTTTTCCGAGCACTACCGCCTCGTCGGAAGGCCCGACTATGTGGTCCATCAGCAAAATCGCGTGATACCGGTGGAAGTCAAATCTTCGACCGGGCCGGGCAGACCCTATGATTCACACATACTCCAACTCATGGCTTATTGCCTGTTGATTGAGGAGACCGAGAGACGCGCTCCACCCTTCGGATTGTTGCATTACCCCGACGTAGACTTCCGCATCGAGTACACCGCGCATGCCAGAAAGGAACTCATTACTACCCTCGCGCAGCTCAGATCAGATTTAGCCGCGGCCGACGTATCACGCAGCCATAACAACCCCGGCAAATGTAGAAGCTGCGGCTATCGCCATGCTTGCACCCAAAGTCTGTAGACAGCTCAGTCGAAATCGTTTATAATACTCCCGCACTTGCTGAATGGGAGGACAACTGCATTGAAAATGGACAAAACGGCCTTGCCGGCGGCCTCTCCAGAACTGGAAGTTTCCTCTCCGAGATTCAAAGCCGTGGGTATCCTGCAGCATCCTAAAATCCAAAAGGCGCAGGAGTTTGGATGCCAGATGGCTGAATACCTTGAAGGCTTGGGCCTCGAGGTCTACCGCAGTTCCACCTGGGATGACGCTGAAGTCGAATCCTGGATAGACCGGGTGGACTTGCTCATTGCCTTGGGTGGGGATGGAACGGTTCTAAAGGCGGCCCGTATGGCCTTTCGTTCTGGCACGCCCATCTTGGGTATCAATTTGGGACGTCTGGGGTTCTTGTCCGAGCTTAAACCCGAGAACTGGGAGGAGAAAATCCGCGATATACTGCACGGACAGTATTGGCTGGAAAACCGATTGATGCTCCAGGCGAAATACTGGCGGGGCGATGACCTGCTCGCCGTGTATGATGCTTTGAACGATGTCGTTGTCAGCCGCGGCAGCCTGGCCCGCACGGTGCGGCTGGACACGTATGTTGAGAAAGAATTCTTCACCACCTACAAGGCGGATGGGGTCATTGTAGCCACGCCGACCGGCTCCACTGCCTACGCCCTTGCCGTAGGTGGCCCGATACTCCCGCCTCAATTGAAAAACATGCTCCTGATTCCGATTGCGCCTCATTTGAGCATGGACCGGGCCATTGTGCTCTCTCAGGAGACTATAGTGGATATCAAAGTATCAACCGACCATCCGGCCATTCTGACCATAGACGGGCAGTTCGAGGTCAGCCTGAAGGATGGCGATGTGATTTCCGTAACGGCGGCGCCGGTAGAAAGCCATTTTGTCCGCACGCAGGACAAAGCGTATTTCTATCGCACACTCATGGAGAGGCTGAGATGAGCGATACGCCCCAGCCGGCCTCGAATTCGGCGGTAGACCAGCCCCTTTATTGCGCCAATCACCCTAAAGTGCAGACACGACTGAGATGTAACCGATGTGGCAAGCCTATCTGCACCAAATGCGCCAGGCGGACGCCGGTGGGATTTCGCTGTCCGGAGTGCCTGCACGAACAGCAAGCAGTCTTCTATTCGGCTACCTCGCGTGATTACACGCTGGCTGTAGTTGTCAGCCTGGTGTTGTCGGCCATCGCGGGCTATATCATGAGCTACCTGGGCTGGTTCTTTGCCATCTTCCTCGGCCCGATCATCGGTGGGATCATCGCCGAGGCAATACGTCGAGTGTCTCAGAAGCGCCGAGGGCGATGGATGTCCTGGGTTGCCGTCGTTTGTATCGTCTTGGGTGCATTGCTCCCGGTCATTTTGGGCATTCTTTTCTTTAGAGGCTTTCTGTCGAATTTGCAGATGTCTGATTTCCTGAGCGTGGTTCTTTCCCTGATCTTGGGCAGGGTGAACGTTGTCTACGTGGTGTTGGCTGCCATCACAGCCTATGCGCGGCTGCGCTGAGCTGCTTGTCCCGGTGAGAAATTGAGTCAACATGCCTGCCATGCTTTGAAGGTGTATTGTGCTAAAAGAGCTGATTATTTCAGACTTTGCGATTATTGAGCATTTAGACCTCCATTTCTCGCCAGGTCTCAATGTTCTAACCGGTGAGACCGGCGCCGGCAAGTCAATCATCATTGACGCGGTCAACGCCCTCCTCGGCGAGCGCGTTGACAACGACATGATCAGAGCAGGGGCATCGAACGCACGAATTGAGGGCTTTTTTGAGTTGGACGACAGGACGAGCCAGGCCGTGCGGGCTATCCTGGAAGCAGAAGGTTTGGAAGGCGATGAACCAAACGCGTTGCTCCTGGGCCGTGAAATTCGCCAGGAAGGCCGGCATCTATGCCGGGTCAACGGCAGAGTCGTTACATTGGGACTGTACAAGAACATTACCGATCACCTGGTTGACATCCATGGCCAGGGGGACCACCTGTTGCTTTTCCGCGTGAAATATCATCTCGACGCGCTCGACCACTATGGAGGCCTGGCGGAGCAACGCAAGGAAATGGCGGCCATATTCCGGCAGATTCAGGAGGTCAGACGCGAATTGCAGCGCTTGCGTCAGGATGAGCGAGAGGCGGCGCGCCAGATGGATTTGCTGACTTATCAGGCGCGAGAAATTGCCTCGGCCTCGTTGCAGGTTGGAGAAGATGAACAGCTAAGGGCGGAGAGAAACCGTCTCGCCAACGCCGAACACTTGATGGAATTGGCCGCCGAAACCTATCGGGCGCTACAGGAAGGCGATGAGGGGCAGATGTCAGCTCTCGATCTAATCGGCCAGGCCGTGCGCAATCTCGGCAGCCTGGCGCGTATTGACAGCGACATGCAGCCGTACCTTCAGGCAGCGGAGACGATTGAAGCTCAGATTGAGGACCTGACGCGGGTCTTGCGTGCCTACTGTGACGACATCGAATACAACCCGGCGCGTCTGCAGGAGGTTGAAGAGAGGCTGAACTTAATCTCGAACCTCAAGCGAAAATACGGCGAATCCATCGAGGATATCCTCGCTTTTGTCAAGGAAGTCGAGCGCAAACTGGAGAATATTTCTCACAGCGAGGAACGACTGGAGGCACTGCAGGCCGAAGAACAGCGGCTCTTACAGCTCGCCAGCCAGGTAGCCCGCGAGCTGTCAGAGCTCAGAGGACAACAGGCGGTTGCTCTCGCTCAAGAGGTGGAAAACCAACTGGCCGACCTGCGTATGGAGCGCGCTCGTTTTCAAGTGTCTATCACTCAAGTTGAATCAGAAGATGGGTTGCCCGCTTGTGGCAAGGCTTATGAGTTCGATGAAACAGGTTATGACAAAGTTGAGTTCTTGATCTCGGCTAATGTGGGCGAGCCGCTTAGACCCTTGATGAAAACCGCTTCCGGTGGCGAAGCCTCGCGGCTGATGCTGGCCCTGAAAGTCGTGCTCTCTGAGGCGGACCCTGTCCCGACCTTGATCTTCGATGAAATTGACGCGGGAATCGGGGGCCGCATCGGCAGCGTTGTGGGCATGAAACTGTGGGGCCTGACGCCTCGCCACCAGGTGTTATGTGTGACTCATCTGCCTCAGATTGCTGCTTTCGCCGATCACCATTACCGGGTTTACAAGGAAGTCGTCGGGGAGCGGACACAGACCAAAGTGAGCCTGCTGGAAGGGCCGGACAGAATTCAGGAATTGGCGCAGATGCTGGGTTCGGATACAGAGATGACCTGGCGCAACGCGCAAGAGATGTACGAGCAGGTCGCCCGTCAAAAGGCGCAGGCCAGAAACATGCAGCGCGGCGTATGATAAGGTCCGTCAGTCGCTTTTTTTGGGGGCCTCTTCGGTTTGTTTGTGGGCGATGGGTAATCTGACCACGAAGACGCTTCCGACCCCGACCTTGCTTTCCACTTCGATGGTGCCCCCGTGGCTCTGTACGATGCCATAACTGACTGATAAACCAAGCCCCGTGCCTTGTCCTATTTCTTTGGTGGTGAAGAATGGGTCAAATATGCGCTTGAGGTTCTCCGGCGGGATGCCGCTGCCGGTATCGGCGAACAGGACCTGGATCTCATCGCCCAGTTGGCGGCTCGTGATTCTCAGCTCACCCCCATTGGGCATAGCCTGATGCGCATTCATGATGATGTTGGTGAAAACTTGTTGGAGCTGATTGGCATCGCCCATTATGGGTGGGAGATTGGGCTCATAGCCCTTGATCAATTTCGTGCCCTGATCCTCAAGCTGGTGGGCCAGCAACTCACAGGTCACATCCAGTACACGGTTGATGTCCAGCAACTTCAGGGACGGGGTGGTTCGGCGAGCGAAATCCAACAGATTGTGGACGATGGCTTTGCAGCGCAAAGCCTCACGCTCGATAGACCTCAACGGTTTGTAGAATGGATCTTCTGGTGAGACTTTCCTGACCAGCACTTGGGCGAAGCTCAATATGACGCCTATCGGGTTGTTGATCTCGTGGGCAACGCCTGATGCCAATTGCCCAATGGAGGCCAATTTTTCGGATTGGACGAGCCGGTCCTGAGCGGCCCTCAGCTCTTTGGTTCTCTCGGCAATCCTTTGTTCCAATTCTTCGTTCCATTTGGCGATTTCGGCGCGTGCTTTTTCCAAGTTCTCCACCACTCGGGCATTCTCAATGGCTATTGTCGCCCAGTCGGCCAGAGCCGAAAGCAAGTATTGGTCGTTGGTCGAAAAGAGCCGTGTCGAGAGGCGATTGTCCACAGACAAGACGCCGATTACTTTGTCGGCTGTTTTGAGAGGCACATTCAGCAGAGAACGGACCAAATAGCCGGTTTTGATCTTAAGCCCTTCATCGGCCTCTTCTACCTGAGCGATAATCGGTTTCCCGGTCTTGACTACTTGTCCAGCGAGGCTGTCCTCGACTCTCAGTCTGAACCCGCGAGCGTATTTATCTCCCAGGTTTCGCGCGGCGCGAAGATACAACTCGCCAGTGCTCTCATCAACCAACAGCAGCGTGCCTTCTTCTGCCCCTGTGATATAAACAGCCGCTTCAACGATGCGATTCAGGACCTTCTCTAAGTCGAGCAGCGAAGTAACCGATTTCCCTATCCCGAACAAAGCGTTCAGTTCGCGGATTCGCTGGGTTAATTGCTGATTGCTGCGCACCAGCACTTCGCTCAGTTCCTCTTTCTCTTGGCGGAGTCGAGTCTCAGAGAGGGCGCGGTTGATGGCCCGGTGCATTTCATCCATCTCGAAAGGCTTGATGATGTAATCTTTTGCGCCGAGACGGAAGGCCTGAACAGCGGTTTCTTCGCTCCCATGGAAAGTCATCAGGATCACCGGAATAGTGACCTGGCGCTTGTTGAGCTGTTCCAACACTTCTAATCCGGACATGCCCGGCATACGAATATCCATGATGATGAGGTCGGGCTTTTCGGCCAGCGCTTTCTGCAACGCGGAAAGGCCATCTCTCGCGATGATGTACGAATAACCCTCCGAAGCCAAAACATATTCCGTGAGGAACTGTAGATTGTCTTCACGGTCATCAACGATCAGAATCTTTTCCCCGGCCACAGTCCCCTCCTGTCATTTACCTGTCACCCTCCTCAGGATCGGAATGAGGTGCCAGGTTGGTCGCTCAAGCGGCCGCCCTCGTACCGCGCAGGAATACGGCCGGCCACGGAGCATACCGACTGAAGAAGCGGTCTTTGTGAATCACCTTGCCGTTCTCAAACACTGTCCTCTCCACGATGACATCAATGCCATCGCGCGCCCACTCGACCTGCTTTTCTATGCCTATTGGTAAAGCAGGGTCATCCTGATACACTGCGGGCCCGTGCGGCACCGGGTTAGACTGTACGGGGCCGGACATCTCGACCGTTCGGCCCTGGCTCGTGCCGTAAAGGCGAAATGTGACGGTTGCCTCCTGGGGGTCCGTCTCCGTTTGGATGAGAATATAGGAGGCCATGTCGTTCTTGAACCTAAAATCTACCGTAGGAGCATAGACCGTCGCGTCCATGCCTAATGGGGGCTCGTACCAACTGACGCGGTAGCCGTGGTTGTAGCGTTCGAGAATGGGCAAGCCGGCCCAGAAGGCCGCACGAAACGCGGTGGTGGAGACCTGGCATACGCCTCCCCCGATACCAATCGCCGTCCGGTCTCCCCAGATGATTTGCGATTCCTCATACCCTGTGGCTGCGCTGACTTCACCCAGGTATCGGTTGAAAGAGAATTCCTCTCCTGGCGCAATGACCACGCCATCGAAGCGGGCAGCAGCCGTCTGAATATTATGTACTCTGGCCGCAGAAGAGCCCTTGAAGGAAGTCGTTGCTTCAGCGAGCAATTCCTTGATGCCCATCTGCGGTATGTTTTCCACCGCCACCGATGGCCTGATCACTCGCACTGGCAACGTGATTTCATGATCGGGTTCGACGGCTTGCGCGTTCGCCAGAGCCACAGCTTGCTCGACGTCCAACACATAGCCTTCCTGGCTCATGGCTGTAGGGGTCAGTTGTCCGGTTTCGGGATTGAACTTGAGGCGGGCGTCTCGCGCGGGTCGGTTGATTTGGGCGGCCAGCCGTTCAAAGTAGGAGAACAATTTCGTTGTATCCAGGCCCACCGTCACAGAGACGCTCCCATCGGCGGCTTTGACCTGCCGGGGGACTATCATCTCCGCCAGCAATGCACGGTCCAACGCCCAGCGTTTTTCGAGAACCTGTGAATTGATGGAATTGCCAACAAAGTTCCGTTCTCTAAAGACAAACACGAGGGGTTGGGCCAGGATGTTTTCGGCCTGGACACGCGCTGTTTCAACATCAACTGCCGGGGGCTGGAGTCTTTTTGTCACGACATCGGCCGGTTCGGAGGACAGGGCGCTTAACCTGGATGCAATCGCGGCACGGGTCGCCGGTATGTCGAGCTCATATCCCTCGGCAGCCGGTTTGGTCACAATGCGGAAGCCGTCAATGACCACCTGAGCATTTCGTGGTGCGCGGTTGATTTCCTTGGCCAGTCTGCTCAGATGCATGGTGACAGAACCCTCATCGAGGCTTCGCACGGGTTGCACATCATAACCATTTAGCATGGCGTTGAGCTGCGATTTCAAACTTTCCAGGACCGATTGGTCTCGACCCACGCGGTACGCCTGTGAAGCGGTAAGTTGCGCGTCGTAGATGATCCCCAACTCCTGCGCGGAAGCCAGCCATATTCGGTCACCATGTCTCAGCCGCACCGCTGTCTCCGCATAGTTCTCAAATTCTTCTTCGAGCCGCGCCTGGGCTTCGGCCAGCGTCAGGCCGCCCAGGTTGATGCCGCCTGCTGACACTCCAGGATAGATACGGTACATATAGACCGCTTCGTAAGACAACACTGCCAGAAACGGAACCAAAGCAGCGGCAGTGATCAGGAAGGCGATCAGCAAACAAGGCACACTACGACAAGCAGTGCGCATAAGACATCACGACCTCAGCGTTTCAGAGCAAATCCTTCGATTTGCGAGAGCCCCTTGCCATGTGTTTTACATTCTACTCAAGCGAACTCGAAAATGCAAGCAAGAAGAAGTAATTTTAGCTGACCGCGTGTGCGCACCTCTTTTCAGATGGCGCTATAGCTCATCGTTTGGAAACATGAACAAAATGATTGACATTTAACTTGGACTGTAGTAAGATTTGCCTGTCAGGATGTACCATAACATGGCGAGGAAGCCCATATCCCGGCTAGAATCGGCTTATGCTAACGAGTCGTTCGGGTAGTTGAGTGCGATAAGTAAGATGTCAGTATTGGAGGTTGACCATGCGAACTGTTAATTATCATGTGCCGGCGATTTCTTGCCAGCATTGTATCATGACCATAACGACAGAACTGAGCGCGCTGGATGGAGTAATTTCGGTGAGTGGCGATGTTGACAATAAGGATGTTTCCGTTGTTTTTGAGCCTCCAGCTACCGAGGAAGGTATCAAAAACCTCTTGCAGGAGATAGGCTACCCTGTCGAGAGGTAGTCTCTCAGGGAAGTTTGGTAACTGTCATGGTCCACAAGACTGTCTCGTTGCCTATAACCGGTATGACATGCGCCAATTGCGCACGTGCCGTCGAAAGGTCGCTCAAGAAGCTAGATGGCGTCGTGTCCGCGTCCGTTAATCTGGCGACGGAAAAGGCGACCGTCGAGTACGTTCCTGGTCTGGTGCACCCGGTTGATATGGCGTCCGCAGTTCAGCGGGCCGGATACGGGGTTGTGCTGGCTCAGGACGGGGAAGCTCTCGAGGATGTGGAACGAGCCGCGCGACAGGCGGAGATTGCCGATCAAACTCGCAAGTTCCTGATTGGCGCGGGGTTCTCTATCCCTTTGTTCGTACTGAGCATGGGCCGAGACCTGGGCCTGTGGGGAACGTGGGGCCACCAGGCGTGGCTAAACTGGCTGTTCTTTCTGCTGGCGACGCCCGTGCAGTTCTATGTAGGGTGGGACTACTACGTGGGTGGCTTCAAGAGCCTGCGCAACGGTTCCGCCAATATGGATGTGTTGGTGGCACTGGGGTCTTCGGTCGCTTATGTTTATTCTGTGTTCGTGACTTTCGGACTGCTACACGGACATGACCTGCATGTCTATTATGAAACCTCGGCGGTGATCATTACCCTGATTAAGCTGGGCAAACTCCTGGAAGCCAGGGCGAAGGGCCATACGTCTGAAGCCATTAAGAGACTGATGGGACTTCGCCCAACATCAGCCAGGGTGTTCCGCGATGGACGGGAAGAGGACATCCCGATTCAAGATGTCCAGATTGGCGACCTGGTGATTGTTCGGCCCGGAGAACGCATCGCTGTAGATGGCATAGTGGTCGAGGGGTTTTCGTCTGTAGATGAATCCATGCTCACCGGTGAGAGCCTGCCGGCGGACAAACAAATTGGAGACCGCGTGGTCGGCGCGACCGTTAACAAGCAGGGCCTGCTCAAGGTGCGAGCTACGGCCGTTGGGTCAGGTACGGTCCTGGCGCAGATCATCCGTCTTGTCGAGCAAGCGCAAGGCTCCAAGGCGCCGGTTCAGCGGGTAGCTGATCAGGTTTCGGCGGTATTCGTGCCGGCCGTCATTGCCATTGCGCTGCTTACTTTTGCAATCTGGTGGCTTTTCGCTGGCGCGGGATTCACGGCGGCGATGGTGCGTTTGGTAGCGGCCCTGGTCATTGCCTGCCCGTGCGCTCTCGGCCTGGCGACGCCCACGGCTATCATGGTGGGGACGGGGAAAGGGGCCGAAAATGGCATCCTGTTCAAGAATGGCGAGGCGCTCGAGCAGACACACCGTCTTAAGGCTATAGTCCTCGACAAGACCGGCACGATCACAGTCGGGCAGCCGTCGGTGACCGATGTACTCGCTGTGCCAGAGATTGCAGCCGATTTCTCCTCAGGTGAGGACAGCGCGGATGCGGATGCAGTGCTGCGGCTGGCGGCCGGAGTCGAAAATGGCAGCGAACATCCCGTTGGGCAGGCTGTCGTTACAGCGGCCAGAGCGCGAGGGCTTGATCTGCCCACAGTCGAGCGTTTCCAGGCGATCCCTGGCTATGGCGCAACGGGCAGGGTGGACGGACGACAGGTTTCAGTGGGCAACATCAGGCTGATGGAAAAAGAAGGGATAGACTACGGCGCGATTCGTGGAACGATCGAGAGGTTGCAGGAAGAGGCCAAGACGGTGATCCTGGTGGCAGCAGATGGCCGGTTGATCGGCGCACTGGCTGTGGCCGACACCATCAAGCCAGACGCTGCCGAGGCAGTTCGTTCTTTGCGACAACTGGGCCTCCAACTGATGATGCTCACCGGCGATAACGCTAAGACGGCGCGGGCGGTCGGTGAGCAAGTCGGCATAGAGGACGTCTTGGCTGAGGTCTTGCCCAACGCCAAGGCAAAGGAGATCGAGAAATTACAGAAAGACGGCCTGGTTGTCGGCATGGTCGGAGATGGCATCAACGACGCGCCGGCCTTGGCTCAGGCCGATGTCGGGTTTGCCTTAGGGACAGGGACCGACATCGCTATGGAAACGGCCGATGTCACCTTGATCCGCGGCGATTTGCGGGATATTCCCAAGGCCATCCGGCTTTCTCAGGCTACCATGCGAACCATCAGACAGAACTTGTTCTGGGCTTTTTTCTACAATGTCATCTTAATTCCACTGGCTGCCGGTGTACTGTATCCCGTTCCCGGCGTCCCAAGTCTCTTGCGCCAGCTACACCCTATTCTGGCCGCTTTTGCGATGGCATTCAGTTCGGTGACGGTGGTCACAAATAGTTTGCGACTGCGACGCGTACGACTCTCTTGAGCTTCGAGCACTTTGACTTAAAGCATCGGTCAGGTATAATGCTCCAGAGACAGGAGGTGATAACCTGCCGTGAATCGCGACTCTGTGGAAGCTCAGTATCGGCAAGAAGTCGTCGCCCGGTACGGCGTCTGGCAGGATGCCTATGTACCCCTTCCGGCCCGCCTGCTGGAAGAGCACGTGCTGGGCGCATGGCCTGCTGATAGGCTCAGCTTGAACTCGCCTCGCTTTGACCCGCGTGTGTTGTCCAGGTGCTGGACGGCAGGGCAGGTAATCTCTGAGCCACGCGACATCTCAAATGTGATCGAACTGGGCAGCCAGCCGTCAGATTTCGTCGTTCACGGGGAACCTGGAGCAGGTAAGAGTGTTGCCCTGATGCGCCTAGCGCTCCAGCAGACTCTCCCGGCGTCGGATGGCTCGCCGTCATCGCGCTTGCCCATCCTGGTCAACCTGGGCGGCTATCGTCCGTTGAGCGCACCGGACAAATTTCTCGTCCAACACCTGGCTGAGCTGGGCCGCGATGGGTTTCCTGCCCATGGGCAACTGGCTCTCGGCTTACGCGAGCGGTTGGAGAGCGGGCAACTGTTGATTCTCCTCGACGGCTTGGATGAACTGCCCACCCGGTTCCTCAACTGGTCATTGCGACGTTGGCGGGATTTCCTGGCCCGGTATGGTAGCGACGGTCGGGGCAACCGCATCATCGTAAGTACGCGCCATCCAGAATTGGCATATACCACTGGACTGCCCGTTGTTTCTCTTTGTCCTCTGCCTGATGAAAGTAAGTCGCTTCTCCTGGATCAGTACTTGAACGCACAGGACTCTGGCAATTTTTGGGCTCAGCTCCACGAGCCAGATTACCAGCATATCTTAGCGCTTACCGGCAGCCCTTTTTGGCTTGTCCGCATAGCTCAGCTTTACGCGGCTCGAAAATCTGTCCCGCGCACACGCAGTCGGATTTTGGGCGAGTGGCTTGAACTTGCGCAGGTACACAGCCGTTCCGGGTCTCGCCTCGACAATTCACCTCCCAAACCCGTGGCAGCCGGTCACGCCTGGTTTCAGGCGTATCGCGCTGCTGCCGAGGTCAATCAGAGCGGCGGCTTGACCAGGGGTAGGTCAGCCCTGTGGCGAATGTGGGCCCCTCCGGTTTCCCTGAGGAGTGGCCGACTGCTGCGTCATAATGCCTTTCGTCCTCTGCCCGACCTGCCTTCGTCGGCAAGACCGGAGCAGGCCCTTTTGCTGCTGGAGATGTCAGCCCAACCAGCCGAGGCGCTGCGGGCCTTGATTCGCCTCAACCCTTTGTTAGCCGCAGAATGTGCGCTTGAGAGCGACCCCGGTCTAATCCAGGATGTTGGGCCGGAGGTCGTCCAGGCTCTGATGGAATGGATTAACGATGAGAAACGTGACCTGAGGAGCCGGATCCTGGCCGGCAACCTGTTGGGGCAGATGGGTGACCCCAGACTGCTGGAGACGGTTTTCATTCCGGCGGGTGAGGTGGTCATGGGATCGGGCCGCAGCGCACATGTGATGAGCGTCCCGGCGTTTCGGCTATTCAAGTATCCCGTGACACGACGGGATTTCCATCAGTTCGTGTCCAGTGGGGCTTATCAGCAACGTGAATGGTGGACACGGGCTGGCTGGAAATGGCTTCAGGCAACCGGGCGAACAGAGAGCCACGTACCTCACGACCCGCCCAACTACCCGGTGGTGGGCGTTACGTGGTATGAAGCTGTGGCCTATGGCAACTGGTTGAGTTCACAGCACGGCGTCCTGTATCGTCTGCCCACCGAAGCTGAATGGCAAAGGGCCGCGCGCGGCCAGACGGAGTTCTTGTATCCCTGGGGAGACCAGGCTGACCCGTCGCGAGCCAACACCTGCACTTTCGATAGTCTGTACGTTTTTGGCGTCACACCAGTTGGAATTTACCCCAAGGGTACAGGCCAATTCGGCGCGTATGATCAGGCCGGCAATGTCTGGGAATGGTGCAGCAGCCAGTATCTGCCGTATCCTTATGACCCCAGTGACGGCCGGGAGATTCTGCAGAGCGATGACGCGCGGGTCTTGCGCGGGGGGTCGTGGTTGCATCCGCTGGAGAGGGCCAGATGCGCTGTGCGGAGCGCGGAAATGCCAGACGCGGTTCGGCCTGATGTGGGGTTCCGTCTGTTACAGGTACCGAATGAATAAGGGGCGCGGTCGTGAATCGCGCCCCTCGCAACCGCCGTCGCGCTTACCGTTTGATGTTGTAAAAAGCCGACATCCCCGCGTACCTGGCTGCGTCCCCCAGGTCTTCCTCGATGCGTAGAAGCTGATTGTATTTGGCCACCCGGTCGGTGCGCGCAGGCGCCCCCGTCTTGATTTGGCCGGCGTTGACGGCGACAACCAGGTCGGCGATCGTAGTATCTTCGGTTTCACCGCTGCGATGCGACACAACCGTTGTCCAAGAGGCGCGTTTGGCTGTCTCAATGGCGGCTAAGGTCTCTGTCAGTGTCCCGATTTGATTGAGCTTAATCAGGATGGAGTTCGCCACTTTACGCTCGATGCCCATCTTCAGCCGTTCGACATTGGTTACCAGCAGGTCATCGCCCATAATTTGAATCTTGTGCCCCAAACGTTTGTACAGCAGTTGCCAGCCTTCCCAATCGTCTTCCGCTAGGCCGTCTTCGATGGATATAATGGGATACTTGTTGACCCACGCCTCGTAGAAGTCCACCATCTGTTCGCTCGACAGCGTGCGACCTTCTTTCGTCAGGTGATACCTGCCATCTTCGAAAATCTCGCTGGCGGCCGGGTCAAGGGCAACGTATATATCGGCACCCGGCTTGAAACCGGCCTGCTGAATGGCTTCAATGATGACCTCAACGGCTTCTTCGTTGGAATTCAGGCTGGGCGCGAAACCACCTTCATCGCCTACATTGGTGTTGTATCCCTTCTTGGCCAACACCTTTTTCAGGCTGTGATAGGTTTCCGCCCCCCACTGCAGGGCTTCTGCAAACGAAGACGCGCCCACTGGCATCACCATGAACTCTTGCAGGTCGGTGCTGTTGACCGCGTGCTTGCCGCCATTCAGGATGTTCATCATGGGAACAGGCAGAGTCCTGGCCGAGACGCCACCAATATATCGGTAGAGGGGCAGCCCCACAGCCTCCGCTGCTGCTTTGGCGACCGCAAGCGACACGCCCAGCAGCGCGTTTGCCCCCAAGCGGCTCTTGTTTGGCGTGCCATCAAGATTGATCAGGAATTCGTCGAGGCCGGTTTGGTCCAGCGCGTCCCAGCCGTACAGCTCTTCCGCGATTTCGGCATTTACGTTTTCGACGGCTTTGCGGACCCCTTTGCCCCCATACCGTTCTTTGTCGCCATCGCGCAGTTCCACAGCCTCGTGAACGCCGGTAGAGGCGCCTGACGGCACTGCGGCGCGCCCTCTCGCACCGCTTTCCAGGATCACTTCGACCTCGACGGTCGGATTGCCGCGCGAATCCAGTATCTCCCTGGCCTTGATTTCGTCAATAAATGTCATTGTCTAGAACCTCCCCGCAAATTTGCGATTTTAGAATCAGGTGTCTCCCTGTCAATGGCCTGCTATCTCTGTGCTGGCGACAGGTGCAGGCTCGCATACAATGCTTCAAAATTGAAGCAGTCCTCCAGCATAGATTCAAAGGCGTCAATTTTCTTTTGATGGTGAAAGCGCGTTTTGCCGAAATGGTTTTCTATGGTTTCAACTGCTGTGAGCGTGTCCTGCTTGGCCCACACGACGGGCACGCCCGTCTCCTCCGCTCTGGATAGAATGACCGGACTGGGTGGCAGGTTACCTGTCAGCACCAGACACCGCGTCGAGGTCTCCAAAGCGGCCAATTGAATGTCGAGACGGTCGCCGCCCGTGAAAACCGCCTTGTTGGGTTTTCTGCGAAAGTAGCTTAGCGCGGCATCTACGTTCATCGCGCCGACCATCAGGTTCTCGACCAATTCATCTTGATTCTGAACTGCGCACAAGACCTCTGCCTGCAACGCCCGGGCCATTTCGCCAACACTGATGGCCTTCAAGAGCATGTCTTCAAGCAAGACAGCAAAGACCATAACTCCCCGGCGCCTGATGGCAGGCACAACGGCCCTTTCCAGTGCCGATTTTCGTTGAGGGGGTACGACGTTCAGGATGACCCCCAGTAGAGTATCGCCCAGTACCGACTGGGCTGCCAGAGCGTCGTCAACGACCTGCAAATCGGTCACGTATTTGACGACGACCAATACAGGGACGCCCAGTGCTTGAGCCAATGACGACGCACTGAAATTGATAACCGAGCCTTCCCACAGGCTTCCGCCGCCCTCCAGGATCACGACATCTCGTTCCTGGCAAATGCTTTCGTAGGCCTCTCGCAGACGTCTCAGGTACTGGCCGCACAACTCCTCATTCAGCAGAACGTGATCCAGTTCCTGAGCGTTGAGCCGTACTGGGGCCATCTGCTCTATAAGGGCTTCCTGACCGGAAAACTTCGCCAGCAGTCTGACGTCTTCATCAACAGAGTCTGCCTGCCTCAATTGATCCAGGACGCTGATCGGCTTCAAGTAGCCGAAACTGAACCCGTCCCTGATCAGGCGTCTGCCCAGCCCTACGCAGACGGCCGTTTTGCCCGAAAAATGGGACATGGAACAGACGTAGAGGCCAACGCTCACCCGGACCCTCCAGGAACTCGTGGAAACTTCGCAAACAACACACGCATGATACTACATCAGCTGCCATTATTGCGCAAACAAACTGACAACTGCGGGTACATCCAGAATTTTAGGCGAGTTAGCAGAAGCCTCAATCGCGTCATGCTGAGCGCAGCGAAGCATCTCACTTTAACGATGTACAACGAGATTCTTCGCTTCGGTACTAAGAAACTACCCTGTTCCGTCATTCTGAGCGAAGCGAAGAATCTCAACGCCTGCCAGTGCGAGATGCTTCGCCTTCGGCTCAGCATGACGGAGTCGGGCGGCGCCCACTAAGAAACGATTCAGCCATGACACCC
>Ga0129299_1000467_pt1 | contig 25373 bp, 20 predicted proteins | sample ConPoolayeCmetaG_FD_94477 | JGI IMG/M metagenome (GOLD analysis project Ga0129299, IMG submission 94477) | Hot spring microbial mat communities from California, USA to study Microbial Dark Matter (Phase II) - Cone Pool mat layer C metaG ...
CGGCTACGCGATCGACCCGGAGGGGAGGAATCTGCACTTCATCGACAGAACTACCGGCGCGGACCACGCCGCCGTCAAAACCCCCGTCGCCCGCGTGGTCGTTCGGGGTCAGGAACACGTTTCCACGTCTGCGTCGCGCGACGGTGAACGGGTCCGTCTGGCGTTCGGGTCGAGCGGCGTAACGGCGGTGCTCAGAATCCTCGTTCAAAAGCATTACCTCCTCACGGAGGTCGTCTCGCTCGACGGAGCGGGTGTGGAATCGTTCACGTTCGTCGACATCCCCCTGACGCTGAAGGGCTCGCCGGACGAACCGTTCGCCGCGTGCGTGCTGGCGCTGAATCTCAAGACGAACGTCGTCGAAATTCCCCAGCCGCTCAGCCGGCTCCGCGCGGTGTGTTACCCGCGATTCGGGTTCACGGGCGCGCAGGCCGCCGTCATCGGGTGCCCGCAGGCGGAGCTCCGTAACGTGATGAAGGAGGTCGTCGGCAACGCACCGGACCTGCCCAAGTCGAACATCGGCGGTCCCTGGGCGCTGGACGGTCCGCTGAACAGGGGGTCCTACCTGTTCAACTTCGGGGGGCTTTCGGAGGCGGTTGTCGATGACTGGATCACGTTGGCCAGGAGCTTGGGCATCCGTCAGATCGACTTTCACGGTGGGAATTCGTTTCGCTTCGGCGACTGTCGGCCCAATCCGCAGACCTATCCGAAGGGGTACGCCAGCTTCAAGGCGGTGATCGACCGGCTCCACGCGGCCGGGATCGCGGCCGGCCTGCACACCTACGCGTTCTTCATCGCCAAGGACTGCCCGTGGGTGACCCCGATCCCGGATCGGCGCCTGGCGAAGTTCGCGTCGTTCACTCTGGCCGGACCCGTCGCGGCGGACGCGCGGACGATCCCCGTGGTCGAATCGACAAAGGACGTCTCCACCACCACCGGCTTCTTCGTTTGGAACAGTGTGACCCTTCACCTCGACGACGAGCTGATCCTGTTCAGCGGCGTGGCCAAGGACCCGCCCTTCGGCTTCACCGGCTGCACGCGCGGCGCCCTCGGGACCAAAGCGGCGCCGCACGCCGCCGGCGCCAAGGCCCATCATCTCAAGGAGTGCTTCGGGTTGTTCGTGCCGGACGGCGACTCGACGCTCCTGACCGAGGTGGCGGCCAAGACGGCCGAGGCCTACAACGAATGCGGTTTCGACATGATGTACATGGATGCCCTCGACGGCGAGGGCATCCTGGGCGGTGGCGAGAACGGCTGGCACTACGGCTCGAAGTTCGTCTTTGAGGTCTGCAAGCGGCTCAAGAAACCCGCCGTCATGGAGATGAGCACCTTTCACCACCACCTGTGGTACGTCCGCTCGCGGATGGGGGCGTGGGATCATCCGACCCGAAGTCACAAGAAGTTCATCGACATTCACTGTCAGGCCAACGAGGTCCTGCACCGTCAGTTCCTCCCCGGGCACCTGGGGTGGTGGGCGGTCAAGACGTGGTCGGGACCGCAGGGCGAGCCGACCTTCGCCGACGACATCGAGTACCTCTGCGGCAAGTGCATCGGGACGGACGCGGGGTTCTCCATCATGGGCATCGAACCCGCCACGCTGGCGGTCAACCCCGTCTATCAGCGGTTGGCCGGCATCATGAAGCGGTATGAGGACCTCCGGCACGCGAACTACTTCGACCACGCCGTAAAGTCGAAACTGAAAGAACCCGGAAAAGAGTTCACCCTGGTCCAGGACGCCGACGGTCGGTGGCGGTTCCGTCGTGTCCACTACGCCAAGCACAAGGTCGAAGGGATCAACGGGTGGAGCAACGCCTGGTCGATGGAAAACCCCTTCGAGCCGCAGCCGGTCCGGTTGCGAATCGAAACGCTGATGTCGGCGGCGCCCTACGACGCACCGGGCAACCTGACCCTGGCGGAGTTCGGCGACGACAAGGACTTCCCGGATCGGGCGACCGCTCCGGGCGTGACCGTCGAACTCCGGTCCACAACGGAGCAGATCAAAGTGGGCAAGTGCAGCGGCGCGCTGATCGCCTCGAACGCGGGCCAGGTGGACCGCAAGGCCGCGTGGGCCAAGGCGGGCAAGACCTTCGACCCGGCGGCAAATCTGAGCAAGCACCAGGCCCTCGGCGTGTGGATTCATGGTGACGGACAGGGCGAGGTCTTGAACTTCCAGTTGACCTGTCCCCCGCACCTCGTGGCCGGCATCGGCGAGCACTACGTGGTGGTCGATTTCACCGGGTGGCGGTATTTCGAGCTGATCGAACCAGAAGGCGAGCGACACAGCCAGTATACGTGGCCCTACGGTGACCCATACGCGATCTATCGCGAACACGTGGACTACGGACACGTCCGGAACCTTCGGCTCTGGTACAACCACCTTCCGCCCAAGGGCAAGGCGGTGTGCTACCTCAGTCCGATCAGGGCAATTCCGCTGGCGTCCATCACGCTGAAGAATCCGGCCGTCACCATCGACGGCAAGACGATCGTATTTCCGATCGAGATGGAGTCCGGCAGCTACCTGGAGTTCCACTCGCCGACGGACTGCCGACTGTATGCCCCGACGGGCGAGCTGATCGGACAGGTTACGTCCAAGGGGAATGCGCCCGTGGTGCGGAGCGGGATGAATCGGGTCACGTTCACGTGCGACGCCCCCACCGACGTGAGCGCCCGCGCCCGAGTAACGATCGCCTGCCAGGGCGAATGGATCTGATCCGCCAAGGGACTCAGGCAATGGGGTCAAGCGCGCCTATCGGTTTTTGCGAGCCTTCGGTTGACCCGTTCACTTCGTTGCGTCGAAGGCCAAAACCTAAACGCGCTCCGACCCATTGGGTTGGTTTCCGAGAAACTGCCTTCGCTGCCAATCCTCCGCGAACAGGTTGAAGAACCCCGGTTTGTAGGGGTGCTCTTTGATAAGGTCTTCGTTCAGGCGAATGCCCAGGCCCGGTGCAGTGGGCGGCTCGAAATAGCCGTTTCGACATTCCGGCGCGCCGGGAACGGCCTGCTTGACCCACGGTTCGACGAAGTCGTCGAAGTTCTCCTGGATTTTGAAGTTCGTCAGGGTAACATTGAGGTGCAACGTCGCGGCGGTGGTCACCGGACCCTCGCTGTTGTGCGGCGCCACGGTGACGTAGTTGGCGTCGGCCATCGCGGCGATCTTTTTGGTCTCCAGCAATCCCCCGCAGTGAATCACGTCGGGCTGAATGATGTCACACCGCGGCACCTGGAACAGACGGTGATAGTCGTATCGCGTGTAGAACCGTTCGCCGGTGGCCACCGGGATATTGATCCGGTCGTAGGCGGCCTTGAGGGCATCCATGTTTTCCGGCGGGACGGGTTCCTCAAACCATCCCGGATGGAACGGTTCGAGCGCCCGGGCCATGTCGATCGCCGTCCGAACGCCGAATCGCCCGTGGGCTTCGATGAAGATCTCCACGTCGTCGCCGACGGCCCCACGAACCGCCTCAACCAGCTCGATGCTCCGACGTTTCTCCGCCTGGGAGAGCTCGTACAGCCCCGCGCCGAACGGGTCCACTTTCAGGGCCTTGTACCCCTGGGCGGTGACCTTCTTGGCGGCGGCGGCGAATTCCGCCGGGTCGCGGGCGACGGTGTACCAGCCGTTCGCGTAGGCTGGGAGCGTCTCATGACACCGCCCGCCCAGGAGCTGCCACACCGGCCGCCCGACGGCCTTGCCGAGGATGTCCCAACAGGCGATCTCCACGCCCGACAGCACGGTCAGGGCGATGTCGCCGTGCCGCCAGAAATCGTTCCGGTACATCCGCATCCACAGGTCTTCGATGTTGAACGGGTCCGAACCGACGATGTGCCGCCGCTTGGCCCCTTCGAGGTAACCGAGCACGCCCTCCTCGCGGTTGTGCAGGGTGGCCTCGCCGATCCCGATCAGTCCCTCATCGGTCAAGACCTTCAGGAAGATCAGGTTCCGCCAGCTTGTGCCCATGACGAGCGGGACGACATCGGTGATCCTCACGATCGATTCCTCCCCAGAAATACGTGGTTGACGGCTGTCGCAAGTTGACGCATTGTAGCCGGGCGATGAGATGGCTTGAACACCCGATCCGGGTGGGAGTGTTCGCGTGAACACCGGGGACGCGACGAGGCTGCCGGAGGGGATCACCCTGCGTCGCGGGCGGCGGGGCGGTTATGAACTCCGCCTCACCGCACAAGACCTCGACGAGTTGGTGTGGCGGCTGCACGATCTGGTCACGATGATTCAAGACGGGCGGTTTGAACGGTACGCGGACGCCCTGGGTCGGAAGGCTTCGGAGGATTCGGCGTGAGCGGCTCGGGCACGGGTCCGGCGGACCGGTCGCTCGGTGGATACCGCGACCTTCTCCATGAGGGGCGGACGGTCATGAGCAAGGCGAAGCCAACGGGTGCGGGACCGTCGGTCGTCGGGATCATTCCCGCCCGGTACGCATCGACCAGGTTGCCGGGCAAGGCCCTTCGTTTGATCCTCGGCAAACCCATGATCCAGCGCGTGTGCGAGCAGTGCCTTCGGGCGAAGGTTCTGGACGGGGTACTCGTGGCCACCGACGACGAGCGCATCGCGCGGGTCGTCGAGGGGTTCGGCTGCCGGGCCGTCATGACTTCGCCGGACCACCCCAGCGGTACCGACCGCCTGGCCGAAGCCGTTCGGCACATCGATGCGGACATCGTCGTGAACATCCAGGGCGACCAGCCGTTTATCGACCCGGCCATGATCGACGAGGCGGTTCGACCGCTGCTGGACGACCCGTCGGTCGATATCGCTACGCTCAAGCATGCCATCTCCAAACCGCAGGACCTGCAAGACCCCGGGGTGGTGAAGGTGGTGGTGGATCGTGCGGGGTTTGCCTTGTACTTCTCGCGGTCGCTGATCCCCTACCCGCGGGAGACGGTGCCCCATTCGGTGTACGAGCACGTGGGGCTTTACGTCTATCGTCGCGGAACGTTGGTGGAGCTGGCCCGGCTTGAACCGACGATCCTTGAACAGGTGGAATCGCTCGAGCAGTTGCGATGGTTGGAGCATGGGCTTCGCATCTGCGTGGTTGAGACGCATTGCGGCGACCACGAATTCAGCGGGTTCAGCGTGGACACGGCCGAAGATCTCGCCCGGGCCGAGGCGATGCTGCGGGAACGAGGGGTGGACTGATTCTCGATTTTGGATTTTAGATTTTGGATTGCTGTCGTCCGTACGCAAATCCAAAATCCAAAGCGGCCTATGGCCGCAACCAAACCATTTGTGAAAGGCCCCTCTAGCAAAAGTGGCGTTCTTACCTGACCATGATGTTGTTTACCGATCCATGGAAAGGAGAACGCCGTGCATCATTTTATCACAAAACATCACGACCGCATCACCGGCACGATTTCCTGCTTCGACCGGGTCCTGTTCAAAGGGCATTTGCCGCTCGGCTGGCCCGATGCGATGGAACGTTTCATCGCTCGCCAGGGCCTGCGGCTCAAGGACTTCGCTGGATTCGTCCGCCGCCAGTCCGAGCGCATCAAACCGCACGCCAAGGACATGGCCGCGCGGGCAGGACGGCCCTACCTCTACCTGCACGGCCCCATTCGCAAGGAGGACCGGGTCCACGCTCTGCTTCGGCACGATCCGGTCACCGAGGGCTTGGTCTGCATCCTGGCGGCCGTCGAGGCCTGCCAACGCTTCAAGCTCGCCTATGGCGAGGGGCGCCCGCGGATCGTTTCGGCCCGCCGCAAGTGCCTGTGTCTGTACGTCTATTTCCTCGATCGCCAGTTCGGTCTCATGCACGTTCGCATCGCCACCTGGTTCCCCTTCCCCGTCCAGGTCTGCCTCAACGGCCACGACTGGCTGGCCCGGCAGATGGACCGGCACGGCATCGGCTATCGCCAGATCGACAACGCCTTCCTCCGGATTGACGATCCCGCCCGGGCCCAGCGGATGGCCGACCGTTTCGTCAAACGAAACTGGCCCCGCATCCTCTCGGCCCTCGCCCGCCGCGTGAATCCCCTCATGAACACCCTCCTGCGCGGCATGGACTACTACTGGGTCACCCAGCAGGCCGAATACGCCACCGACGTGATGTTCACCCGCCCCGCCGCCCTCCAGGGCCTCTATCAACCCCTGCTGACGCACGCCACGTGCCGCTTCAGCGCCGAGGATGTCATGACCTTCCTCGGTCGGAAACTCACCGGCCGCTTTGCTGGCGACGTCGGGAATCACTGCCGCAAACGCTGGCCCGGTGCCCGGGTCCGCCACCGGATGAAGGAGAACGGAATCAAAATGTACGACAAGCACGGGTGCGTCCTGCGGGTCGAAACGACCATCAACCGTCCCTACGAGTTCAAAGTCCGACGCCGGGGCCTGCGAAAGGGAAAGTCGGTCATCGATTGGTTCCCCATGGCCAAGGGCGTCGCCAACCTCTATCGCTACGCCCAGGTCAGCCGCGCCGCCAACCGGCGTTACCTGGACGCCTTGGCCGTGGTCGACGATCCCACCGCCGCCCGCCGACAAATCCAGGCTCTGGCCGAACCGGTCCACCACAAGGGCCGATCCTACCGCGGGTTCAATCCTGCCTGCGCTGCGGATCTCCAGATCTTTGCCGCCGTGATGCGCGGCGAACACCTCTTGCAGGGATTCCGCAATCAAGACCTCCGACACCATCTGGCCGCTCCCGCTCGAACCGCTCCAGCCGCCCGGCGAATCAGCGCCCGCATCTCCCGGCTGCTCAAGCGAATGCACGTGCATGGCTTGATTGCCAAAGTCCCGCGCTCCCGCCGCTGGCGTGTCACTCAGAACGGGCAGACCTTGATGTCCGCCATCTTGACCCTTCACCACGAAAACTACCCCCAAGCCTTGCTCAGCCCGGCCGCTTGATAACCGGCAACATGCGCGCAAAATGCACAGAACTTCCGCGGTAAGAAACTAAAGTCCACAACCCTGTCGAGAGGGAGGAACACCATGCCGGTGGACCTGAACGCGGTTAAGGCGATGGAGGCGCAGTTGGACGCAGCCACGCTGGAACGCGTTGCGGCGGCGGTGGATCGGATCGTCGCTGCGAAACGGCGCGGCGGGCGGGTCGTTGTGGTGACCGGCAGCGGTCCGAACGTGCACGAAGGCGTGACCACGCTCATCGCGGAGCTGATGCGCTTGGGCGTCGTCGACGGCGTTACCACCAGTTCGGCCGTGGTGGCGCATGAGATGGGGGGCGTCCTCGACAGGGTCAAACGCGTGGACGGCATGAAGCTCGGCCTTCCATCGCCGCTCCTGCCGCGCGGCGGGACGTTCGAGCTGACCCTGCTGGACGACCGGACGCTTAACGAGATCGCCGAGCAGATGCCGCTCGACCTTGCCCTCATCGAACGGATCAAGCAGGCGCCAGGGGAAACGATCATCAAGGCCGCAGGAAATCTCGGCTACCCGATGGGGCTCTACATCGAGCGGTTGGCCGGCGAGGTCCTTGCGCTGGCGCGGTGCCGAGGGGTTTCGTTCGAGGAAATCGCCGGCTTGGGCGCCGACGAGCGGACCATGATCGGCATCGGTGCTAGGCGGAATCTGCCGGTGCTTGTGACGATCCCACAACTGATCGGCGGCGGCGCCGTGGGTTTGGCGATCGGCGACAGCATCTCGATCACCGAGCGGGCCGGTCGGTTGGCGCGGATGCTGGATGACGCGAACGTGATCATTGAATCCGCAGTCGTGTTGACGCAGGAGGTCCACGACGGACCGTTCGAGACCTATACGGGCCACGGGCTGTGGGCGGCCTGGCAGGGGCACCCGACGTACTCGCTCGAGGGCAAGACGCTGGTCCGCATCGACCTGGACCCCGCCCTCGAAAAGGTCTGGCAGGCCGAGCGGCACGGCGCCGCCGTTCAAGAGGCCATCGACAAGGGCCTGCCCAAGACCAAGCTGTTCAAGGTGCCGTTCCGGATGGAGATGTCCGGCTTCGCACGCCTGGAGGGGAGCATCGCGATCACCGGTGACATCGGTGTCGTCTGGCCCGTCCTTGCTCGGCGCGCGGCGGAGCACCTTGGCCTGACGCTCGAGTTCGTCTCGTATCCCCAGCAGACCGACCTCGGCCGGGCGATGCGCGAGTGGATCGTTACCCACATCAGACCCATGAATCGTCGGTCCATGTTGCAGGCCATCCTTGGGAATCCCTGCCGGGCGAGTTGTCCGTGAAGCCGATTTCGGTTGGGGAGGTGAATCCACCTTCTGCCCGCCCGCGGTTCGGCGGGAGGTTTGCCCTCCCGCCCAACGTGTCACACGCCCGCGGTGATGGCGGGCGCCGCTTCACCTGTAACGGAGTCCCCGGACAGGCTACAATGCAGATGATGTGGTCCGGTTGAGACGGTCGTCATTGAATCGGACCGGACCGGACAGGGTCGTGTAATCCGGTACCGTCCATCCACCGGGACCGATACATGAATCCGCCAAAATCGGGCGATCGGATCAGCGAATACATCCTGCTCGAGCGGGTCGGCGCCGGGAGTTTCGGCGAGGTCTGGAAGGCCCGCCACCACGTCTGGGCGGATCAGATCGTCGCCATCAAGGTGGCCACCGACGCCCAGTATGTCCGCAACCTGCAGAAGGAAGGGGTGACCATCCACGGGCTGCGCCATCCGAACATCGTGCGGGCGATCGGGCTCGACCCCTACGCCACGCCGCCCTATCTGGTGATGGAGTTTGTCGAGGGGCCTTCGCTCCAGGAGGTCATCGCGGCGCACCCAACGGGGTTGCCACTGAACGTAGCCGTGACCGTCCTTCGCGGCATGCTCGCCGCCCTCGCGGCGGCACATGAGAACGGCGTGATCCACAGGGACATCAAACCGGCCAACATCCTGATTGCTTCGACCGGCGAACTGACCACGCTGACGCCGGAGGCGGTTCGGATCACCGACTTCGGACTGGGCAAGGCCGAGCGGCTTACGACGGCCTCCATCCTTCAGTCCGGGAGTCTGCTGACGGAAGACGGCAAGAGCATTTCGGGAACCCTGGCCTACATGGCCCCGGAACAGCGGGACGGTTTGGAGGTGGATGCCCGGGCCGACTTGTATGCGTGCGGGGTCGTCTTGTTCGAGATGGTGACGGGCCGACGTCCCCAGGGCGGTGATCTGCCCCGTCATTTGAGGCCGGAACTCCCCACGTGGTTGGACGAGTTCTTTGCCCGCTGCTACACGGGTCGCGAGCGGCGGTTCGCGTCCGCCGCCGACATGCTCACCGAGCTCGACCGACATATGGGATCGACGCCGGTGCCCCGTGCCAAGCCGATGCCGCCCCTGCCGCATGCCAGACCCGCCGCGGATTCCAAGGGGGCCAGAGAATTGACCTGCCCGGGATGCGGCAGCCCGTTCGAGCCGGATGACAATTACTGCATCCAATGCGGTCGTCAGCTCAACCCCCATCCGCGACGTTGCGTGAAATGCGGGGCCTACCCGGGTGTGTACGACAAGTACTGCATCCTGTGCGGCGGATCGCTCGTGAGCATGGGGTGTTGAGTCGAAAGAGAGGAGGGAGCGCCGGTGGCGGGCGCAGCCGGTGGTGAGATGGTCATGGATGTGGTGATCTATCCGTGCTTGGTGGTGATCGTCACGCCGGTGGTGTTGCTGCTGGTGATGCGGTTGATGGGGGCGATGCTTCGTCTGATCGCCGGCACCGGTCATAATTGGGAACCGCTCCCCCCTCCGTTCTCTGATACCGGGTCCGACCGCGGCGGGGGACGCAGGCGCCGATGGCGGTCGTTCGACCGAGCAGGTGATCCTTCGGGGTCGGCGCCCCTGGTCCAGAGGACTTGTCCGAACGAGCTGTGCCGCCATGTGAACCGTCCGGGGGCGCGGTACTGCGGCCGGTGCGGCACGCGTCTGATGTGACCGGGCCGGCCGGCTCATGCCCCCCAACACCATGAACCCCAACGTCGAAAAGGCCAGACGGATCGAAGCCGAGTTCCTCACCGCCGTGCAGAGAAACATCGGTCGGGCGAGCGGTTGGATTCCGGGAACCCTCTCGCAACGGCCGGTCCACGCCAATGCCAGGGATCAACTGCGGCAGATGATGTTGGCCAGGCAGATGTACGACCTGAGCCTGCTGGACCGGTTGCCGCAGAATCGTCGCGTGACGTTTCGGGGTTACGAACGGACGTGGTACTGGTTCGGGCGTCGGAGGGTCAGTGCGGTGACGGCGGCCGTCCTCTCGCCGCTCGAGACGTGCCTGAGCATGGAGACTTCCGGGGGCGGGTCGCAGACCGTCGTGATCCCACCGGTGGACGGGACGACGCTGGTCGACCATCTTCGGCAGGTGACGGTCCGGGACGTTCCGACGCAGATCATCGGCGTGTGCAGTCCCTCGGGATTCACGGAGGATGCCCGGCGCGTGGGCTTTCAGGCTCCGGGGGTGACGGTGGTGCTGATCGAGCCCCGTCCGGACGGTGGATGGCGGGTGGCGGGGCTGAGCGGTCCCTACCTGGATCGCGCATGCGAGTTGTTCGACGCCGAGAGTCGGTCGCAGAAGATCGAGCGCATCCGACGCACCGTCGCCGAGCAAAGGGGCCAGTTGTTCTACACCGGTCTGAGCGCCGGTGAGCTGGCGAAAGAACTGGACTTGCCCGAGGTCCTTGTGGAAGAGGCTTTTCACCGGATGGCTGCCGAAGACCCTCGCCTGCACGTGACGCAGGGCGAGCGGGCCTGTATCCTGTACTACACGTCCACCGTTCCGAAGGAGGCCCGGACCATGTCGGTTCTGGAGTTTCTCAAGCGGATCCTCGGTCGGCAGGCCTCGCCCGAAGAGAAGGTCCGCGAACTGCGAGCCAAACAGGCCGAGATCGACGAGGAACGCCGCAACCTGGAGAAGGCCTTGGACGAACTGGTCGGTCAGGAGAGCCGGTTTCTCAAGGAGGGTGCCGCGGCCACCTCCCTCTCGGTCCGGAAACGGTTGGCGTCGCGGGTGGCCCAGATTCGGCAGGAGATCGCGCTGCAGAACGAGAAGGTGTCCATTCTGACCAAGCAGGGTCAGATCCTGGGTCGGCAGATCCACAATTTGGAGGTGGCCCAAGCCGCCCGACCGACGGGGCTGCCGGCCTCCGAGGAAATCACCGAGGCGGCCGCGGCGGCGGAAGGGGCGCTGGAGGAACTGGAAGAGGCCTACGAAACGGTGCGCACCGTGAACCGCACGGCCGCGGAGCACGCGATGACTCCGGAGGAGGAAGCGATCCTAGCTGAGTTTGAAGCGCAGGCGGCCAAGCAGGCGCCCCTGGGCGAGGAAGCCCCGTCATCGGAGGTCGCCGAGAAAACGCCACCCGCCGCCGGGCAGGCTTCCGCGGGTCGAGAGATCCAGGACGACTAACCGCACGCCGATCGGGAGGAGCCGGGATGGGTCTGCTGGACTGGTTGACCAAGAAGCGCAAGCCGCTCTCAAAGATGACCCGGCAGGAACTCCGGCAGCAGGAGCTTCTGTTGGAGAAGGAACGAAATCTCTTGCTCCGGCGCATCGAGAAACTCGGACGCGACAAGCAGGTGTTGTTCGAGCGGGGTGCCAAGGAGAAGACCCCGGAGGTCCGCCGTGCCCTCGCCCAGGAATTCGAGATGAAGACGACGGAGCAACTCATGGTGTCCAGGCAGTTGAACATCCGAACCAAGGAGATGGTGACCGTCGCGCGCCTGCGGATGCTCCGCGAGAACGCCGAACGGGCGGAGCAGGTAGGCGATCGCATCGGGATGATCGGTGGGCGGGACCTGATGACCCTAACCCGACTGATCGAGAATGACGCGGTCACGGCGGAGATGTATCAGGAGCGGCTGGACGAGTTGTTGCGGGTCGGTGCGGGCGTCGACGAGGGCCGGACCGGACTGAGCCAGGCCGGTCAGGCGGTCCTGGACATCTGGAACCGGGTGGACCGCGGGCAGATCACCGACGTGGCCGAGGCGTTCGACGAGGCTGACCGGCGCGTCCGTGAGCAAAAGAGCGCGGCAGAGGCGTAGGCAGGAAAACGTCGAAACGTCCGAACAAAGTTGAGGTGCACAATCGCCTGGTCCAAATCGGCGTACGTATTCCGGGGTTCGGGCGTCGGGTGGGGTGGTCCGCCCATCGCGGGGCGCTTTCATGAACGGGTGATCACCATGGCCTTGTTCAAATCCTCCGAAGAGCGTCGCATCGAACGCGAGATGAAGATCCGTCAGGGCATCCGGCGGATCGAGCGGGCCGTCCGTGAGCAGGCCCGATTCACTGAGGAGTTCATCGCCAACGCGCGGCGGGCCAAGCAGATCGGCGACATGGCCCAGTACCAGTTCATCCGCAACGCGCTGAAGAAGACGGCGACGATCAAGCGGATGCTCGAACGGCAACTGCTGGCATCAAGAACGCGCTACTGATCAAGCGGCAGGCGGAGGCCTCGGCCGACTTTGCCTCGGCCATGAGTACGATGGCCGCGGAGATCGGCCGTCTGTTCGGGCAGACCGATCTGGTCAAGACCCAGGCGGATTGGGAGAAGGCGATGGCCCAGTCGGCCTCAATGGAGGAACGAATGGGCATGTTCCTCGATTCGATCGAGGACATCGCCGCGCAGGATGTCGGTGTGACCGCCGCCCAGACCGTCAGCGACGAGGAAGTCGACCGCATGATCGAGGCGGAAGAGGCGGCCGAACACGAAAGGGAGATGGGTAGGTTGGGCGACTTGCGGGCCGAACTGGAGTCATTGAAACGCGAGGGCGAGAAACAAAAGTGATACGTCGACATATCAACACATCGACAAGTCGACACAACAGCACCCGACCCATTCTTCTTGTCGATGTGTCGACGTGTCGGTTGGTCCGGATAGGTGCGTTGGGTGGCCCACCGCTTCAGAGGTGGGGGCGCGATTCCTCGCCGAGGAACGGACGCTTGCGAAGCGGCGCAATCCTGCATGCGGAATCGAGAACCCACGTCTGAAGACGTGGACCACCCGCCGATCTCCGCGCGGAGTTGGAAACACTCAAGGACGAGGCGGAGAAGCAAAAGTAAGGTTCGCAATTCAGGCACGCATGGCCGTCACGTTTGCCACATTCGAGCGGATGAAGGACAAGGGCATCGCCGCGTACAAGAGAGGCGAGTATGCGGTGGCCAAGACGTACCTCGTCGAGGCCGCCGAGGCGATGATCGCCTTGGCCGAGTCGGCGAAATCGGAGGAACTGCGACGTCAGCATGAGGAATACGCGCGGGAGCTGATCGACCTGGCCCGGGAGTGCGACCGGCGCAAGACACGGTCCGCGGGTCCGGGTGCTCGTCGGGCCGACCGCGCACGAGAGGGCGACGAAGGTCCGGACGCCTCCGGCTGGATCGTCCGCGAGAAACCGGACATCGGATTCGACGACGTGGCCGGCATGGACGAGGTGAAGGAAGAGATCCGGTTGAAGATGATCTACCCGTTCACCCACCCGGAGTTGGCCAAGCGGTACGACATCGCGCCCGGCGGCGGGTTGCTGCTGTATGGTCCGCCGGGGACCGGCAAGACGATGTTGGCCAAGGCGACGGCCCACGAGCTCGACGCGACGTTCTTCGTCATCAGCCCCGCGCAGATCATGAGCAAGTGGGTCGGTGAGGCCGAGCAGAACATCCAAAAGCTGTTCGCGGCGGCCAAGGCCGAACCCAAGAGCGTCATCTTCATCGACGAGGTGGAGGCCCTGGTTCCCCGGCGCCGGAGCGACGGTTCGACGGTGATGCAGCGTGTCGTCCCGCAGATCCTTCAGGAATTGGAGGGGTTTGATCGAACGGCCGACCGGGCGCTCCTGTTCATCGGCGCGACGAACAAGCCGTGGTTGCTCGACGAGGCCATGCTCCGCCCGGGTCGACTCGACACGCAGGTGTATATCCCGCTGCCGGATGCGGCGGCGCGCTGCAAGCTGCTGGAGATGTACTTGGGTCACCGACCGATCGCCGACGACGTGGATTTCGGCCGGCTGTGCGATCGGCTGGAGGGCTACAGTGGGGCGGACATCAAGAACATCGCGGCGCAAGCGGCCGCGCGACCCTTCTTGGAGTCCGTGGCGGGGCGTGAACCGCGCGCGATTACGATGGCCGACCTCCTGGCCGTGCTGGACGACACGCCGCCGTCGGTCAGACCGAGTGATCTGATTCGGTTTGAGAAGTTCGCCGAAACGGGGCAGTGAACGCGACGTTGTGCGCATCCTCGCCGGGGTAGTGACGTGGCAGGGGCATCTTGGCCATGAGTTCGTAGCATGGCCGTCTCGGCCATGACAAATCACGGGCGGGACGCCCGTGCTACCACGTGCCCGAGCCGCGGCATTCATGCCGCGCAGGAACTCAGCCGTCGGCAGAGCGCATTCCGTCGCGATGACGCGTCGATACCATGACTGACCGACCGTTCGACATCGCCGAACTCACCCGTGACCCGGACACTGTGGCATTGGTCGTCCCGCGGGACGATCTGTTCAGCCTGCTCCGCCGCTCGGTGAAGGTGCCCGCCGGCTGGACGGGCTTGGTCGTCGGATCGGAGGGTGAGCAGGACGTCGCACTCGCCGGCGACGAGGTGTCAGCCACCCATGTCGCCGAGGTCATGTTCGCCCGGATCGGGGCGCTGCCGTTGTCATTCGACTACACGGAGGTCCCCTCGGCGGACGGATACCTCTGCGAGGCGTCGGTGACGCTGACCATCGAGCTGTCACGGGACGCGGCGGATCTGGCGGCCTTCCGAAAGACCGTGATGGCAAGCGCCGATCGAACGACGCTCGAGTCCGTCCGGAAACACCTCACGCCGGACGTTCGGCGAGGGCTGGCGAACTGGACCCGTCGGCAGAACGCGGCGGAGTTGATCGACCGGGGCGGCGTCGAGGGATTGGAAGAGGCGATCCGGCAGGCCATCGAACCGGTGTGCTTCACGGCCGGGGTTCGGGTGGTCGGTTCGATCACGGCGGTGTTCTCCTCGAGGACCTTTGAATCGGTGCGTCGTCAGGCCGAAGAACACGCCGTGCAACGCGATCGACTCGCCCTTCAGGTCCGACTTCGCGAAGCGGTCGACGCGGCCCGTCGCAAGCACCTTGAGGAGCTCGAAGGGACGCTACGCCGGCTTCAGGCGATGGCGGAGTCCTCGCCCGGTGTGCCTCTGGCCGAACTCGTCCGCCGGTTCGGCGAGGACCAGCGGGGGCAGCTCTACCGCGCCCTGTTGCGCTCCGCCGGCATGGATCGTCGGTGCCAATCCATCGTGGTGGGCGTCGGTGCGGAGCTGGTCTGGCTGGACCCGACCTCGCCGACCGCCCTTATCCGACGGCGGGAGGTCGAGACGCCGGGCGGGGGTATCCGATCGGTTCGCTTCCTGAGGAGCGCCGGGGGCGAGGAGGTGTTGGCCGTCGGCGGGGTCGCGGGCGTGGTGTTGCTGGACCCTGCGACCGACCGCGTCCTCGCGGTCCTGAGATGGGAGTCTTACAAGCAGAAGGTCGTGCGGGGTGGGGTCAACAGCGTGACCCTCCTCGGAGAATACGTGCTGGCGAGCCATTCGGAGCTCGGTGTGGCCCGGTGGGCGCTAGAGGGATCGGAAAGGCCGGTCCCACTTCTGACGGACATGACGCGATCGGCCAAGGCGGTTCGTCACATCCAGACAGACCCTCAGGGGCGCGTCTGGCTGTCGGTCGACCACGCCGTCATCCACCTGGAGGGTGATGACGTGGCGGAGGCCCAGCCGGTCGTCTACACAGGGAGCGCGTCTTCTGTTACCGCACTGGTCGTGCGGGCCGACGGGGTCTACGCGGCGAACGAGTCCGGACAGATCTTCCGATGGACGATCAACCGCCCGGAGTCCTGCGAAACGGTTCACAGCGGCGCGGGTCCGTGCCGGTCGATCCACGTCGCGGAGCGGCTCGGCGTTCTGCGGTTGGGATTCACGGACGACTCGTCTGCCGTGAAGGAACTCGTGTTGGGCGACACGGTGATGGAGCAGTACGTCGCCCCCGGAGAGCGACTGCGGCAGGCCTGGTGGTCGGACGACTTGGTCGTCGCGGTAAACGACCACAGAAACCGCGTGTTCCTCTGGCGGGTCGGCGAGCCCGACCATCCTTTCGCTTCGGCCGACATCGGCTGGATGTGCAGCGGCCGGGTACAAGACGTCTGTTTGATTTGTGTGGGGAGCCCTTCGCTTGCGGGCGGATGAACTCACCTGCGTCGATGGAGGCAGGCCAATGGAAGTTGTGGTTTGCTGGATTCTCCTGCTGGGGTTGCCGGCCGTTCTCCCAGCGGCGGATGACATTCAGGTGCGCCGGGTCTTCGGCCCGGAAACGCCCTGCAAGTACAAGCACCCAGCCTCCATCACGGAGCTCAAGAACGGCGACCTTTACCTGGCCTTCTACGGAGGGTCGGGCGAGTACGACACCGACACGGCGGACTGGGGGGCACGGCTCAAGAAGGGGGAGTCCGAGTGGTCCAAGCCGACGATCATCGCGGATACGCCGTTTCACTCGGACGGCAATCCGGTCGTCTGGCAGGCGCCCGACGGTTGGGTCTGGCTGTTCTACCTGACCCGGTACGGAGAGACGTGGTCGACATCGCGGATCAAGGCCAAGATTTCCAAAGACGGGGCGGAAACGTGGTCGGACCCGATCCTGCTCCGTTTCGAGGAGGGGCTGATGGTTCGCGGCCGGCCGATCGTTCTGAACGACGGGGACTACCTGATCCCGATCTACCACGAGACAGGGCACGACCGCGAGATGGTCGGTGCGGACAGCACGTCGCTGTTCCTCCGCTACAACCCCCAGACAAACCGCTGGACCGAGACGAATCGCATCCGTTCACGACTGGGTAACATCCAACCGGCCGTCGCGCAGATCACCGAGGACTACCTCGTTTGCTATTGTCGTCGGGGCGGGGACTACAACCCGCGGAGCGACGGGTACCTCGTCCGCGCGGAGTCCCGCGATGGAGGCCGGACCTGGTCCGAGGGGCGAGATTCCCGCTTCCCCAACCCGAACGCCGCGGTCGATTTTCTCAAGCTTCGCAACGGGCACCTGATGTTGATCTACAACGACAGCATGAGCGAGCGGACGCCTCTGACGGTAGCCATCTCCACGGACAACGACAAGACCTATCCTTACCGACGGAACATTGCCGAAGGACCGGGGGATTACGCCTATCCGTTCGCAATCCAGACGCAGGACGGCAAGATCCACGTGGTCTTCACGTCGCACGAACGGACGGTCATCAACCATGCCGTCTTCGACGAGCAGGCCATCCTGAATTCCCCCCGCAAATAGGACCGAAAGCCGCCGGGCGTAATGCCCCGCCCGCGAAATGGTGAGAACCAAGCCGAGCGGCGCCGGCCGCTGGTCCCCGCTCCATCCGCCGATCCACGCCCCGAATGCGGCGGCCTCTGCTACGGCAGTCCGGTGGCGAGCTCGCGGACGAGGTCCGTGGTCCGGCGGACGATCGCCTCGGGTCCCTCGCCCGCGTCGGCGGCCGCCGTGATCCGCCGGACGACGGCGCTTCCGACGATGGCCCCGTCGGCAACCTGACAGACCTGGCGGACGTGTTCGGGGCGCGAGATGCCGAATCCCACACACACGGGCTTGCCTCCGACATCTCGCAAACGGCGCACATTGGTCGGCAAATCCGGTGGAAGCCGGTCGCGCTCTCCGGTCGTCCCGGCCACGGAGATGTAGTAGATGAACCCTTGACTGATCCGCGCGATCCGCTCGAAGCGTTCCGGGGAGCTGGTGGGGGCGACCAGCATCGCCAGCCGCAAACCGGCGGCGGCGGTCCGCTCGGCGACGGAGGGGGCCTCCTCCAGCGACAGGTCCGGGATGATCAGTCCGTCGAGACCTGCCGCCGCCGCGCGCTCGATGTAACGGTCCACGCCGATGCGATAGACGATGGAGAAGGAGACCATCGACAGGATCGGCGCGGCGACCTCGGACCTCACGCGTCGGACCATCTCGAAGATGTCCGCCAACCGCACACCTGCCTCCAACGCCCGTGTGAAGGATTCCTGGATCACCGGTCCGTCCGCGATCGGATCGGAGTAGGGGATGCCCAACTCGATCACCGAGGCGCCCGCCGACGGCATCCGCCGCAGCAGTTCGGCGGTGACGTCCAGGTGGGGAAACCCGGCCGTGACGTAAGGCATCAACGCCTTACGGTCCGCCGCGGCCAGATCGGCAAACGTTCGATCGATCCGGTTGTCGGGCATGTTCGGCTCCCGCGGAGGCGCGAGTATACCGGGCCGAGAAGCAGGTGTCAGCCGTCCGAGCCGGAGCCGACCCTTGCCAAGGCGTCCCGTTTCGACGATCTTCAACGTCACCATGCGATGGCTGCGAGGCAAGACAAGGAAACCCCACCATCCCGACGACGTGCGGATGAGCTTCGGCGAACACCTCGAAGAGCTTCGCATGCGAATCCTCCGTCTGTTGCTGGGGGCGCTGGTGGGGATGATTGCCTGCTTCGTCATCAGCGACCGGTTGATGGCGTATCTCCTCTGGCCGCTCGACCTGGCTCTGGCCTACAACCATCTCCCTCGCCAGATCGTGGTGATCGATCCGGTCGAGAATTTCATGGTCGTGATGAAGGTCTCGATCTACTGCGGTCTGATCGTCACGGCCCCGTGGTGCCTCTATCAACTGTGGGCCTTCGTCGCGGCGGGGCTCTATGAGCACGAGCAGTACTGGGTCAAAAAGTTCTTCCCCATCTCCGTGGTGTTGTTCTTCACCGGCGTGTTGTTCTGTTTCGTGGTGATCTTGCCGCTCGCGTTCACGTTTCTATTGAGCATCCGATCGTGGGTGCCGGCGCCTCGGGCGCAGGACAACGTGGTCACGCGACTCGTTCTGGGACATCGGGAAGGGTTCCACCACGCCACCACGTTCCCCTCCGGAACGGCGCCCACATCGCTGCCGGTCCTGACCGGCGACCCGACCTCGCCGGTCGACGGTCAGGCGTGGATCGACGCCCCCCAGCGACGGCTCAAAGTCTTCATGGACGGCAAGGTATGGACCACCCCGCTGACGCTTCAGGAGAGTGAATCCTTCATTACGCCGCAGCTCACGCTCGCGCAAACGGTCACGTTTGTGACGCATCTGGCGTTCGGGTTTGGGATTGGTTTTCAGGTCCCCGTGGTGGTGGTCCTGCTGGCCATGCTCCACATCGTCTCCCCGTCGGTGATGGCCGGGGCGCGGCGGTATGTCATCCTGGGGATCGTCGTTGCGGCCGCCATCATCACACCCACGCCGGACATCACAAGCCAGATGTTGCTCGCTGTGCCCATGTGGCTGCTCTACGAGGGGGGGCTGGTGGTGGCCAGGGCCATCGTCCGCCGCCGAAAGACGGAGAGCTTCGTGGTGGGGGACGACTGATGTTGTGTCCGCGACGGCCGTCGTTTGCATCCTTCCTCGTAACGCCTGCCCGGATCCGCAGGATGACGGTCTTGTTGGAACGGACGTACGGCCCCAGGCCTTGGGAGCCGTACGGCGACCCGCTGAGCGGTCTGATCGAGACGATCCTTTCGCAACATACCAACGATGCCAATTCCGGCGCGGCGTTCGACGAGTTGCGGAGGCAATTCCCAAACTGGCGGGAGGTGCTTCGCGCCCCTCTTGAGAAGGTGGAACGGGCCGTCCGATGCGGGGGGCTGGCCCGTCAGAAGGCGCAACGTATCCAAACCATCCTCCGGGCGATCGAAACCGAGCATGGATCCCTTGACCTCGACTTTCTGGCGGACTGGCCCGTCGAGCGCGCCATGGAATATCTGTGCCGTTTCAAGGGGGTGGGACCTAAGACGGCGGCATGTGTATTGATGTTCAACCTGGGCAAACCGGTGCTGCCCGTGGACACGCACATTCACCGTGTCAGCAAGCGGCTGGGGTTGGTTTTACCCAAGGTGTCCGCGGCGACGTGCCAGGAGCAACTCCAACGGGTCTGTCCGGAGGACCTGGTCTGGCCGTTCCACGTGCTGATGATCACCCACGGCCGACGGACCTGCAAATCGCAACGACCGCTGTGCCGATCGTGTTGCCTGAGGCGGATGTGTCCCATCGGCAGGTCGTTGGGCGGACGAGTAATCGGGAGGCCGAGTCGACGGGCTCGGGTGGGTGCCGTACGGAGAAAACAGCCTCAACGTCGAGATGTTATATAATTAACACTTGCGTCGTTCGGCACGGCGCCGCGGCACGATAATGTTAATTAGTTAGCACTTGGTGCGGACCAATGACCGAACTAACCGACCGCGAATTGGCCGTCATGCAGGTGCTGTGGCGGAACGGACCCACCACCGCGGAACGGTTGCGCGCGGAACTCCCGAACCGCCCCGACAACAGCACGGTCCGAACGTTCCTGAGGGTCCTCGAACGCAAAGGGCACATCACCCATCACAAGCGCGGGCGTTCGTTTGTCTACCGGGCCGTCACCACGCAAGATCAAGCCGCCCGCGCCGCGCTGAACGCGCTGTTGAATCGGTTCTTCAAGGGATCCTTTAAAGCTCTGGAGTCGTGGGCGAGCGCCGGCAAGGCGGGCAAGCCGCCTCGTCGACGCCGCGAACACGCCACCTCGCCGCCGGCGTCCGGGACGCCACCGACCTCGCGAGGTGAGAGCGACCAAGAACCGGTCTGGTTGTTGTGAGTCTTGCCTGACCGCGGCGGTGGCGATATGTTACCGCAGACCGATGACAACCGAAACAATCCAAGTGGAGGTTCCAGAAACATGACGGGATCGAGCCATTCCAACCGTCGAGAGTTTCTCAAGCACACCGTCGCAGTGGCCGGGGTGACGCTCGCCACCGGTCCCGCAGGAAAAGCAAGGGCCCAAGCCCCCTCGCCCAACGACCGGATCGGCATCGGCGCGATCGGTGTGGGCGGCATGGGCAGCCACCACCTGAACGTGCTGACGAACCTCAAGAAGGAAGGCCTCGTCGATATCGTGGCGGTTTGCGACGTCTTTTCCAATCGCCTCCAGGCCGCCGCCGCCAAGACCGGGGCCAAGCCCTACAAGGTCTGGACCGACCTCCTGGCCGACAAGCGGGTCGATGCGGTGATGATCGCCACGCCCGATCATTGGCACGCGCCGATGTGCATCGCCGCCGCCGAAGCCGGCAAGGACATCTATTGCGAGAAGCCCATGACGCACTGGGACCACCTGGACCTGGCCAAGAAGGTCGTCGAGGCCGTTGAAAAGTACAAGCGGGTCATGCAGGTCGGCACTCAATACATCTCGGACGACTGCTGGGACCTCGCCAAGGAGAAGATCGGTCTGCTCGGCAAGATCGTCCACGTGCAGAGCAGCGACTGCCGCAACGGACCGATCGGCTGCTATTCACCCAAGTCCGACGACCCGGCGGCCAAACCCGGCGAAACGTTGGACTGGGAGCTGTGGCTGGGCTGCGAGAAGACCCGGGTGCCCAAGCGAGACTATGAACCGGGGCGGTTCATGGCCTTCCGGTCTTTCTGGGACTACTCGGGCGGGATCGGGACGGATTTCTTCCCACACATCCTGACGCCCTGGGTCAAGGTACTCGAACTGGGCTTTCCGAAACGGGTGGTCACCGCCGGGGGACGGTACTTTTGGAACGACGGTCGCGAGGTGCCGGATATCGTCAACACCTGCATCGACTACGAAGGCGGTCCGACGGTCATGCTGACGGCCTCCCTCGCTACGGAGCAGAACCTGCCGTGGATGATCCGCGGGCAGAAGGCCGCCATGACGTTCCAGGGTGCCCCCGGCAGTCCGGTCAAGATCATCCCCGAAAAGGCGGCTGGTGGCGGCGAACCGATCGAGATCAAAGGTCAACGCCGCTGGTCCGAGGAACACCACTGGCGCGACTTCCTGAACGCCATGAAGACGCGCAACAAGCCTCGCAGCCACGAGGTCATCGGATACCGCGTCATGGTGGCCCTGAGCATGGGGATCAAGAGCTATCGGTCCGGCAAGGCCTTGAGCTTTGACCCGCAGACCGACACGATCAAAGAGTTGTAACCTGTAACCGTTTAGGTCCCTTGGTCGTGAACCCGTAGCACGGGCCTCCAGCCGCCATTTCTCACCTCCGCCAAGATCCAATGTGTCCGTAGGCGTCCGACAGCCGTTTTGGCGGGCGGGGCAGATGATTTTCGAGACGAATGAGGGCGAAGCGAGCGTTTCCGGAGCATGCGAAGGAGGCGTTGCCCCGCGTACGGGACCTTCGGAGGCCGTGTGGGCACGTACCGTCACCATCGAGATCGCCGAGTCGGTGCATACCGGTGCCCTCGATATCGCCGACCTCGTCCTTGTACACAAGGCTTGACGGGATAAACCGACGGCTCAACAACAGAGTGGAAGCGCCACCACCCGTATCGGATCGCGCCGCATCTCGTCGGGATCGTTCAGGTCCTCATACCCATGGTCCGTCGCCACATCCGGCGGGGAGCAGCGGCTTCAAAACCAGTCGGGGCGCCTCTTGGCGCGTATGAGGAAACGGAGCGGGCAGTTCACCGGTTGAGGAAACACCGAGCCGCTTGCGGTGTTCGAGTAGGGCCGAAAAATGGGGGGAGAGCGAACGGTTCGGGAGGGCGATCCCCGCAGGGACCGGGCGTGGGCGTTCCCGAAGGGGGGTGGGCATGAACTTTTTCTGGCATGGTTCAAAAACGGGGATTCACCTCCGAGCCAACCCTCGACTGCGACCCAGAAAACGGGTTCCGGCGAGGTGCCTGTCCCCGTTTTTGAACCATGCCCATCTTCGTCATTTGCGGGTCAGCCGCAGGCCCATGAGCAACTGTCCCCGTTCTTGAACAAATCCAATTATTAAAGTAGGTGCCCTTTTTATAGATTTTAGTTTTTTCATAATATGTGTAACCCTTTGTCAGCAGAGTTATGAATTAACGCAAACCTCTCGAAGCGGGTCGAGTTGCGTGAAATTCAACAAGGAATCACAGTTTGCCGAGGCCAGGTGACGCCGAAAACGGCTAGAGTCCACCCTTTTGAACCAGGCCGGAAATTTTTTTGTTAGTACCCACTAGACAAGCCGTGTATCCGTGCTAGAATGTAGTAACTCCTACTCCTACTGCGGGGCCGCGGAGCAATTCCCGGCCCCGCCCCTTTTTGGAGCGTGGTTCATGCCCCGCCTGCGGAATGGGGAAAACCGAGCCGAGCGGTGCCGGCTGCCAGTCCGCTCTTCCGACAGTTGAACTCGGCCGACTTGTCCTACGACACGGAGGGAGTCCGGGGAGGGCGCGGGACCGGTTCGGTCTCTTGCTGAGCGGTGATTCGGCCCCGATCGGCCGCTGTGCCGCGGAGCGCCTTACTCAACAAGTACCACGGCCACGCCTTGGCCAAGACGGCATGGGACAGACTCCGGCGGAGGAGGTCTACGGACTCGGTAAAGTGGCGAGATCGGGCGCTGGTCTTTCCAGCCGTGTAGTAGGTCTTGGCGAGGCGGCGACGGGCCAAGTCCGTCGGTATCGTGTCATTACCGTATTGCTCGTAGAACTGCTCCAAGAGCCGGGCCTTGGAGATCAGGTTGTGAATGTTCCCGTTTCGACTCAGGCTGCCGTTGTGACTCCGCCGCAGGCACAGCGACTTGGGCAAGCTGACGAAGGGGTGTTTCAGGCTAAGCCGCAGCCAGAGATCGTAGTCTTCGTTGGCGGGCAGGTGCTCGTTGAAGCCGCCGCTTTCCAGGATCACATCCCGCCGCGCGATGACACAGGAGGTATGGATGAAGATGCTGGCAAACAACGGGACGGTGACGTGCCCGCCGTACTGAGGCTTTCGGTGCCCTCGCAGCAACCGGCCATGGGCGTCCACGGTCCGGAAGTTGCTGTACGCCAGAGCGGCCTGCGGGGCGGCCAGGAGGGCGCCGGTTACCTCCGACAGGAACTCGGGCAACCAGATGTCGTCGGAGTCCAGAAAGGCGACCAGGTGACCCTCCGCTTGCTCTAAGGCGCGGTTTCGGGCGGCTCCGGCCCCTTGCTGCTTCTGCCAAACGTACCGGATGGATTCCGGTCTGCCCCGGATCAGCCGGGTGGTCTGATCGGTGCTTCCGTCGTCGATGACGATGACCTCGTAGTCTCGGAAGGTCTGCCGCGACACGCTGTCGAGTGTCTGCGAAAGCAACGCGGCGCGGTTGTAGGTCGGAATCACCACGCTAACCAGGGGTCGCGACATCCCATCACCTAGGCAATCGTAGACCGTCCTTGGGGGCTCAATCCAACGCACGTACACACATGACCATGGAGCCCAATTCGCCTTGACCCCAGGTGCCGCCTCCGCCTCAAGGTCACTGCGATGAGGTCACGGACCCGGAAGTCCTGCCCACCTTGTTGGCCCGCGCCGCGCCCGAGAGCCCGGGGGCAAGACCCCGCCGCATCGACGTGCCACTATCATGCCGAACCCGGGGCGGTTCTTCAAGGATAATTTCGCCGGCTGTTCCGCAAGTTCGGAGGGAATTCCCCGGCCACCCCGCGGTTGGTCTTGACAGAACCCCGGCCGGAAGCTAATTAGGAGGTCTTGCCGTTGCAGGTCCGAGGCACCTGTTGCGGCTTTTCCGTGGGTAGGCCCGCTGCTCCGGACCCCATTGGGGCGTGGCGGGGGGTTCTTCCGGACACCTAGGCACCGGGCGGAAAAGTCACGAAACCAAACACGATGGTCAGAGAGTTGAGGCTTTGCCATGATTCAGGTTAAGAATCTGAGCAAGTGGTACGGACCGCTTAAGGCCGTCGATAGTATCTCCTTTCACGTTCGGGAAGGGGAGATTCTAGGATTCCTTGGCCCCAACGGCGCGGGCAAGACGACGACCCTGCGGATCCTCACGTGCTTCATACCGGCCAGCTCGGGGGCTGCCAGCGTCGCCGGGTACGATGTCTTTACCGAATCGATGCGTGTCCGACAGGTGATTGGCTATCTGCCGGAGTCGGTGCCGCTGTATCCGGAGATGAGGGTTCGGGAGTACCTGAACTTTCGAGCCAAGCTTCGTGGTCTTTCCGCAACGGATAGGGCGGCGGCAATTGACCGCGCGGCGCGGCGTTGCCGTGTCGCGGAGTTCATCGATCGTCCGATCGGTCAACTCAGCCGGGGGATGCGGCAGCGGGTCGGTCTGACCGAGGCGCTCATGCACGACCCGAAGGTACTCATCCTTGACGAACCCACCGTCGGATTGGACCCCACGCAGATTCGGGAGACGAGGAATCTGATCAAGGAGTTGGCCAAGAGCCACACGGTGATACTGAGTTCGCACATTCTGCCCGAGGTGGAGGCGACCTGCGAGCGGACCATCATCATTGCGGCCGGTCGGATCGTGGCCAGCGGTTCGCCCGAGGAGTTGAAGGAGCGAATTACCGGGAGCAGCCGCCTGATCGCGGAGATTCGCGGTCCCGCCGACCAGGTCAAGTCGGCCGTGAGCCAGATCCACGGCGTGGGGCACGTGGAGGCCGGTTTGGTGGACGGCTGGAACCGATTGGTCATCGAAGCCAAGGGCGGACAGGAC
>Ga0129299_1000471_pt1 | contig 25309 bp, 17 predicted proteins | sample ConPoolayeCmetaG_FD_94477 | JGI IMG/M metagenome (GOLD analysis project Ga0129299, IMG submission 94477) | Hot spring microbial mat communities from California, USA to study Microbial Dark Matter (Phase II) - Cone Pool mat layer C metaG ...
CTCTTGTTATTTAGTCTCAGACAACCGCCATTTCTGACCTTTGGCCAAACTGTCAGTAATGAAATAATCGCTACCGAAATAGCGAGAACTTTAATTGGCAGTATTGGGCTGGCTTTATCAGTCACCATTGCCACACTGCTAGCCACCTATTTTCATAATCCCAAAAACATTATCAAAAAATCCCAATTCGACCAGTACAGGGGGGCCAAAAAGTAGATTCTAGTCAAAAGTAAATCTACGATCCACTTCTCGTCCACCAGCCCGCTCAAGCTACGTGGGCTTAAGATATATTGATGATGCTTTGATAAAATTAGTTTAGGTCAAAGCTCTAATAAAGGCTAAGCCTCTGCTTCTAGCAGATGCTTAGCCTTGAAATAGCCTTTTAAAATAGATCCATTGGGATTAATTAAAAAGACCAATTGATTATGTTAAGATAAAAATACAAAAGTATCACCTACCTGTGTCCTGACAGGACAAATTCTTTTATCCCAAACTTTTTTATGCTATTCTTTAAGTAAGATGGCAAATCTTGATCTCAAAAATCTTTATCCTGCTTACGACCCAGAAAATTTGGCTGGTTTTATTTTGGATTTCCCCAATCAGCTCGAGAAGGCCTGGCAGGAATGCGGCAAAATAAAAATCCCTCCGGACTTTAAAGATGTCTCCAAAATCGTTCTTTTGGGTATGGGCGGCTCGGGCATCGGTGGCGAAATCGTGACAAGCCTTTCTCAGAGCAAAATCAAACAATCAGTCATTTCTGTAAAAGATTATGAACTCCCCGCTTTTGTCGACCAAAACACTCTGGTTTTTGCAACTTCTTACTCCGGAAAAACCGAGGAGACAATTTCAGCCCTAAAAAAAGCCATTGAATATAAAGCTAAAATTTTCGCGATCACCAAAAATGGCGAGATTGAAACCATCGCCAGCCAAAATAAAATTCCGCTTTACAAATTCAACTATTCTTCTCCACCCCGCCAAGCCCTCGGACTAACCTTAATGCCAATTCTCGCCGTTCTTATAAAACTCGAATTTTTAAAAATTCCAGAAAAACAAATTAAAGAAGCAATCATGCTCACAGCCGCGCTCCAAGAAAAATTTTCACCCTCCTCTCCACACGAAGAAAATCTTGCCAAGCAAGCGGCCCAAAAAATTGTGGGAAAAACTCCTATTATTATCGCTGCCGGTCCCTTTGCCGCCACTGCCACAAGATTCGCCAATCAAATCAATGAAAATGCTAAAAATATTGCCTTTAGCGCGCCCCTTCCGGAGATGAATCATAATTTAATCGAAGGGCTTTCCTTTCCTGAAAAAATAACGGAAAAAATATTTTTTGTTTTGCTTCGAAGCCCTGAAGATCATCCCAGAATTAGCAAACGTTTTGATATTATTAAAAAATTCTTTGATGAAGCAAAAATTGGCTATTTTGAGACCCGCCTTCAAGGCAAAAATCTTCTCTCGCAAATTTTTTATGCCATCACCTTTGGCGATTGGACAAGTTATTTCTTGGCAATTTTGAATAAAACCCGCCCTTCCCCAAATCCTGCAATTGATTTTCTAAAAGAGGAATTAAGAAAATGATATTTAATTTCATAAAGAAAAAACCGGTTCTTCCGCCGCCCAAAACAACTGTTCTGATTATTATGGACGGTTGGGGTCTTTCTCCCGTAAAAGAAGGAAATGCTCCCCGGCTTGCTAAAGTTCCCGTGATGGACGAGCTCGAAAAATTCTACCCCAAAACTACGCTCCAGGCTTCAGGCATTGCTGTTGGTCTCCCTTGGGGCGTAATGGGTAACTCAGAAGTTGGGCACACAAATCTGGGCGCGGGGAAAATTATTTATCAAGATCTCCCCCGGATCTCCAGAGCTATTGAGAATGGCTCTTTTTTCAAAAATGAAATTTTGCTTTCTGCCTTTAAGCATACTCAGAAAAATAATTCCGCCCTCCATCTGATGGGTTGCCTTAGTTCTGGCGGTGTTCATTCGCATATCGACCATTTGTTCGCACTTTTGGAAATGATTAAACAAAATTTTATTCCGAACGAACGTGAACCGAGGAATCCAAAAATTTTCTTACATATTTTTACTGACGGTCGCGATGCTCCGGCAAAATCGGCGCCTGTTTATTTGAAAGAAACTAATGATAAAATTAAAGCTTTGGGAATTAATGTTAAAATCGCCTCGGTTTCTGGCAGATATTTTGCCATGGACCGCGATAAACACTGGGAAAGAATTCAGGCTTGCTACGAAGCAATTATCGGCAAAAGCAAAAATCAAATAGAAGATGTTGAAAAATATCTTTATAAAAACTATGAAAAAAATGAAACCGATGAATTTATCAAACCAGCCGTTGTTATTGATGCTCACAAAAAACCAATCGGCCCTCTCTGCGATGGTGACGCTATAATCTTTTTTAATTTTAGGCCAGATCGGGCAATCCAGCTCGCCAGCGTTTTTGTTGATAAAAGCTTCACAGGCTTTAAAGCAGAAAAGTTTAGTGATTTAATGTTTATTGGCATGACCGAATACAAAGAAGGACTCCCTATGAAGATTGCCTTCCCAGAAGAACCGATAAATTTCCCTTGCGCCAGAGTCTTATCAGAAATCGGCAAAAAACAGCTTCATATTGCCGAAACCGAAAAATACGCCCATGTTACTTATTTTTTTAATGGCGGCAAAGAAGGGGCTTTTGCCGACGAAGACAGAATTCTTGTTCCCTCGCCGCGCATTCCCACCTATGATCTAAAACCGGAGATGAGCGCCAAAGAAATTACGGCTCAACTTATTCCCAAAATTAAAGAAGGCAAATACGATTTCATAATTGTTAATTTCGCTAATCCTGATATGGTCGGCCACACTGGGAATTTAAAAGCAACAATCAAAGCGGTGGAATGCACAGACCGGTGCGTTGGCCAAGTAATTAATGCCGCGATTAGTATTGGTGGCGCTGTAATCCTCACGGCCGATCATGGTAATTGTGAAGAAATGATCGATCTCCAAACTGGAAGGCCCGATAAAGAGCATACCACAAACCCTGTTCCCTTGGTTTTTATCTCAAAAGAAAACAGAAAAAAGATTCCGGACAATAAAAAGTTTGAACAAATTATTCCCAATGGCACCCTTGCTGATGTCACTCCAACAATTCTAGATTTAATGCAAATCCCCGCAAACCCAGAAATGACCGGTTATAGCCTGCTTAAAAGCTTATCCTAGAATTGTTATTTATAAAACCTTCAAAAGATTTTGTAAACTTTCTAAAATCTTGCGTTTTACCTTTTGATTTTTGAATTTTTATAAGGAGGGTTATGCTCGACGAATTTTTTTCACCCCATTCAATTGCTGTTGTCGGGGCATCAATTGAGTCAAAAAAACTTGGTCACCAAATTCTTTCCAATATTATCAATAGTGGTTTCCCCGGCGAAATTTATCCAGTAAACATTGATCCCAACATTAAACAAATTTTAGGTCGAACTTGCTATACTAATGTTTTAGAAATTCCTTCACCTGTCGACCTCGCAGTTATTGTTATTCCCGCCAAAATCGTGCCTGCGATTGTTGAACAATGCGGCCGAAAGCGCATTAAGGGACTGATTATTATTAGTGCCGGCTTTGGTGAAGTAGGAACAGAAGGGAAAAAACTCGAAGAGCAAATCAAAAAAATCGCCAAGGAATTTGGCGCAAGGATTTTGGGTCCCAATTGTCTTGGTTTGATTGACACCACTATTCCCCTTAATGCCTCTTTCGCGCCAACCACACCCACTCCCGGCAATGTCGCGGTGATTTCGCAATCTGGCGCCGTCTGCACTGCTCTCCTCGATTGGGCCACCGCTTCCAACATTGGCTTTTCCCGCTTTTATAGCCTCGGCAATAAAGCTGACATCACCGAGCTCGACTTGCTCCTGAAGCTTGCTGATGACGAAAAAACTAAAGTTATAATTTTATATCTTGAATCAATTGCCGATGGCAAAAAATTCAAAGAATTAATGCCTTGCGTAACAGCCAAAAAACCAGTGATAATTTTTAAAGCAGGAATCACCGAAGCTGGCGCTACCGCCATTGCTTCTCACACCGGATCTTTGGCAGGATCAAATGCGGCAATTGACGCCCTTTTTGCCCAAACTGCGGTTATTCGTGCCAAAACCCTAGAAGAACTTTTCGATTTCGCCGAAGGTTTTAGTATGCTCCCGAAAATCAGCGGCAAAAAGATTGCCATTATCACCAATGCCGGCGGTCCGGGTGTGATGGCCACTGATGCCCTGATGGAATCAAATCTTGAACTCGCCAAATTCGAATCGCAAACCACTAGGGCCTTAAAGCAATTTTTGCCCCCCGCCGCCAATATTCACAATCCTATCGATGTTATCGGCGATGCCAAAGCCGACCGTTATGAAATCGCCCTTAAAAATGTGCTTGCCGACAAAAATGTCGATGGCGCCTTAGTGCTTCTCACTCCCCAGACCGCAACTGAAATAGAAAAAACTGCGGAGTTAATTATTTATTTTTCCCAAACCCAACCCAAGCCTATTGTTTCGGTATTTATGGGCGGCAAAAAAGTGGCTTTGGGAATGAAAATTTTGGAAAATAAAAATATCTGTGTTTTTGAAACACCCGAGCGAGCAGTAAAAGTTTTTCAAAATCTTTATCAATACCACGAATCCAAAAAATATTTTATGCTTCCCCGGGTGGGAAGAAAAATTAATGACGATCAGAAAAAAATTGTCAGCGCTCTGATAAAAGGCTATCAAGAAAAAAACCAAACTCTTATTGCCGGCCCCCAAGCTGACGAAATCTTCAAAGTTTATAAAATCCCGACGATCAAATCAGGGCTCGCTACGACAGCGGCGGAAGCGGAAAATTTGGCCCGCGCTTTCGGTTTTCCAATAGTCCTTAAAATATCCTCGCCCGATATTGTCCACAAATCTGATGTCGGCGGAGTGCTTGTGGGGCTGAAAGACGAAAAAGAAATAAAAACTGGTTTTATTCAGATATTAAAAAATATCAAAAGCAAGATCCCAAAGGCCAAGGCTGATGGCATAATGGTTTATGAGATGGCGCCCCGGGGCGAAGAATTTTTTATTGGTGCTGTGCGCGATCCTGCTTTTGGCCCGCTAATTGCTTTTGGTCTTGGCGGAATTTATGTTGAAGTTTTCCGCGACACTTCTTTCAGACTCTCACCGCTTAAAAAGGAAGATGCCATTTTTATGATTGAATCAATAAAATCAAAAAAACTGCTTGAAGGGATCAGGGGTAAACCAAAACTTAGCAAAATTTCAATTATTGATATTCTTCTCCGGATCTCTGAGCTTATGGAAAATCACCCAGAAATCTCCGAGCTGGATATTAACCCTTTGATCGTGACAACTGAAAGTGCTGTGGCAATTGATAATAGGATAATAATGAAGTTTTAGAGGAAAAGAAATAAAAGCTCTAATGCCAAAATTCTAATGTCAAATGAATGATTAAATAGCCAAATGTCAAAATCATTTGGATTTTAGATTTGGGATTTTGGGTTTCAGTTATTATTTGGCCCTTGAACCCTTACCCCGCCCCTCTTAGAGACAAAAATTTTTTATTTGCTTTTTTGATAAAAAACACAAAAGAACCTTCTGTGTTCTATAACTTTTGATTATTCGATAAATCACCCGAGCTATAGGAAGTATTCGCGCGAATACTTCCTATAGCACTTAGGGGCTGGAATAAGCCAAATGATTCAAAAAATAATTTGGTCGCCTATTTAAAGCTCTCGATTAATTCTGCGATTTTGCGCCTCAATGATTCCTGCGGAAACCGTGCCAAGGAATAAAAAATATTATTTTTCTTTTTCTCTTTACGAACCAAATCTGCCCCATCAAGAATTTTCAAATGCTGGGACGTTGCCTTAAAAGTTGCTCCGATTTCCTTGGAAACTTCTCCCACGGTTGTCCCTCCCTGTTTTGTAAGCAGAGCGAGAATTTTTAATCTTTTTTCATTTCCAAGCGCTTTAAAAATCTTGGCCAATTTCTTCATTTTCCCCTCCTCGATATTTGAATTAAGCTCTTTACATCATTTTACCATAGGACTATTCGCGCGAATAGTCCTAAAAAATTATAAAACAAAATTTTATTCTTTAAAATTTAAAAAATTCCAGATTTTTTTCCACCACTTCCCATTTAGCTTTTTGAGAAGTTTATAATATGCTTCTTTTAGCAGTCTTGCGTCATAAAGAGCGTTATGCTGAAGGGTTTTGTTAAAAGAAAGATCCAAAAATTTCTCCTGTTTTTTATAATATTTTTCAGGATCAAGGCCGCAATAAAAAAGAAGAGTGGCAAAATCAAGAGGAATCCAAAATGCTGGACTTTCTTTGACGCCAAAAAGTTTATACCAATAAACCATATCAAAACAATTATTATAGGATATTAAATAAGGCTTGTCTGATCCAATAAAATCGCGGATTTGCTTTTTTGCCTTCTCGCGGCTTATGGGATTCCCTTGAAGCTTTGGGATTACATTTTTTTTGGTGAAATCATCAACTTTACCAAAATCATATTCGAGCTCCAAATAAAGCTCTTCTCCGTTAGGCTTTATCATGCCAATTGAAATTATTTCCCCAATATAAGGATCAAGAGAAGTAAACTCTGTATCAAAAAATATTATATTGGCGGAAAACGGTTTAATCTTTGGCATTATTTTTGCAAAATGTATTATATATATTCTTCTTAGAAAAAGATGCTTTTTTCAATCCCATAATTGCCGTTTACCGGATCTAAAAAAAGAAAGTTCCATGGCGGGTCATAAGTAAAATATATAAAAGCAGCGGCAAGAGTCAGCGACATAATTATATAGACCATATTTGGCAAAAATGAGGAAAATCTAGAAACTTGAACTTTGTAGCTTGCTGCTTTTGCCAAAATCACAGCAAAAACAAAAATCCCAATATCAAACGGCAGTAAATTATATCCTAAAATTGCAGTATAGCCATAAAAAAGACTAATAATCAGCAATGGGGCAAGATAAAGTTCAAGCGCTTTAGCATAACAAAAGTTTTTGATATTTTTGCCCACCACAAAATATCCTATTACGGCAAGCACAAAAGACGGCCAGAAAGCAAGCTTTAGATGCTCCCAAGTGCTTTCATTTACCGCGGAGAAAGCCGCCACAACCTTATTCTTCCCGGACCATAAATAAGTAAAATGGAGCAAAGATCCGCTAATGATTACAATTACTCCCCCAATTGCTTCCCATTTTAAAATTATTTTTTTCATCTGGAACCAACCATCAATAAAATTAGCAGAGGCTAAGCCTCTGCTAAAAGACCAGCTGCACCACCTCTTCTCCCTCAGGAATCTTGGCGTCTTTAATTTCATGGACAATTCCCAGCTTTTGGGCTTCTTCCGGCGAAAGTGTTTCCGGCTCAAGACAAAGTTTCTGAGCCTCTTCTTTTGCCATCCCTGTCCGCTCGACTAAAATATCAACAATTAATTTTTTGTTGCGTTGAACCACTTCAAGCTGCTCTTCCATATTTTCCTCGTCAAGCTCCATTGGCTCGGAGATATTAACGCCAACCTCATGAAAAAAGAAAGAAGAATCATAATTGGCGAATCTCCTGCTCCCCGCTAAATAGACAATATTGGTAATCGAATCCATTATACCGATGTTGTGCGTTGTAAGATTGATTGGCAAAGAACGCAAAAAATTATAAACTGTAATACCACTCATCACATTGCCGCCGGGGCCAGAAAGCAGCAAATAAAAATTGCGGACTCCTTTATTTGCTTCTTGAGCAAAAACCCCCATCAGCACCTCGGCAGTGTGCTGATTGATTTCTGAAGAAAAATTAATATAAATAGTGTCTTTGGCCATCTTAGTGCTTTTCCTGATTTAATTTTATCAAAAAATCATTTTTTTCTAAATTTTTATTCTATCATCAATGTCACAGGAATTTCCTTCGACCCGCCATTGGAAGTAATTTTTAGAAGATGATTATAGCTTTTGCCCGGCTTAATATTTTCCTTCTGAATACTTATCCAAATTGTCAGCTGATCTGCGCCGGAAATACTGCCGCTCATTGGAAACGCTTTTAGCCAAGAAGGCAAATTCGGCAAAATCCGCCAAGAAAGAACGCCACCGCCAGTATTGATAATGCTTAAAGGAAGTGCGGGGGTTGAGGGATCAAAGGCAAGCAGCGGCGGCAAAACATCAAGGCTTGGCGCCGGAGCGCAGTCTTCATCAACTTCTCCATTGCAATTATTATCAATGCCGTCCCCACAAGTCTCGCCAGCACCGGGAGAGATATTGGCAGCTTCATCATCGCAGTCAGACGGACCGCAATTCCCGCCTTCGGTGGCAAAACCATCTTTATCCCGATCAGTGCAGGAGTCGCAAACATCGCCAATCCCATCGCTGTCTTGATCTGCCTGATCGGGGTTAGCAACGCTTGGACAATTATCGTTATTGTCCTTCACACCGTCATTATCCGAATCCTTTTCCGCTGGTGGTGTAGTTTCTATAAAAATGCAATTACAATTTATACATTCGTATCCGGGATTGCACCCTACGGGCGTAGCTGTAGAATCACATTGTTCAGGAGCCGTAATTTTTGTATCGCCACAAAATGGGACCGAGGGTGGTTCTTCGGGCGGCTGCCCAACTGGCTCCTCTGGGGGTTGAGCTGGTTGCTCGGGACTAGGAGAAGGGGCTGGAGGAGGTGGCGAAGCTTCCTTCTCTTTGCACTTACAACCGACACAATCTTTGGCCGGGCTGCAGCCCGTGGGCGTAGCCTTAGGATCGCACTCTTCAGGCGGGGTAACTGCCCCGTCACCACAGATCGGCGTAACTTTTACACATTTACAATTTTTAGCGCAGCCTTCCTCTGGCTCTTTGCATCCCGAGGGTATAGCTTTAGGATCGCATTCTTCTTTTTTATCTTTCTGTATTTGCCCATCGCCGCAGCAACACTCATCAGGACATTTTAGCTTGGCATCACCCAAAATATCCTCGGCATGCGAATCTTGGGGAGTAGCATTGGCACCGATCCCCGCCATAAGACTGTTTTCCTTCCCGGGACGAGGAAGAGACCAAATATTACCTCCGTAATTGGGGTTGGCAGCAAAAGTTAATGTGGTGCCTGGCGGAGCATTTGCCTCCATCTCCGTTTTTTTAGCGGCAGTAAAATCAGACTTTTTTATAAAAAAAGGTCCGGCGGCAACAGAACCGTCGGGATTGGCGTAATAGTATTGATAGTATTCATCATAATCGTCTTCCAGCCCCATCAAATGACCCACTTCGTGAGCAATAACATTATCAGTATCATTTGATCCCAACTCCCCTGTCCCTGAAGCAACATGGGGCGCATTGGGATCAAATGATGCTCCTGTAGGTTTCATTTGACCAGCCACCCCCGAAACTGCGGAGCGGTGGAAAGCGCCAGCTGGCACATTATTTACTTTCAAACAATGATGATTTTTGGCTTTTGGATCATTGCAATTTTGGACCACTTTCACATTTACAGTCAAATCAAGTTCGCATTTACACTCCCCGGCTTTGATATGGGCGTCATTCCATTTTTTTTCTGCTGCCTGTTTTACTTTATTTGCATAAGCCTGATCAGCTCCTGGACCATAAATAGCAATATTTACTGTGACCTTTATTTTACAGTCCTCCACTACCACCGTGGTCTCTGCCCTTGCAAGGCCCGCCCAAAACGAAAAAACAATCGCCAAGATTATAAAAATATTTATAAGTTTTGCAAAAGTTTTTGTTGTTTTACTTAATTTCATATATCTTAGTCTTTTCATTCCAAACTAAATTATTTTCATTCTGCTCCCACCAATCTTCAAAACCGCTCTGGGAGGAAGGATCAAAATTGAGCCAACCGCATTTAGCGCCAAAGCTCTGCCCCGTGTAATGGGCCAGGGTGTCATAAGCATACTGACAAATTAGCTCCGGCGGCTCGCTATAAAGTAGGAGTTCCTTAAATTTGAGACTTTCTATCAAAATTGGGATTCCTTCTTTATTGCCAAAAATCGTCGTAATCCCAGCAGCCATTGTTTTGATACTCGGGGAAGAACTGGAAAACTCTGGAGAGATTTCATCGATAATTTTTTGTCTGATATTTTTTTTCTGACCAAATCCGATTCTTGAAAGCGCGTAAAGCGAAGCCCACTTGGAATTAATATTTTCTTCTTTTAGTTTGGATATTAAGACATCAATAGCCTCTGGCCCAAGACTAACTAAATTCTCCACTGCATCGAGACTGGCTGGATTTTGGGAATCAATTTTGGAAGTAATACTTTCAACGGTCTGCTTTATTTCTTCCGGTTTAAGCTTTGGTAATTGCGCCCTCAACCCCAACCACCAAATTAAAAACGATCCCAAAACAAAAATAAAAACAATAGCAAAAATAATTTTGCCCCTGCGTTTATTGTGTTTTCCATCATAATTATTCTTATCTGCCATAAATTAGCTTACAAAAAAGCCGAATCAACTTCATTCTATCATAATTTATGGCTGGAGGACATCCTCGGTGCGATCATCAATGGAAATTATAACTTTTTTGACTGAGGGAAATTGTTTTAAGGTTTCTTCGATTTGAGACCTAATTGCAAAAATGCGGCAAGAACCTCCTACTTGCTCCTCGAGTTTGCTTGAAAAATCTGCCTTAGCAACTCCATTTTCAATCACCAGCTTTTGCACTTTAACACCATCATTGATTGAGGTAAAAAAACCATGGTTTTTCTCTTCTTCGCTTGGCCCCAGCAAAAGTTCTTCCAAGGCTTTCATTGCTATGGCTTTTGTTTTAATAATTTTTCGCGTCACCGGATAGGTTTTTTCGCAAAAAAGAGCGCCGGGATCAAGCACGGAATTTCCGAAATAAACTTTAATATCCATTGTTTCTGTCTTCCGGATCTTTACTGGTATCTCAAAACTTTCTGCAAATTTTGGCAAATCCGAAGGATTATCTTTTTCAAAAACAATCTTGCCCTCGCTATCTTCATTGATATTAAATTCCAAGGTGGCCTTAAAATCAACCCAATTTTCAGTCATCCAGTCGCTCCCGGCCCAAGCAAGAGCTGAAGCAATAACTTCATTATTTTTATTCAAAAGCCTGATCGGAAACTCTGCTTCGAAAAACCACGAACCTCGAGCTTTACCGGTTATTTCTAAAGGACTTGAGATTTGATCACCGGCTTTAATGTCATAAACAATAATTTTATCACTCCCGATCCCCTGCCTATCTTGAGGAGATTGGTTGCAAGGTTCATTCGGCGCAGGATTACTGGAGTTACCACGTTTCACCCATAATCCATTCTGGCAAACCCAAGTATCCTCGGGGCCAAAAATCAATCGCCACCCAAGTATGACTAGAAAAACTGAAATGACGACAACAAAAAAAATTAAAATCTTTTTTTTCTTCATCAAGCGCTCACTTTTTTTCTTAAAATATGGTTATTATCAAAGTATTTATAATATAGCAGCTTTGCAAATTCTGTGGTTAAAAAATAAAGCAGGGTGATTCCCAAAAGCGTCAGAAGGTGCAGAAAGAGCGGTGGCGAAAAACGAAAGATTTCCCGGCCAAATTGTAAAAAAGTCAAACCCACTGAGCAAACTGCCGCAAGAATCGTGAAAAATAATAAAGTCCCTGACGGGAATCTGGTTCTGAAAAATACCCTTTTGGTCCTAAGGGAATAAATCAAAACCAGTTCCGTCAAAACACTGCCAATAAACCAGTTGGTTTGGAGGATCGCCGGCGAAAATCTAAAAAAAATGCCAAAAATACTAAAATCGAAAATCATACTCACTGCACCAAAAAGCGTCGTGGCAATAATGAAATCCTTGATATTAAAAAGCTGAGGCTTCGCTATTTCTTCTTTATCAACAGTATCCGTGGCGATTGTGATCATTGGAAAATCTGAAAGAAGATTAAGCAAGAGCAGTTGCAATGGCAGCATTGGCAAAAAAACGGCAATCAATGATGCAATAGCCAGAGAATAAAAGTTCCCCAAATTCGAGGATAAAGTTATCTTGATATATTTATTGGTATTGGCAAAAATTTCTCGACCCAATTGAATCCCATCAATTATCACTGCCAAACTTTTTTTAAGCAGCACCACATCAGCTGCCTCCCGAGCAATATCAGCGGCACCCGAAACAGCCAAAGAAACATTGGCAACCTTTAAAGCTGGAGCATCGTTAATCCCCTCGCCTAAAAAACCGACTTGATGCTTTTCGCTTATCATTTTTATAATTTTGTATTTTTGTTTTGGCGAAGTCCGAGCGAAAACAGCATATTTTTCAATTGCCTCAAATTGATCTTCCCCGCTAAGTTCCTCAAATTCCGCCCCCGTAATTACGTCTCCGACTGATTCCACCAAACCAACTTTCCTAGCCACAGTCCCAGCGACTTCTTTACTGTCGCCAGTCAAGATTTTAATCACTATCCCCAGTTCCCGCGCTTTTTTCACCGCCCCAAAAGCTGTCTCCTTAATAGGATCGGCAAAAGATACCGCTCCTAAAAATTCCAAATTTCCTTCAAGTCTTTCTAAATGATCAAACTTACCATCTTTGAGATTTGAAAGCTTTTTAATTGCCACGGCTAAAACTCTTTTGCCTTCATGCCCTTTTTTAGAAATCCATTCCAAATTTAATTCCCGCTCCGCCTTGGTTAAATTATTCGATTCCTCCATCAAAATCTCGGCCGCGCCCCTGACAACAAGAAGGTACTTATCCTCATTTTTGACTAAAACACTTAATCTCTTTCGCTCTGGATCAAAAGGAATATTGGCAAGAATCTTAAAACCCTCCAAATTTTCTGCTTCTTCAGCGGAAAGATCTTTTTGTAAAGCGGCGTCGAAAGGATCAAGCTCGGTATTTTTATATTCCTCCGCCAGTCTCCCGGCAAGATTGGCGAAAAAAATAACTCGACGATCTTTTTGAGGAAAGGTTTCATCAACCGTAAGACTATTTTCCGTCAGCGTTCCAGTTTTATCCACGCAAAGCACATCAATACTTCCCAAATCTTCGATTGCCGATAAACGCTTTACCACAACCTTTTTCTTAGCAAGCCGCAAGGCGCCTCGAGCCAAAGAAAGGGTTACGACTACAGGCAAAGCTTCGGGAATCACACCGACAGCCAAAGCAATCGCAAAAACTATCAAGTCGCCAGCGGCAATCTTAACTCCTTTGAATAAAAGGTGAAGAAGAATAACCGAGATTAAAGTTGCAAAAACGAGCCTGACAATAAATTGGGCGAGTCTCATAATTTCTTTATCAAATCCCCCGATATGAGCTGTTTCCGTCGCAAGCCTGCCAATCTCACCAATCATTGTTTTCCGGCCTGTTGCCACAACTACGCCCTTTGCTCTTCCGCTGGCAGCAATCGTTCCCGCGAAACCAAGGTTTTCTGCTTCATATAATTCTTTTGCTTTGTGGCTCAAGGTTTTAGAGATCTTACTAACTGGATTAGATTCCCCTGTGAGAGCAGATTCATCAACTGAAAAATTATAAACCTCGATTAATCTCAAATCCGCAGGAATTTTATCGCCAATTTTCAAATCTACAATATCCCCGGGCACTAATTCTTCTGATTTTACAACCATTCCCTCACCCTCTCGCCAAACCCTTGTTTTGATGACTGTATATTTTTTAAGAAGCTCTAAAATCTTTTCTGACCGATAAGTCTGATAAAAACCAAGAGTCGCGTTAATCATCACAAATAAAATAATCATGGCGCTGTCCATCATCTCTCCCAGCAGAAACGCCAAAGCAGAAGCAATAATCAAAAGATAAACAAGCGGCGAACAGAATTGCCGAAAAAGAATCTGCCACCAAGTAATTCTATATCCCTGAATAATATTCGGCCCAAATTTTTCTAAGCGCTTTCGGACTTCTCTCTTATCCAATCCGATCCCGGGATCAACATCAAGCGATTTTAAAATCTCCTCCGAGGTTTGGGTTGTATAGGAATAAATGTCCATAAGAAAATCTTGCTTTAAAAACCGCTAATCGGGGCGGGGAGAATCGAACTCCCGCTACAGGCACCCCATGCCCGCGTACTGCCTCTATACTACGCCCCGAATGAAAAATCTGCTTCCTCTACTAACTAAATTATAAATCACTAAAAACTAAATGGCAAAACAAAACACCACCAACGCCGCGAATGAAAAGAAGCAAATCATTTTTGTTGACAGCTATCTTTCAAAATGTCTATAATTAAAAAAGAGAAATGGACACATCAAATCCTCATTACATCACAAAAGTCGGCAAGATTCTATCGCGCCAAAAATATCCTGATCGTACTTCCTTGGCCACAGTCCACAAACCGCAAGATCCTCTTGAGCGGGCTAGCGGTATTCTTTATTTTGTTATCGAAATTATCAATACCGATCCAGCGATGCGCGATATCGCCAAGCTGATCGTCGATACCACTATTGACGCTTATTATAAAGAACCTGTGGAGGATCCGCTTTCAAAGTTTGAAGCGGCGCTCAAAAAAGTCAATGAAAAGCTGGCCTCGCTTGCCGAAGAAGGCGAAGTTGGCTGGGTCGGAAAAACTAACGCGATTATTGCGGTTCTCGCCGGAAACAATCTTCACCTCTCCCAAGCTGGGACTGCCGAAGCTTATCTAATCCGCAATTCAAAAATCATTCATATTTCCGAAGGGCTCTCTTCCTCGGCTGAACGCCCTCATCCCTTAAAAACATTTTTAAATATTGCCAGCGGCGAACTTTTCATCGGCGACAAAATCTTGATTTCTACTGCTGAACTTTTCTATCATTTTTCCCAAGACGACCTCCGGAGGATAATTACAAAGTATTCACCCGCGATTGCTTCTACTTATATCGTAAAGGTGCTTCGAAAAGAAGATGTCGAAAGTATCAGCACTTTGATCCTTGAACTGACCACCGAAGAAATTCTTTCTGAAGAAATTTTGGTCGAGGAGCCGGAAAATATCTGGCTCCAAGAACAAAAAAACAGCTGGCAGCAAATAAAGGAAACCGCTAAACCGGTTTTGGAAAAACTTAAAATCCTTTCTAAATCTGCTACTGCTGCCGCCCAGAAATCTTACAAAGAAAAGATTGGTCCGGAAATCAGCAGAATTACTTCAAGCGCTAAAAACAAATTTTCTCACTCTCTCAAAAAAATTCAGAACGAGGCAAAGGAACGCGGCGTCTACGAAAAAGCTGAAAAATATCTAAAGGAAACCGAAGAAAAAATAAGCGAGTTTTGGAACGAAACAAAAAAGCCCAGAACTCGCAGTCGCCTCTATATTGTTTTAGCAATCATCTTTTTGCTAATAATTATTTTTACGATTGTCAATGCCCGGCAGAAACAAAATGTAAAGCTCGCCAGAGAAGAAATTAAACAAATTTATATTGAGGCGCGCGATAAAGAAAGTGCCGCCAAAACTGCTCTCATCTATCAAGATATTCCCAAAGCCAAAAACTTGATTGAAGAAGCAATGACGCTGGCTGATAAAATAAAGGATTCGACCTATCTTCATGATGATATTTTAAATCTTCTTGCTTCGCTTCAATCTCAAAAAGATCGCGTCACCAACACCTTCCGTCTAGAAAACTTGAGCCCGATTGCGGATTTCTCGACTCTAGACAAAAAAATCTCGACCCAAGGAATCTTTGCACTTGCTAGCACTCTTTTTACCTTCGATAGGCAAAAGAATAAAATTTATAGTTTTGATCTGGTCGCCAGCAAACCCGATGTTTTTGTTCAAGTCGCCGATCCTGGCATTTTTGTGGATGGCGCCATTCCCATTGACACCAAAACAATTGTTTATAATACAAAAGGCCCGGTGGGTGTTATCGAACTTGACACTGAAAATAAATCCACTTCCGCCGCCAGAATTACCTTTGGCGGCGACTTTACCGAGGCTGAAGCTCTCGCCAGCTATTTTAATAATATCTATCTGCTTGATACCCATAATAATCAGATTATAAAACATTCAAAAACAATTGAGGGCTACTCCAAAGCAACCCCTTACTTAACCCAGAGTCAGGATTTGTCTCTGGCAATTGATCTGGCTGTCGATGGCAATGTTTGGGTGCTTACTTCCGATGGCAAAATTTTGAAATTTTTAGCAGGAGCAAAACAAGAATTTTCTCTTTCGGGAATTCCCGCCCCTGCAACGAATCTTTCTTCTCCGAAAACGCTTTATACCGATGTTCTTACTACTTATCTTTATATTCTAGACAATGGCAATAAAAGAATTTTGGAAATCGATAAAAACGGAAACTATTCCAGACAGTTCGTGGCGGATTTTTTGGCTGATGCCAGCTCGATCTTTATTGATGCTGGGACCAAAAAGCTTTATGCGCTTTCCGGCACCAAAGTTTATAAAATAGACCTGTAAATTAGTTATGTAACTTTTGTTGTAAATAGAGGCTTAACCTTTTTGTTTTGTTGTAAATAAATCAAGAATAAGATCAAAAACAAAAACTTGCCGAAAGGCGGTTTTTTTAATTTTTTTGTTTTGGTTATTCTAATTTATCGACTTATTTGCAACATTTCAACATTCTTAAGAATGTCTATCTTCCTTTTCCACCTACGAGGTGGACATAATGTCCACCTCGTAGGTGGAAGTTTTGCAGGTCCGGTTTTTCAAACCTTACCCTTACTTAATTCTTTTGATACATCCCGGTTTTTGTTCTTGTCTGAAAAAACCGCAATAACCTCTCTACATCCTCTTTGGCGCAGAAATCCCCAGCAAATTCAAAATGTTTTTTAAAACAAAACCAGTAGCAATAATCAAACCAAGTCGCGCCTCGGTCATTTCTTTATCCTCGCTAATCACTCGGCAAGATTCATAAAATTTATGAAATTTGTCGGCAATACCTAGGGCATAGAAAGGAAGCCGGTGGGCTTCTAAAGTTTCGGAAATCTCCTCAAATAAATCCGGAAATTTTATTAATTCTTTAATCAAACTCAACTCGCTTGGATGAGTCAATAAACCATAATCAACATTTTTTATTTTTGGTTTTTTATTTTTGATCTTCTTAAGAATGCTCTGGATTCTTGCGTATGCGTACTGAATATAAAAAACTGGATTTTCATTAGATTGTTTTTTTGCTAAGTCTAAATCAAAATCCATATGGGTATCCGGCGAACGCATCAAGAAGAAAAATCTTGCAACATCCTCCCCGATTTCACTAATCAGCTCGTCGAGGGTAATAAACTCGCCCTTTCTTTTGCTCATCCGCACTTCTTTACCTCCCGAAACCAACCGAACCAATTGCATCACAATAATCTTTAGTCTTCCGGGGCCTATTCCAAAAACCCCGAGCGCTCCTTCAAGTCTTTTCACATAACCATAATGATCCGCTCCCCAAAGATTAATGACGCGATCAAACTTGCGATCAAAAAATTTATTTTTATGATAAGCAATATCAGACAAAAAATAAGTTGGCTCGCCGTCGGAACGCAATAACACCCGATCTTGATCGTCGCCGAATTCCTTTGCGACAAACCAAACTGCTCCATCTTCTTCGTAGCTCAATTTTTTTTTCTCGAACTCCTCTAAAACTTTTTTTACTACCCCTTTTTTGTAAAGACTGGACTCAAAAAACCATTCGTCAAAACCGATCTTCATTTTTTTAATAGTCGGCTTGATGAAATGATCGAGAATCAAATCAGCGGCAATCCTGCCAACTTCGGAATTTGTCATCTTTTGAATTTTTTTGACCGGCTGCTTTTTCTTTAAAAAACCTGCCACTTTTAAAATGTAACTCCCTTTATAAAATTCCTCCTGATCCGGGAGTAGTCCTAGGGCCGCCTTAATTGATCCTCCGAGTTTTTCAATCTGCCCGCCGGTATCATTGACATAATATTCTTTTATAACTTTATATCCCCTAGCTTCAAAAATCCGGGCAATGACATCGCCTAAAAAACCGCCCCTCCCATGACCAAGATGAAGGGGACCTGTGGGATTAGCGGAAATAAATTCAACTTGAACCCTGCCCAATCCCTTTTCTAAATTTATTCCAAATTTTTCTTTTTGATTAAGAATTTCACAAAGCTTTTTGATTAAAAAATCCGGCTTTAATCTAAAATTCAAAAAACCCGGACCAGCGATGCTAACTTCACAAATCTCTCGAAGGCTCGGACTGATAAAACCTGTGATAATCTGAGCGATTCTCCGGGTATCAAAACCAGTCATTTTTACTAATTTTAGGGAAACTGAAGTTGCGTAATCCCCAAGCTTAGGATCAACAGGAATTTCAATATCAAAATCCGGGATCTTAAATTCTGAAAACTGCTTGGCGGTAATTGCCGCCTCGATCGCTTCCCTTACTCTCTTTTTGATTTCTTTTTTTATGCCCATATTTTTTGCTATTCCTATTTTACTCTTTCTTTGCTATAATTGTAAACGATGTCCTCGGCGGTGTTTAATTTGTCTTTTTATGTTTAGAATGAGAAAAAGAAGGCTTTCAAGCTTATATCCAAAGCCGACTAGAAATTTTGGAAAAAAATTAGAAAAATTCTTGGAAAGATCCAAAAATCTCAGCTTCTGGAAGATTTTGGCTTATTTTGCCACGATCCTCTTTTTAATCATCGCCACTCTCTTTGCCTGGTATTCAAAGGATCTCCCCAATCCTTATAAATTCTCCAAAAGGGCAGTGGCAGAATCATCCAAGATTCTTGATCGGAATGGCAAGCTCCTCTATGAAATCCATGGGGATAAAAATCGCACTCTGATCTCTTTTGACGATATGCCTGATTATGTCAAGCAGGCAACAATCGCTATTGAGGACAAAGATTTTTATAAACATTCCGGCTTTGATATTAAAGGAATAATTCGAGCGTTTTTTTATAATGTCTCTCATCAAGACACCGCTCAAGGCGGATCAACAATCACTCAACAGCTCGTTAAAAACGCCATCCTTTCATCTAAAAAAACTATCTCTCGAAAAATCCAAGAATTCATAATGGCGATTGAGCTCGAAAAGATTTATTCCAAAGATGAAATTTTAAAAATGTATCTCAATGAAATCCCATACGGCAATAATGCTTACGGGATCGAAGCGGCCGCCCAAACTTATTTTGCTAAAAAAGCCAAAAATCTGACTTTGGCCGAATCCGCGCTTCTTGCCGCAATCCCTCGCGCTCCGACTTTTTATTCTCCCTACGGCTCAAATACCGATGCGCTGCTCGCAAGAAAAGATTATATCCTTGATAGAATGGCAGAGCTTTATTATATTACACCGGATCAGGCGGCGAGCGCCAAAAAAGAAAAGTTGAAATTCCAAGAGCAAAAAACCAATATCTTGGCTCCTCACTTTGTGATGTATGTGAAAGAAAAACTGGTTGATGAGTTTGGGGAAAAAATGCTGGAAGAAGGTGGGCTCACAATCACAACTACCCTAGATCTTGAAAAACAGAAGATCGCCGAAGAGACAATAGCAGAGGCTGCAAAGACCAACTTAAAGCAAAATGGCGCAAAGAATGCGAGTCTAGTGGCGCTTGATCCTAAAACCGGTCAGATTCTTGCTATGGTTGGCTCGATAGATTATTTTGATAAAACAATCGATGGTAATGTTAATGTCGCTGTCCGGGACCGACAGCCGGGCTCTTCGATCAAACCAATAGTTTATGCCACCGCCTTCAAGCAAGGCCTGTCGCCGGCGACAATGCTGATCGATGTCTTAACTGACTTTGGCAATGGCTACAAGCCGGAAAACTATGATCTAAAAACCCGCGGTCCGGTTTCCATAAGAACTGCCCTTGGAAATTCTTTAAATATTCCCGCGGTCAAGACTTTGTTTTTGGCTGGCGTTGAAAATTCCTGCAAAACCGCCAGAGATCTCGGGATCACAACTCTAACTGATCCTGATCGCTATGGCCTCTCTTTAGTTTTGGGAGGCGGCGAAGTAAAATTGCTAGAACTTGTTGGCGCTTATGGAGTTTTTGCGAATTCTGGGATAAGGCAGGAAATAACTCCGTTTCTAAAAATTGAAGACAGTAAAGGACAGGTGATAAAAGAATATAAAAACACCAAGGGGAAAGAAGTCCTCGATCCTCAGGTGGCCTATTTGATCACGGATATTCTCTCTGACGACTCGGCCAGAGCAATGATTTTTGGCCGCGGCGGGGTTTTAACGCTTCCCGGTCGGCCAGTAGCGGCAAAAACCGGCACCACCGATGAATTTCGCGACGCCTGGACCGTCGGCTATACTCCCTCGCTGGTAGCTGGCGTCTGGGTTGGCAATAACGATAATTCTCCAATGGCTAGCCATGCCGCCGGGAGTATGGCTGCAGCGCCAATTTGGCATAATTTCATGGAAAAGACCCTTGAAGGAACAACAGTCGAAAAGTTTGAACGTCCCAAAGAAATAAAAACAATCACAGTCGAAGCAATCAGCGGCAAACTTCCTTTGGAAAATATTCCTCCCGAACTTAAAGATGAATATAAAACCAAAACCGAGGTTTTTGCTTCCTTTGCCGTCCCTAAGGAAAGAGATGATATTCACAAAATCGTGAAAATTATCAAAGGATCGGAAAATTTAGAAGAAGGACCAAAGGTTGCCGCCGAAAACTGCCCGCCGGGATTGATCGAAACCAAGATCTTTTCCGTTTTTCATTCTGAGCGGCCCGAGATGGCCAACTGGGAAGGACCAGTCCAAGCTTGGGCCAAACAGCAAGGCTATAATAAAATCCCGGAAAACAAAGAAGACTGTGCGGAATTTGTTGAAAAAAATAAACCTAGTGTTTCTATCACCTCACCGGCCCAAAACAGTCAAAACACCGGCGAACTTATCGCCACCATTGATTTCACGGCTCCCCTTGGCGTCGAAAGAGTTGATTGGACCTTGGACGAGGAATTAATTGGCTACGAAACCGCTTCACCCTTTAGTCTTAATTTTGAAATTCCCGATACTGTTTCTGGATCTTTCACTCTTAAGGCAAAACTTTATGATAAAGTGGGTCTGACCAGTGAAGACAAAATTAAAGTAAATCTTACACCCGACCCAACGCGACCAAAAATAATTCTGGAAAAAACAAGCGAGAATAACACCCAAATACTTTTCACCGCCATCGCCACTCCTTATAATGAAGACAGCATCGAAAAAGTAGTCTTTTATTTGGACGAAACGGCAGTCGCCACTATCACCACGCCAACATCGGGTAATAAATATCTTTACACTTGGGAAAAAGCAACTGCTCCGGGAATCTACCGCTTTTACGCCCGAGCCTTTGCCGCTTCCGGCGTTTCGAAAAAAAGCAACTATTTTAATATAGAAATCAAAGAGCAAAAACCAGAAAAAAGCGAAAAAGAAAGTTCTTTGCCCCAAGAGACAACCACATCTCAAGGCTCTGCAAACCCCCTTTCGGGACTAGTCAATTTAAATCATTAAAAAAGCGTGAAGTATAATAATACTGATAGAAGCCGATCAAAAAATTTCGGCGATTGCGCCAAGCTGACCAAAAATCAACTCTCTCAAGACAAAAATTAATAAATTGTTTTATAAATTTAATAAATTATGGCAGTGACAGCAATAAACTAAAAAATAATTTTTTAAAAATTTTTTAGCTAAATTTTCACTGCCAAGGAGGGGAAAATGCAAATTAGTCAGCCGCTATCCGACAAAAAGTTTTTGAAAATTTTAGCGCTCGTGGTGATCATCGCCATCATCATCGGCGTTGGGATCGGTCTTTTAATAAATTATTGGCCGCAAATTAAAAACCTCAAAAAAACAACCTCGCTTCCCGTTCAGAATCAAACGCCGGCTCCCGCTCCTACCCCTACTCCTACTCCCGCTCCCACCCCCAACCAGATTATCAACCCCGCAAATGGCGGCTATGTTTTATCAACTGACAAGCTTGTTTCGCTTACTGTCCAGCCCGGCGCCACAACAAACCCTGCGATTTTTTCAATCAGCGCCGCCGCCTTGCCCAGCCTTCCTCAAGATCGAGAAAAAGAAAAGCTTTTGACTCTTGGGGGCTATCATATCACTGCTACTGATTCTATTAATGGCGCGAATATCTTAAATCTTTCATCCCCTATGACGGTAACTTTCCAATACAGCGAAAACCAAATTATTGGAACAACGCCAGAATCCTTGACTATTTATTATTACGACAGCGAAATCAAAGCTTGGACAAAGCTTGAGAAAATTCAGATTAATACCCAAAGCCAAACAATTTCCGGGGATTTGACAAAACTCGGGATCATCGGCATTTTTGCCCTCAAAACTGCGGAAACGACAGAGGGTTGGATCGAATACACTCAAAAGATTTCCAAAAACAAAGAAGACTATAGGTTTGAATTTGTCAGCCAATCAAATTACCCGACCTTAAAGAAGGGCGAAATGGCGATCCTCACCTTAAAATTGAAAAATACAGGAGTTGCCACCTGGTATCAAAGCGGGCCAAATGCCTTCCGTCTTGGCGCCGCTGCGCCCCAGGATCGGGAATCTATTTTTGCCACTAGCACTTGGCTGGGAAAATCACGCGCTGCCTCGCTTCAGGAAAGCGAGGTTAGAACTGGCGAAATCGGCACTTTTGTTTTTGTAATTCAGGCAAAAAGCGATACTGAGGCGGGTTCTTATAAAGAACACTTCCTGCCTTTGGTTGAAAATCTTTTTTGGCTCGATAGTTATGACTTTTATTGGGACGTCACGATTGTCGACGAAAAAAGTCAGTCTGGCCCCATTGAAGGCGAAGAACAAGTTCAATAGAATCTGTTCTTCTTGACTTCTCCGGCCTTGCGTCGGAGTCGCTCGAAGAAGAAAAATACCGTTCGAGCTTGTCGAGAACTACATTAATGTGCTTCTCCACTCCGGTCGAAGAAGAAAAATACCGTTCGAGCAAAGTCGAGAACTACCTTAATTTTTACTGTTCAAGTTTTCCAGAAACTTTCTTGACTTATCATTCTGCCTATTTTAATTTTTACTCTTCATAAAAATAAAAAAGATGGCTAACTTGCTAAGCATCTTGGATAGTTGCTCAAAGATTCTTGTGGCGCTTTTATTTGGCGCAATAGGATATTTTTTAGTTATCAAACGCAATAAAAGCCAGGTTGTCTTTGATGCTCTGGCAATTTTTACAATTTTGTTTTTTGGATTTTTTAAATTTGTTTTAAAAATAAGTTTTGGCTTTCCGCTTGACGGAACTATAACACTTTTCATTATTGCCGCTATCGCTTTTCTCTTCGGCACGGCCTTAGGCGAGCGGAAACAGAGGAAAAGAAGAAAAAAACGATTTTTTGACAAACAAAAAAATCGGGTATAAAATCAAATATAAAGTATTTTAACAATCCAGGTCTTGATCCGAAAAATCGGAACAAGACCTGTTTTTATATAACTCTTGTAAAGGGGGTGCGCTATGCGTGCAGGAGCCGAGAAAGAGCCTCAAGGAGGTCACGGGGGGAAGAAGCGCAAACCAGAAAAGGCGTCTTTGCAAACCAATCCCATGACATTTCTCACAGGACTTCTCGAGCGCAAGGATCTTAATGGCGCAAAGGCTTTTGTAATCAGCCTTGTTATAAATCTTGCTCAGGAAGTCCTGGAGGGCAAACCCTCCGAAGAGAGCTTGAAAAAGTTCTGCCTTGATTTCCATTACTGGTGGGTTGTTCCGGGAGCAAAACTCGAGGGCAAGACAATCGAGGACTTCTTCGGCGAAAGACCTGAATACGACGAAGTCTTCTCTCTGCTTCTCGAGAAATGCTTTAACTGGGACTCTCAGATTTCGGCTGATGAAAAGGCAGCGACTATGGCAGCAATCATCGCGCTCGGCAATCAATGGCTTGATGAAAACGGAGGGTAGAATACTCTCGCTCAATCAAGCTTTCCGCCCCCGGCATTTGCCGGGGGCGGCTTTTTTATTTGAGTCCACCTACGAGGTGGACAAGGGGTCCACCTCGTAGGTGGAAGGGAAGGAAGAAGGGAAGGGAGGGGAAAGGCTAACAGCTTGTGAAAAATAAAGATGTGGTGGAAAATAAAGAAGTGATATTATATAATAAAAAAGTCGAGGAGTGTATAAGCGAAAATCTTATGAAAAAAATATTTATGTATTTTCTTCGATTGGCTTTTCTCAAGAAAAGCCAAAAAGGTGCGGCTTGGCCGCTTGAATGCCACGCCGGACAATCAGCTGGACAATCAGGCGCGGCCCTGCTCACCACAATCATTATTATTTCAATGATGATTCTTTCAACGGGCGTGATGGCAAGAGAGATTTTGTCGGAAATTCGCGTGGCCAACGCCCTTGATAACTCCACAATTGCGTACTACGCCGCAGAAGCAGGGGTGGAACAAGCCCTGCTTCAGATTAGGTATAACAACGAATATGAAACCAGTGCGGATCTGACAGAAACAGACAATAAATTTGTCCGCTGGGAACTGGACAGCGACCAAAAAATCGCTGACAATGTCGACCCCTACACCACCAACGTCCCTGATCCCAGCAAGCGCTATTTTGACTTAAAGGTTTGGTATAAATCGCCAAAAATCGGCGCTGCTACAGATCTTGGTCCCGATGATATGACAAACCCAAAGTTATTACAAGATGACGTAGCGGAATTTGAAATACCTGGGCAAGCAACACTTCAATGGTACGTTCCGCCCGCAACAGAAATAGGGATTGGTAATGCCATAAAAACTGAGGTTATTGGATACAACAAAAATGGCGACCAGGTTTGTTTAGATGTTGACACCTGCAGATATTGGAAAAAGGTATGCGCGGGCTGTCATTCTCCGATATTAGAAATTAAACCAAGTCCAGGCGAAACAAAGACATTGGATAAAATTAGAATCAAACCTTGGTTTGTTAAATATCTAACAGGTGAAGGCGCAACAGCACCTGCTGGCAAAACAGCCTACATAAAATTTACGATTTCTCCCCCCTCAGGAAAAGTTTTAGGATCTAGCTTTACAACAATCGAATCCATCGGCTCGTATGGAGGGGTAAAAAGAAAACTGGTGGCAAAAGTTGATAGAACCTCAGGAAATCTTGTGGGGCTTTTTGACTACGTGATTTATTCAGCCAGTGACTTGTGTAAACCAGCGTGCCCATAAGGGGATCGTTATAAGTTATACGACATCGCGGCTCGTATCGTTAAAAGTTAAAGTTATACGTCATTATAGGTTTTATATCATACGGCATCGCGGCTCGTATCGTTAAAATTACGAAATGGAAAATAAAAAACCAATAAAAAGCTTCCGCGACCCGGATGTTTATCAAAATACTTACAAAAGTTGCTTAGAAATAATGAAAGCAATAATTCCCAAACTGCCTGATTCTGAAAAATATGATTTAAAGGACCAATTGGCTCGCTCTTGCAAAGCGATCCCGAGGCTTCTTATTGCTGAAGGGTTCGCCAAAAAACACCA
>Ga0129299_1000472_pt1 | contig 25283 bp, 19 predicted proteins | sample ConPoolayeCmetaG_FD_94477 | JGI IMG/M metagenome (GOLD analysis project Ga0129299, IMG submission 94477) | Hot spring microbial mat communities from California, USA to study Microbial Dark Matter (Phase II) - Cone Pool mat layer C metaG ...
ATCTCCGGATCAGACGAAAGTCCTGTTTCGATTGCATAAATTTTTGGCGCCAATTCCCCAAAACATTCCTCAATCGAATCAAAGCCAGACATTGATCCAAAAATCGAAAACCAAGGAGTCCAGGCATGAGCTGGTACAACTAAAAAGTTTTCATCAATATCAAAAGCGATTTTTGCCAAGTCGCGAGCCGAAAGCCCCAAGATCGGCCTGCCGTCGCTATAAAGATTGCCAATGCCTTCGAGTCTGTGATTTAATTTTCCCGCTGCTTCCATTGATGGCGCAAAAATCAACGTATGAATTTTTCTCACCTTTCCACCTTGCGAATAAATCGAGGAAACCTCCGCGGTTAAAATGAATTTTATTTTTCGGATTTGCCAAGAAGTGCCCTGAAATTCTTTTCTAAGTTCGTAAACCCCAGGCGTAACTTCTTCCAATTTTTTTTCCAGTTCTGCAAACCAAAAAGGATGGGTAAAGTCCCCTGTACCCAAAAGATCTATTCCTTTATACCCAGCCCAAAGCGTCAAATGCTCTAGATCCATATCTTTCGATGTGGCCCGGGAATATTTAGAATGAATATGAAAATCAGCAATAAGGCGCATGAGTTTATTATAACATAAAAATTCTCGAGTCTTCGCTTCGGCCATAAGTATGGCTATAACAAAAAGCTGGAGCTCACTGAAGAAACGTCTAAGATTGCCTGGCATACTTTTCTCAAAAATTAAAATCCTAGTCTTATTGAGAACGCTTTCTGTCGTCATACATCGATATCGTAAAGCAGGATTGTAAGCTTCGATAAATCCTTTGATGCCGGTATGCTTGCAATAGATGGAGTTGCAATAGCCAGCCAGATTAAACTCTAAATGAAGCCTGATATGTATCTGAGTTTATACCTTCGACTTAATAATCCCCCATATCATTCATTACACTGATATATATCGGTGTAATGAAGTAAAAAATTTATTTAGTTTTAAATATCAGCCAACTATTTTTAACATCCCCAAGTGCAGTTCTAACTAAAATATATTTCCCTCTTAACTTTTTACCCGAAAGATCGACTTCGATGCTTTTAATTTTTGAATTTTGGCTTTTGGCTTTTAGATTATTATATTTTCCTTTATCCCAAATCTCAACTCTTCCCGCGCCATATTCGCCTTTTGGAATTTCGCCAGAAAACTTTGCATATTCAAGCGGATGATCTTCTACTTGAATTGCTAGATGTTTTATTCCCGGTTTTTCCGGCACAGCCTTCGGCACAGCCCAAGACTTCAAAACTCTGCCAATTGCCAAGCGAAAATCATAATGAAGTTTTTTGGCGTGATGTTTGTGGACAACAAAAATACCAGAAGTGCCGTGCTTTGCTCGCAGCAACATCCGACTTGTCTTGAGCTTACCAAAAGGTTCTGGTGTTTTTGAAAATTTCCTTTTTTTATGATATTCTTCTAAAATCATAAGAAAATTATATTAAAATATTGCGAATAAGCTATAAAGCAACTGGGGGTTTGATATTTTTCTTTATCATGTTTTTTCTTTGTCTATCCCGCCTAAATTATTCCCCTACTTACATCCATATATATCGCTGTAGCAAAATATTTATTAACTCCCAGACTCGATTGCCCTAACCACTAAAACCCAGGGGAATTTTCCGGCATAGGCAAGTTTCGGATTTTTCTTTATAAAATCATCACTTAATACTGGCTCGACAAAATCAGAAACTAAAAATTTATTATTACCCAAAAGATCAAAATAAAACCCAAGCGGCCGGTGATAATAAGGCATTTTTATAAACTTACTCTCACCAAAAGCCCGCATCGGTCTCATAATTTTTTGAGAATGAATATAATCAGTTATCAAAATACTTGGCGGTTTTCGAAAAACTTTTTCTCTAATTCCCTTTTTAAGTCTTGAATAAGGCAAATTAAAAACAGGATGAAGAATTGAAAAAATAAAAATTCCGTCTTTTTTTAAAATGCGAGAAAATTCAGCCACAGCCGCTTCGGGATGGCCAAGATCCATCAAAACCATGTTAGCGATAATCACGTCAAAAAAATCTTGAGAAAAAGGCAATTTTCCCTCAAGATCTGCAACTTGATATTTAATTTTTCCTCCGGAATCATCCTTTTTTCTGGCAATCTCAATTAATTTTTTTGAACCATCAAGGCAAATAATTTCTTCTGGTCCCAGCCTCCAAAGCAGCCGCGATAAATACCCTTCCCCGCCTCCAGCGTCAAGAATTTTTTTATTTTGAATATCTCCAAGCAATTTAATAATTACGGGATTCAGCAGCTCCAATCTTAAAGCATCACCGTCTTCACCAATAAGTTTGGCATAAAATCCTGCTGCTTTTTCCCAACTTTCTAAATCCCCCATCCTACCTCCACAAAATCAAAACTAGTCCCATTACTCCAAGCGCCAAACCACTTATAAGTCTCAACCAGCGATCAAATCTTTCCTGCCTCTCTTTCCAAAAAGCCAGTTTTTTTGATGAAGCTAAAAGCAAAATAAAAAGTAAACTCATTGGAAAAATAAACATAAAGCTGTAAAGAAACATATAAACCGCTTTTGAAACTAACGAGACTTGGGGTAGTAGATTAATAACCCCAATACAAATAGAAAGTGAACACGGCAAGGCAAAAATACCTACGCCAATTGCCAAAAGAACTGCAACAGGAAAACTTGCTCGATCAAGCAATTTGACAAAAAACTTAATTTGGTTTTGTGAAATTCTAAACCCAAAACCCTTTTTTGGAAAAACAAATTCTTTAAAATTAACTGCGGCCATGAAAATTAGAATAGCGCCCAGAGTAAAACGTAAAATCTGATAGATTAAAAAATGCTTTCTGGATAAAGTCAGGGAGTCAATCAAACTATAAAAACCAAAACCGATCAAGAAATATAAAACAAAAAGAGTTAAAATAAAAGTTACACCAAGAGTGACAACTTTTTTTGTCATCTCTCCCTTCATAACAATTAAATAGCCAACAATCATAAAAATTGCTGCGATAGCACAAGGGTTAAGACCGCTCATCAGTCCAGAAGCTAAGATAAAAAGAACAACGGACTTCTTAGTGCCAAAAAATTCTGGTCGTGAACAAAAGGCTTCTGCAGCCAAAACACTCTTGCTTGAAAATATCAGAAAAGAAACTGGAACAATTTTGCAAACTAGTTTCAAAATATATTTCATATTATAATTTTATCATTAATTGAATAAAAAAAGTAGGCCTCCTGGGGCCTACTTTTTTACTATCTCTTTTTCTTTTTCTTTACAATCTTTTTCTTTGCAACTTTTTTCTTTGCGGCCTTTTTCTTCGCCATTTTTGTCTCCTCCTTTTTTAAAGCCAAGCTCTCGACCAATTTTTGGAAAAATCTCAAAATTAAAAAATTTATTGAAGATTACTCAGATCAGAATGGAATGATAATAATTTTATTATCAATCTCAAATTAACATACTAAAATTATTTGTCAATAGTTTTTTAAAAAATTTCTCCAAACTTTTTTAAGATTTTTATTAACGAGAATTCATCTTGTATTTGTTGTGGAATTACATTGTTGAATTTCTTAATTCTGCTAAAAAAAATAAATTTCGAATTTTTTGATTCAATAGACTTTTCAGAAAATTTTCAAAAATTATTTGGCCTTTACGGCTTTTAATCTAGATTATGACAAAATATCAGCAACGCACTATAAAAACTTATTCGTTGGAGGATGATATGTCGAAAGAAGGAAAGCCAATTCTTTATTATCTCTTGAAACCAACCGGGAAAACGGCTAGACGCGGGTTTCCTGCATCACCCGAGTCAATAATTGCATCATTGAAAGCTTCATCAAAGCCGCCACGAATACAAAAGTATTGAGAGAGACAACATCGACAAACTGCCAAAAACCAACCAAATCGCCGCCATGCCAAAAAAAACAAGGCTTGCCTATAGCAAACGCCTCTGGCGCTCGCCCAAAAATGAAATTTGGTTATCGGACATTGGGAATCATAAAAATGGAGAAAATCTTTTGATGTCCCCGCTCAGTTCACTTGCCAAACCAAAATCTTTTTTATTCTCTATCTTGTCTGGCCTGGAGATGGCGCCATTGCAAATCCTTGGACAAATCTCGACATTATCGTCTGTAAGACCAACAACCCAAAAGCTGGTACGACAATCTTTATAAAACTAATGTTTTCACCCTACCGACATTTCTCGGATACCAGATTTCCCAAAGATAAGAAAAATACCCGAAGTGATGATTTGTATCGATCAAATGCTTTGGGTCTATAGTGAGTCCCCGAAAATAGACAAGCGACCACCGTCCGACATTCCGAGCAATCGAAGCTGGGCGGTTTTTATTCTCGAATTCTTAAAAATTTAAATAAAATAAATAAAACCCAATATTCTCGGCAGTGACCTACTTTCGCCCTTGCGGACTATCATCAGCGCTGGCGAGCTTAACTTCCGTGTTCGGAATGGGAACGGGTGTTGCCTCGCCGCATCTACCACCGAGAATATTGGGTTTTATTATAAATTTTTGCCACTAATTGCTAGTTAATTTTGCTTAAGGTATAAAATTTTGATAAATTCAATACCCTAAACCTTTAGAAAAAAATCAATTTCGACCGATTAGTAACACTCGGCTGAAGGCATTACTGCCCTTACACCTGTGTCCTATCAACCTAGTAGTCTTCTAGGGGTCTTCCTCTGATAAATCAGAGAACGATACCTAATCTTGGGGTGAGTTTCACGCTTAGATGCTTTCAGCGTTTATCTCGTCCGAGCATGGTTACCCAGCATTGCACCTGGCGGCACAACTGGTACGCCAGAGGCTCGTTCGTCCCGGTCCTCTCGTACTAAGGACGACTCCCCTCAAGTATCGCTCGCTCGCGACAGATCAGGACCAAACTGTCTCACGACGTTCTGAACCCAGCTCGCGTACCCTTTTAATTGGCGAACAGCCAAACCCTTGGGACGTGCTTCCGCCCCAGGATAGGACGAGCCGACATCGAGGTGCCAAACAGCTGCGTCGATGTGGACTCTTGGCAGCTATAAGCCTGTTATCCCCGGAGTAACTTTTGTCCGTTGAGCTCCGACCATCCCACGATGAGTCGAAGGATCACTATGTCCGCCTTTCGGCCTTGCTCGACTTGTAGGTCTTGCAATCAAGCCGGCTTTTGCCATTGCACTTTAAGTCCGATGTCCATCCGGACCAAGCCGACCTTTGAACGCCTCCGTTACAATTTAGGAGGCAACCGCCCCAGTTAAACTACCCGCCAGACACTGTCCCCCGAATTAATATCGAGGTTAGAACCAAAACACCGCCAGGGTGGTATTTCAAGGATGGCTCCTTCCGACCCGAAAGTCGGAAATCTACGCCTCCCACCTATCCTACGCAAGCAGCATCCTGACCCAATATCAGGTTATAGTAAAGCTTCACGGGGTCTTTCCGTCTTGCCGCGAGTAAACGGCATCTTTACCGCTATTGCAATTTCGCCGGATCCCTCCTCGAGACAGTGCCCAGATCATTCCGCCTTTCGTGCAGGTCGGAACTTACCCGACAAGGAATTTCGCTTAAGTGTGTTAATCTTCTATTTTTTAAACAAAATAGAAACTCTTATTGTCGCCAATAAGTTCGGACTATATCTTGTCATTGCGAAGCAATGACTCTAGCGTATAGTCTCTGAGGATTCTAAAAATCGAGATTTCTTCCGCCTATTCATCTTCTCAACCATTTTTGCGATTTTTTTTGCACCCGATTTCGAAAGATGGATCTTCTTTGACATCATCCCAACAATTCCTGAAAACATTTCAAAGTCCTTTCTTTTCATCGTGCGCAATTTATTTCTTGCGAAAAATGGCACTACTTTCTCTCGCAAATCTTTGATTGACCGAATGCAAAAACGATACAAATCTTCGTTATGGTTGTCGTATCGTTTATTAACAAATATCTTCCCGCACTTAAAATATTTTTGAAACAATTTAAGCGCCGGCAGGCTTTTTTCGCCTTGAGTTATCACAAACTCCGGAAATATTTGCCATCCGTTTTTGGTTGTTTTATTCCTGATGAAACTAACTGAAAAACATCCTTCACCATCAGTAAAACCAATAATCCAATTCTCGATTTTTAATCTTTCCTGCTGATTGTCTGCACTGGTCATATTTTTACTATGGTTTTTTGTCATATCTATGGAATAATTATACCATAGTAATGCCAGATTCTACAGGATTTTATCCACAGACTTTCCAGCATATAGTCCCGACTTTTCATTTAAAATTAAAATAAATTGAAGAAGTCGGGATCCCGCGCCCTTACGGACATCAGGACTAGATTTTACTAAGGCAGCAATTCCTACCTTAGGACCGTTATAGTTACGGCCGCCATTCACCAGGGCTTAGGCTTGAAACTTCGCCTCGCGCATAGCGCGAGAAAATCCTAAATTCGAATTTCTAAATCCTAAATAAATTCAAAATTCTAATTTCCCAAATTCAAAAACTCTTTTATTTTTTGATTATTTGGGTTTTGATAATTAAAATTTATTTCGGATTTCAGATTTAGGGCTTAGAATTTCCTTGTGCTACACACAAGGCTAATCTCTCACCGTGACCTTCTGGCATTGGGCAGGCGTCAGCCCCTATACTTCCTCTTTCGAGTTTGCAGAGGCCTGTGTTTTTGATAAACAGTTGGCTGGGCTCTTTCGCTGCGGCCCGACCGCACCTCGCTATGTTCGGATGCGAAAATCTAAATTCAAAATCCTAAATTCCAAACAAACTCCAGATTCTAAATTCAAATATTTAAAGCATTTTGGATTTTGTTTATTTGAATTTTAGATTTGTTTAGAAATTAGAAATTAGGATTCAGAAATTCCATACCGAGCACAACGAGGCACGGTCAGGCAGGGTTTATCCCTAAGTTACACCCGCTTTTTTGCCGAGTTCCTTAAGGAGGGTTCTTCCGATCGCCTTAGGCTTCTCGCCTCATCTACCTGAGTCGGTTTGCGGTACGGTCATCTTTAAATCTCGCTAGAGGATTTTCTTGTCGCTCTCTCCCCTCGAATCTCCCGAATAAACAGGATTTCATTCCCAAGAAAGTTTACGAATGCTGGCTTTTCCTGGCATTCCCCTCTCTTGGTTAGACGCATATAGCCAAAATGCGCTCGAAGCTTGAAAACGAGTCCCCCCATTGCTAGGTCAGACGCTTCCCCGCAGACCTTCCCGAACTTCCTTTTAGGAAGAAGAGATTGCCTGAAGTTTAACGCCCTTCCTTTGGCGATTTAAAGATGGTGCCGGAATATCAACCGGCTCTCCATCGCTTACGACGTTTGTCTTCAGCTTAGGACCGACTAACCCCGGAACGATTACCGTTGTCCGGGAAACCTTAGATTTTCGGCGTCCCGATTTCTCATCGGGATTCAACGCTACTTATACCAACATTCTCACTTCTTGCTGCTCCAGCCTGACTCGCATCAGACCTTCAACGCCACAAGAACGCTCCTTTACCGCTTGACACAAAATGGTTGTATCAAACCCGCATCTTCGGTAGAAACCTTAAGCCCCGTTATATTTTCGGCGCGTCTCGTCCTAGGAAATCCATAGAACAGTGAGTTGTTACACACTCTTTAAAGGATTGCTACTTCTAAGCAAACCTCCTGTCTGTCTAAGACGAAACACATCCTTTCCCACTTAGGTTTCATTTAGGGACCTTAGATGGCGGTCTGGATTCTTTTCCTCACGACCATGGAGCTTAGCCCCCACGGACTGACTCCTGTGGTAATCTTGCTAGAATTCGGAGTTTGTTTGGGTTTGGTAACCTTGCGGTCCCAAACCCATCCAGTGCTCTACCTCTAACAAGTAGTGGCACAGGGCTATACCAAAATATATATCAAGGAGAACCAGCTATCACTAGGTTCGATTGGCTTTTCACCCCTATCTACAGTTCATCCGATAGCTTTGCGACGCTAACCGGTTCGGGCCTCCCACCGACTTTCGTCGGTGTTCACCCTGACCATAGATAGCTCACCTAGTTTCGGGTCTAGTATGCGCGACTGATTTCGCCTTTTAAGACTCGCTTTCGCTGCGGCTCCGGGGTTTCCCCTTAACCTCGCCACGCACACTAACTCGTTGGTTCATTCTACAAAAGGAACACCGTCACCGCGCACAGCGCGGAAATTCCAATTTTCAATTTCCAATTTCCAAACAGATTATGAAAATTATAAATAAACCTTCCTAACCTGTTTGTTATTTGGGATTTGGGTTTTGGAATTTCCGTGCTATGCACGGCTCCGATTCTTTGTAGGCAAATGGTTTCATATTCTATTTCACTCCCCTCACCGGGGTTCTTTTCACCTTTCCCTCACGGTACTAGTTCACTATCGATGACAAAGAGTATTTAGTCTTAGGCGGTGGTCCGCCTTGCTTCCCACCGGGTTTCTCGTGCCCTATGGTACTCTGGAAAATCGCGTCCCGCTAAAATTTATTTTCGCCTACGGGGCTATCACCCTCTTTGGCTGTCCTTTCCAGACTCCTTCAGCTAATAAACTTAAGCAGGACTCTTTTGCAAGATGCGATCTCCTCAACCCCTATCAGCCGCAAAGCAGCTGAAAGGTTTGGACTCTTCCCTTTTCGCTCGCCGCTACTGGGGGAATCGAAGCATTCCGCTTCCGCTACACTAAAACAAAAAATTAAAAATCAAATATAAAAAATAATTATAAAATTATTCATGAAAAATTGAAAATTTTTCACTCCTAATTTTTTATTTTTTATATTTTATATTTTATCTTAGTGTTTCGCGAAAGCGAAACACGTATAATTTTCTTTCTCTTCCTCAGGCTACTGAGATGTTTCACTTCGCCTGGTTCCCTCTTCGCGCTTCGCTTTAAGCACCAAAATTCAATCACCAAATAACAAACAGTAAGTGTAATTATATAAATTCTTTTGGGAATTTGGATTTTGGAATTTGGAATTTAAAGTGAAACGCGAAGTATGAGCGTTTTGCGCTCATGGGTTCCCCCATTCGGAAATCTCCGGATCAAAGGTTGCTCGACACCTCCCCGAAGCTTATCGCAGTCAGCCACGTCCTTCATCGGCTCTTTGTCTCAAGGTATCCACCATATGCCCTTAGCGTTTGATTTTTTCCTAAAGCAATTAACTAGCAATTAGTGGCTCCAATTATTTAATAATTGGATTTAAACCTTTGCTATTTTAATTTTTAATGTACTTCTCGACTCCGCTCGAAGAGTAAACCTGTGGTGAACTTGCCGAACCATTATTGTTCAAGTGCAATCGAGAACTACATTAATTTTTATTGTTCGAGCATAGTCGAGAACTACATTAATTTTTTATTGTTCGAATGTTAAAAACAATTTTATACGCATTGTTTGTGTGCATTTATCATATTAAAATTGCATTTTTTATCAAAAAATCCGCCGAGGCGGATTGGTTTCGAGGAAAATTTTCACAACCAAAATTACCTACCGCCTTCCCCCTTTTTAGTTTCGACTAACTTTTGCATATTTTTATCCGACTCCTCTTCCTGAAAAATAATTTGAGCTTACAAAAACATTCTATCTAAAAAATTGTAACATGTCAATAGACCTTTTGTCAAGCCCCTGCATAAGTATATAAACCCATCCATTTCTGTCCTAAGACCAAGCCTCTGCTAAAAGCAGAGGCTTGGTCTTTTGCCCCTTAATAAAATTAAAAACTTCCTTCAATGGTTTTAGAAAACCGCCAATTCAATTTTTTTGGCCAAAGCTCCTATGAATTGACGCCGGGGGTGACACCAAAAGCTTATGGCTCTTTCTTGAAAAATGGACCTAGGCAGAATCGAACTGCCACCCCATCGTTGCAAACGATGTATTCTACCATTAAACTATAGGCCCAGAAACATTTCAATCCTAAGCACGAAATTCTAAATCCTAAACAAGTTTGGAATTTAGATATTTTTGAATTTTGAATTTTTTTAGAACTTAGAAAATCGAATTTAGTATTTAAAAACTAAAATGGTTGGAAGAATGCCTCGCCCCCCCTACCAACAATCCGATCAAGGACGCCTGTCAAATAAAGAAGCGACAAAACAATTATGATAATTCCTACTAATTGCCACATAAAATAACTTCCCCCGCTGCCAAAAAACCTTTCTGCAAAACTTGTTTTTCCAATTGTGTCGACAATTTTTTTTCTAAAGTAAACAAACAAACACCCAATCCCTAATCCGAGCAAAAAAATAAAAAATCGTCTAAGCACTCTATCCTCCTTTTAAATCTAAAATTTTAAGAATCTTTAGAGATAAACAAAAAAAATTTTCCTCTCCCATCAACTATTCGGCTCAGTTTGGACGCCCCAATGGAGTTCGGCGCTTCATACCGTCCTCATTCAGGATCACCACACCGCTTCGTGAATTTATCGCGAGTGAAGCCAAATTGATCCCAGCACTCTCACCCATAGGCGGTGCGAGGTTGCACTGTTCTGTGCCGCTTAATTGCGCCCATGGGCACAGATGGATTCGAACCATCGACCTCAGTCTTATCAGGACTGCGCTCTAACCAACTGAGCTATGTGCCCAAAGTATGAGAAGGGCGAACGGCGAATAGTAAAATTATTATCGTCAATCGCTGAGCTTCCTTTATAATACAATAATAACACGAATCTCAATTCCAAAAAATTAATTCGTGTTATATACCCTTCGTGTAAATTTGCTTAAATTTGTATTAATTTGCGATTAACAACTAGAAAATGGTAAGTCCTTCCATTTTGAGAATACCGACCATCTACCGCTGCAGAACAGCGGTGATTCTCCTTAGAAAGGAGGTGATCCATCCGCACGTTCCCGTACGGATACCTTGTTACGACTTAGCCCCAATCACCGATCCCACCTTAACCCCCACCGCTGCTTCGCAACGGAAACACCAAGCTCCAAGCACCAATTTTCAAATTTTCAAACAGATTATGAAAAATATATAATGTAAAATATAATCCTTCTGATCTGTTTGTAATTTGGATTTTGTCATTTGGCATTTCCCTGTCATTGCGAAACAATGGCGGGGGCTTCGGGTGTTACCGGCTTTCATGGCTTGACGGGCGGTGTGTACAAGACCCGAGAACGTATTCACCGCACCATAGCTGATGCGCGGTTACTAGCGATTCCAGCTTCATGCAGGCGGGTTTCAGCCTGCAATCCGAACTAGGACCGGCTTTGATTGGGATTAGCTCCACCTCGCGGTTTGGCAACCCATTGTACCGGCCATTGTAGCACGTGTGTAGCCCGGGACATAAGGGCCATGCTGACTTGACGTCATCCCCACCTTCCTCTCCGTTGCCGGAGCAGTTTCTCGTGAAAGATATAACACGAGACAAGGGTTGCGCTCGTTGCAGGACTTAACCTAACATCTCACGACACGAGCTGACGACAGCCATGCAGCACCTGTCCCAGCGCCCTCGAAGGCGGTCCGACTTTCATCAGACTTGCAGCTGGGATGTCAAACCCCGGTAAGGTTCTTCGTTTACCATCGAATTAAACCACATGCTCCACCGCTTGTGCGGGTCCCCGTCAATTCCTTTGAGTTTTAGCCTTGCGGCCGTAGTCCCCAGGCGGGATGCTTAACGCGTAAGCTTCGATGCCAAGCGGGTCGATGCGCCCAACATCTAGCATCCATCGTTTACGGCGTGGACTACCGGGGTATCTAATCCCGTTCGCTCCCCACGCTTTCGCTCCTCAATGTCAGAACAAGCCCAGTAAGCTGCCTTCGCCATCGGTGTTCTGTCTGATATCTACGGATTTCACCCCTACACCAGACATTCCGCTTACCTCTGCTTGCCTCAAGTCTACCAGTATCGGATACAGCCCTTAAGTTAAGCCTAAGGATTTAATATCCGACTTAATAAACCATCTACGAGCTCTTTACGCCCAGTAATTCCGAATAACGCTTGCAACCTACGTATTACCGCGGCTGCTGGCACGTAGTTAGCCGTTGCTTATTCTTGTGGTACCGTCAAAATTCTTCCCACAAAAAAGAAGTTTACAACCCGAAGGCCTTCTTCCTCCACGCGGTGTCGCTGGATCAGGCTTTCGCCCATTGTCCAATATTCCCTACTGCTGCCTCCCGTAGGAGTGGGGCCCGTGTCTCAGTGCCCCTGTGGCTGGTCGCGCTCTCACGCCAGCTACCCGTCATTGCCTTGGTAGGCCGTTACCCCACCAACTAGCTGATAGGCCGCAGGCCTCTCCTCCAGCGCATTGCTGCTTTACCCTTGCGGGACTATGGAGAATTAGCCCCGATTTCTCGGGGTTGTGCTCCTCTGGAGGGCAAGTACCCACGTGTTACTCACCCGTTTGCCACTAGCCTGACACTGTATTGCTACAAAGTCAGGTCCGTTCGACTTGCATGTATTAGGCACACCGCCAGCGTTAATCCTGAGCCAGGATCAAACTCTCAGTAAAAAAGTAATCACTAAGAATTACCTAAAAAAAACAAAAAATCAAATTCTCAAATGGAATTTTAGTGGACTTACCATTTTCTAATTGTTAAAGGCCCTTATCAATAATAATGAAAGAAGTTGATGCTGTCAATTCTTTTTTAATTGTAGCATTTATTTATTTATTTGTCAATTATCAATCAGGAGTTTTGTTATCCTTAAAATCAAAGCTGGATTTCTTTTGAAACAGCTTCTTTTTTGTCTTTTTGTTGGTTTGTTGGTGCCCCGAATCTTTCTTAATCTCAAAATCTTCACAGAATAAAATGAATGTTCTCTCCCCGGCATAATCTTCCGCATTCTTTCAAAAATGCGAAATTGCAACGACTGGAAGGAATAAAAAAGCCGGGCATTTGGGATGTATTTAAACTAGACTTTCTTGCTATTTACAAATTATAGAAAAAATCAATTTTTGCCAAAGACTTATCAAACAATTTTTAATACTTATAAACAATAATAATATACTAAGAATCAATACTATTATCTTTGCGGAAAGCAAATCAATCAAAGTGCCAGTAAAAAGTACGATTGGAACATTTGCGATATTGGCGATTAAAAAAATCGAACTATAAACTCGGCCGAGCAATCTTCCTTCTGTCGCCTGCTGAAGTTGGGTTTGGGTAGGAATCAGTATATAGGTGGCCCCAAAACCCAAAAAGAAGGCTAGAATTGAAGCGATTGGTAAAAGGCCAATTTCTGTTGACCCGAAACTAAAAAATTTCTCAAAAACCGCGATATTTGAATAAAAACTCATCAGCAACATTGCGGCGCTGCAAATAAAAAGCCCAAAGTTTATCATTACGCTCTTGCCGAATTTTTTAGTCAAACTTTCCACTAGAAATGAAGCGACCAAAAGCCCTGATCCCGCCGGCCAAATAATAATGTGGCTTAAGTCACTAATCCCAATTCCCAGTACAGACTTTGCGTATGGCGGGAAAAGTACCAAAAAAATATAAAGCAACGTGATAGAGAAAGCAAATCTTAAAGTTGGGAAAAAAACTTTTTTGTTCTTTTTTATATAAACAACTCCCTCTTTGATATCGGAAACTATATCCCTGACTGCTTTCTTAATGTTTATTTCGGATTCTTTTTGCTGTTCATCGCTTGGCAAAAAAGTAGTGGCGAGCGCCGCGCAAAAAAGCATTAGCGCCGCCAGCAAAAAAGGAAATGTTTTACCAAACAAAATTACTAGAGGTCCGGCAAAGGCATAGCCAACTATAAACCCGCCGTAAAGAGTGGTGGTGAAAAGATTATTTGCCGAAATTAATTCTCGATCCTTAACCAAAGTGGGAAGAGTTGCCGCTTCAGTCGGAATATAAAATTGAGCGATTGAAGAATTTATTAGCGCCACAAAAAGCAAACCTCCTATACTGTCAAAAACCAAAAAATAACCGAGTATGGCGATTGCCTGTATTATATTGGTGGTTACCAAAATCTTCTGCCTGTTCCATCTGTCGCTAACCGCGCCCGCAATAGCAACTAATAAAACGCTTGGGGCAGAAATTGCAACCATCAACAACCCGATCATTATTGCGGACTCGGACAAATCAAAAATCAGTATCACTAGTGTAAAGTTTATCAGGTGAACCGCAAAAACTGAAAAGGCTTGCGAAATCCACAAAGCCAAAAAGTTTTTATTTCCAAGAATTGAGAACATATCTTATAATGTGAAATTTTTCCCGAAGCCGAACCTCGGGTTGCGCTTGCGGCAAAGATTCATTTTGAGGTCGAACCTCGGGTTGCGCTTGCGGCAGAGGTTCGACCTCTGCTATTTTGTTTCTATTTTCCTATAATTTTATCTATAATCCCGTATTTTTTTGCTTCTTCGGGATTCATAAAGAAATCGCGATCCGTGTCTTCCTCGATTTTTTTAAGGGGCTGGCCAGTGGAGCGCGCCAAAATTTCATTAATCAAATTCTTCACCCTCACAATTTCTTTGGTCTGAATCTCAATATCTTTGGCTTGCCCCTCTGCTCCCCCCATAACTTGGTGAATCATTATTCTTGAATTAGGAAGGGCAAATCTTTTTCCCTTCTCTCCGCCTGCCAGCAGCACTGCGGCAGCGCTTGCTGCCTGACCAATACAGATCGTCGCTACATCAGGCTTAACATATTGCATAGTGTCATAAATTGCGAGCCCCGCCGTTACCAATCCTCCGGGGCTGTTTATGTAAAGCTGGATATCTTTTTTGGAATCTTCTGATTCCAAAAAAAGCATTTGAGCAATTACAAGATTGGCTGTAGCGTCATCAATTGGAAATCCTAAAAAAATAATTCGATCGCGAAGCAATCGGGAAAAAATGTCATAACCCCGCTCTCCATATGGACCCTTTTCCACAACCATCGGAATCAATTGATTGGCTATATTTTTTTTCATACCTTCTCCTCTCTTGCTTACTAATAAATCCTTCTAATTATAGCAAATTCCGGGGCAAAAGAAAGCCCCGCCATTTCTCCTGAAATAGCGGGGAGGATTTATATGCATTAAAGTCTGCCTGCTACTAGTGCCCAGTAATGCCCCCAAAGATCGGGCAAGGTTTGTTCAAAATAATCAATTGCTGGTCGCCAAGAGGTAGCTTTTTGAAATTTTTCACTGCTGCCGATAATTTTCAATGGTTCACCTAGCCTAATTCGGCGATCGTCCGGGTCGATCTCAACCTGTATGCCGGCAAGACTGATTAATCGATTTAGTATCTCTCTAATGCTGAAAGCCCGCCCTGAACAGACATTAAAGGAGGAATCAAAAAGTTCATATTCAACCGAAGCTATCAAAGCCCTGGCAACGTCACGAGCATCAGTGAAATCCCTGATTGCGGAAAGATTCCCCACTCTGACAAAAGGCCTTCTCTCATTATTTTTTATTTCAGCCAGCTGAAGAGCAAAATCAGCATCCGCAAACTCGGTTTCACGTCTCGGCCCAGAATAGTTAAAAACCCTTAAAGAAGAAATCTTCAGGTTATAATCTTCGCGATAGTCCCTAATCAGTCTTTCCAGATCACACATTACTGCGGCATATAAAGTCACTGGCTTTGGAGGGGTTTCTTCTGTAATCGGCAGATCTTTTTCTGCCACCTCGCCGTATTGTTCATAAGAACCCACCGCGCAAATAGCAATTTTTTGGCCCATACGCGCCCTGACAACCCCGTCGCAGATATCTTTGAACATAAAATGCGGTCCGGGAATCTCTCTCGGTACTAACCAAGAAGCTGGTTTCTCAAAACGGGGTTCGGGAATATAAAAAATTGTGTCGGGACGAATCTTCTCAATAAACCCTGCTATTTCTTCAGGATTATTCCGGCTGTTTGTGCTCCCCGCTAAGCTAAAATTAATTTTGTCCGAAAGATGTTTCAAATGAATCAATCTTGGGTTTTCCCTTCGAACAATCCCAATTACTTCTACTTCGCGACCCGAATGAAAAATTAGCTGATCCGCCAAGTGACTGCCTAAACAGCAGTCAGCAGGAATAATCAAGGCTCGGTTTATTTGACGAAGGTTCATCTCGCCCCCTCCTTTTATTCCCTTACGCTTTCCGCCGTTTTTCGGGTTCTTCGTACCAATCTTTTCTGTGGCCCTGCGTCAATTTTTTTAAGGATCATATTTTATAAATTTTCATTGTCTTATTGAGTCATAACTGCTTTTATATGATCGAGCGTCTTTTGTCCCAAAATCTTTCGTTCTAGTTCTGCTCTGATTTCGGGACTTGAATAATATTCCCTAAAACGGTTTATCATCTCCCCCCCCTCCTTGACATTTCGAAGTTCCTCTTTTAAAAACTCTTCTTCTTTCTTAATAATTTCGTCAATTTCTTGCTCAGTCACTTTTATATTCTCTTCCTTTGTGATTTCGCCTAATAAAAATCCTAGCTTAACATTTTCCTCGGCCTGGGGCAAAATTTCTTTTTTAAGTTCCTCAAGTGTTTTTTTGGTATGATTCAACCAATCATCAAAACTACCCCCTTGGCTTGAAATATTTTCCTTAATATTTTCGATTATCCCTTCGATTTCAGCTTCAACCAGTGTTTCTGGTAAAGCATCGATTTCTGCCCCTTCCAAAATTTTTTTTAGAATCTTTGTCTCGAATTTTCTTTCCTCTTTTGCTATTGCTTGACTTAAAAGGTCTTTATAGATTTGTTTTTTAAAATCCTCCAAATTCTTCCCAGAAATTTTTTTTGAAAATTCATCATCTATTAATGGTAATTCGATATTTTCTATTTCTTTAACTAAAATTTTAAACTTAACTTCTTTTCCTGCCAGCTCTTTATCTTTAAAATCGGCCGGAAAAATTATTTCAAATTCCCTTTCCTCGCCTTTCTTTGCTCCGATTATTTTCTCTTCAAATCCGGGAATAAAAATACCTTCGCCCAAAATAAAGGAAAAATTTTTGGCAAGCAACCTTTCAATTTCTTTTCCCGGCGACAAGGTTAATCTCGCTGAATTTATATCAATCGTCAGCCGATCGCCCTTTTTGCCAGAAGCTGGGGTTGGTGAAGATTTAGCAAACTGTTTCTGGAGCCTTTTCAAAACCTCATCAATCTGAGAATCTTGAACTTCGGCTTTTTCGGGCTTTAATCTAATCTTTTTCCAGTCTCCCAAAGTTATTTCCGGGATTATTTCTACTTCTGCTTCATATTCAAGTAGCTCTCGATCAACAAACTTCGTCACTTTAATCTTTGGCTGTGAGATTGGCACAAGTTTATTCTCTTTCACTGCTTGGCTATAAGTTTCGGGAACTAAATGCTCAAGGGCATGATCGACAATTTTCTCCATTGAAAGAGATTTTAAAACTAAATCTTGCGGCGCCTGTCCTCGCCGAAATCCCTTGATCTCCACGTCTTTTGAAAGATGTGTAATTGCCTGATCAAGGTATTTTTTGAATTCTTCTTGATTAAGACCAACTGTTATTTTTACTTTCGATCCCGGTAGTTTTTCAACTTTTGATTGCATAATAACCTCTAGTAAATCCAAAATTCGAAGCGCTAAATTCTAAATAAATTCAAATAGTCTAAACTCATTCTAGATTTGGAAAAATTTGATTTAGATATTGTTTAGGGTTTCGATATTTATTTGACTTAGATTTTGTATTTTCGTTGCTATCTAAATTTATCATTAAATCAATGTCGTGTAAATAAAAAGCCGTCTTTCTTGAAAGACAGCCTTGGGTACGGCAAAATTTGTTCTTGATAACTTATCCCGTTGTCCTTCTGGGAAAAGCCACATAAAAACCCCTTTCTTAGAAATGGGGACTGTCGCAAATCTCATTGGACAACGCTTCCCCCCATTGGGGGGTCGTGATCACCGCAGAACCTATCGCCCGGCAAAACCCCAAAACCACATTGGCGGCGCTTTTGGGATTTTTCTCTTTTTGCAATCTCCAACCCGCAAGCAATGCATTTCCCATCTTCTCTAAGTTTAATGTTTCCAACTTTGCAATTGGGACAAATTATCATAAGCCACCCCCCATATTTATTTAGAAACCCTAACTATTAAAGACCGCTTCAAAATATATTTCATCTTATCCAAAACCATCTTGCCGTCAACAAAACTCTCTTTCTTTATCCCTTTCTTTTTTTTCTCTCTTTCTGCTTAGTTACACTGATATATATCACTAAAACTAAAGCTTGTGCAATTTCTTAATTATCATTTTGTAACCCCTACCCTTTTTCCATCCTCGATAAATTTTTGTCATGGTCACTGGGCTCATTTTCATTTCTTTTCGCACCTGATTAAAAGACATCCCCGATTGCAATAGTCTTGCGGCCTCGAATCTCCTTGATAAATCCTCAACTTCTTGGGGCGTCAAAAGGTCGCTCAGAAATAATTTTGATTCTTTTTCGTCCTTAAGTGAAATAAAAGCTTTTACTAAATTCTTAGCTTCATCAACAGTAAAATTATGTCCATAAGTATATCTTTTTATCATTCCGTTCCCCTCCTTTTGTTACACTGATATATATCACGAAAACAAAGAAAAAAATATAAATCAGCAATTAGCACATCTCTCCCAGAAATTATTTTTTATCTGTTCTCTACCACTCCTTTTATTCTTGTCATTGCCTCAATCGAATATGAAACCCCCTGCACCCCTACTCCGGAATCCTTCACGCCCAAAAACGGGAAATGGTCCGGCCACCTCTGTGGTCTTGCATTGATCTGTACCACACCAACTTCTAGACTCCGAGCAACACCTTTTGCCAAATCTTCATCTTGAGTAAAAATAGAGGCTTCAAGCCCATACTCTGAAGCATTCACGATTCCGATCGCTTCTTCTGGATCACTAAATCTCGTAATTGGCAAAATTGGCCCAAACTGTTCTTCCCAAGCAATTCTCATCTCGCCATTAACATTATCTAAAATTGTTGCTGGAATATATTTCCCCTTGCGTCTGCCGCCCAAAACTTCAACAGCGCCCTTGTCCTGAGCATCGCGGATTAAAGATTCAAGATACTCTGCTTGAACATCGGAAATTACAGGCCCCAACTGGATCTTTGGATCTCTAGGATCCCCCAAAATGCCAAAAAGTTCTTTGGTTTTGGCAACTAAAATTTCGATGAACTCATCGGCGACATCATCCGAGACTAAAACTTTTTTAATAGCAGTGCATCTTTGCCCTGCGAAAGAAAATGCGCCTTTAACCACCTCCTCTGCCGCTAGTTCTAAATCAGCGTCAGCAAATACTATTGCCGCGTCCTTCCCGCCGAGTTCGAGCAGGAGCGGCACTAATCCCGCTTTGACTGCCAAATCCTTGCCAACCTTTGACGAACCAGTAAAAGCAATCATATCGATCAATTCGTGAGTAGTCATAAAATCACCAATCTCGCTTCCCCTGCCGGAAACCAACGAAATTGCGCCATCCCAAACACCGGCTTGTTTAAAAATTTCTACCAAATGAAGCGTGGTAATGCTTCCCTGAGTTGGTCCCTTCACCACCACCGCATTGCCACAAAGCAACGCAGGCGCGATTTTAGTCGCTGCCAAATTCAGAGGATAATTAAAAGGAACAATTGCCAACACTACACCCAGCGGTTCGCGAAAAACTTTACAAACTTTGTTTTTCGGACCGCGGGGAAAGTCTTCTCCTTTAATTTCTCGAACCTTGCCCCAATCTTTTTGTTCAGCGGTATAGTTTATTACATCAACTGTTCGCTCAACCTCACCTTTTGCCTCAGCTAAAGTTTTGCCGATTTCCCTCACTAAAAGATTTATAAAAATTTCTTTTTTTTCTTCCAAAAGGCAAGCTGCTTTTTTCAGAATCTTTTCTCGCTGCTTCAACGAAGATTTTCGCCAAGTTTCTTGAGCCACTGCTGCGGCCGTCAGCATTATATCTATTTCTTTGGTCGTCATTGCCTGAATTCTTCCCACCAAACTTTCGTCAATCGGCGATTTTATATCAATCAATTCCCCACTGCTTGATTCCAACCATTCCCCGCCGGAAAGATACTTATAAGTTATCCGATCTTCATCCGCTGTTTTAATATCAAGGAAAAAATCATCCATGGCAAACCTCCATTTATTCCACAAATTATAAATTAATTGCGAATATACAAATCATAAACCAAATGTTAAACGAATCCAGAGTTTAGATGATAAAAATTATTCTTCGAGCAAGATCGAGAAGTACATTATCATTTATTATTATATCCCAGAAAAGCTTTCCTATAAATTCCTTTGAGGTCGAACCTCGGGTTGCGCCTGCGGCAGAGGTTCGACCTCTTCTCTTTAAAGGCTAAGCCTCTGCTTTTAGCAGAGGCTTAGCCTTTTTTAGAGACTTAACCTTTACCTCCCAGGAAAGGATTTTTGGCTGAATATGCCTTATTTTATAATCTCAGCTTTAAATCCCGGATGCTTTTTGAGTCTACCCAATAGTTCTCTTTTTTTCAAAAGTCCGGTCTGCGCTCCAAACACACTCACGACCGAAGCGGCATTCACAGCAGCATGAGTCATCGCCTCTGGGATGTTTCCTCTTGAAGTTAAATAGCTAGCAACAAAAGTTGCCGCAAAAGCATCACCAGCGCCGGTAGTGTCAATCACTCTTACTGGAAAATTATCAATGTTATAAAAAATTTTCCCGTCAAAAACAAAGGCGCCATCCGACCCAGCTGTCAAAACCACTATCTGGGGACCCATTTTTTTAAGTAGCCGGAGCAGGGTAAAAATATCTTTAGTCTTCCCAATAAAAAGCTCAGCTTCTTCTTTATTTAAAAATAAAATCTTTGAGATTGCCAAAATTTTTTTTGTAATTCTTTTATTCCCTATCTGCCGGCTGCCAAGATTTATGAAAATCTCTAAATCAAACTTATGTGCCAGATCTGCCAGTTTATCCAGAACAAAATTTCCTAAAATCGGTAATGGCCAGATAAAAATTCTCTTACTTTTGCCAATAATTTTTTTAAAATCTAATTTTTTATAGTCTCCCTTGCCCCGATAGATAAAAATGGTCCGATCCCCTGTCGGCCCATTAATAATAAAAGCAAAACCGGTTTTGAATTCTTTTTTTTGTAAAAGCAGATCCTTTCCTACTCGTTCCTTTACTAGCCTTTCATAAATCTCCCGGCCATAATTGTCTTTACCAATCATTCCCATATAAGCTGACTTTAATCCCAAACGAGCAAAAGCAACAGCGCCATTGCAGGCTGACCCGCCAATGTCAAAATAGATTTTCTCAATATCCATTTTTGCGCCATAGCGCATACATAAAAAAGGCTCTTCGCATGTTGGCTTTCCAGCCGGGCAAAGTAAACTCGTCGGCACCTGGATGAAAATATCATGCAATGCTTCACCAATTGAAATAATATCGTACATAATTCCTCCAGAAAAATTTCTAAATCCGAATTTCTAATTTCTAAAAATAATATCTAACCGCCAAGATCCAAAACCCAAGACTGTTTAGAATTTAGAATTTGGAATTTTGAATTTGTTTAGAATTTCGTATTTAGGATTTAGGATTTTATGTTTTATTGTGACTTCCCAAAAGCCTGATTCTTTTTTCTGCCGTCTTTTGAATCGCAGGTCCAATTGGAGAAAAAAGTTTATAGAGCTTAAATTCTTCTTTCTTTTTTTTAATTGCTCCGAGCAAAGCATTATATCCTGCGAGTTGCAGATCGGAATCGAAATTAATTTTTGCCACCCCTAACTTTATTGCTTTCTTAATAGCGCTTAGAGGAACGCCTCTCGCGGCTTTTATTTTAAGCCCTAATTTTTTTGCTTGGGCGACTGCTGATTTTTCTATAATTGAAGAGCCGTGAAGCACCAACGGAATTCTTGCCTTTTTGTTTATTAGCTCAAGGCGATTAAAATCTAGTTTTGGATCGCCTTTGAATTTGCAAACGCCGTGACTCGTGCCAATCGCAATTGCTAAACTATCAACTCCGGTCTTTTTAATAAAATCAAAAGCTTGGTCTGGATCAGTATAAATATTTTTTTCAGAACTAATTACCTCCTCCTCCCCTGCCAAAACCCCTAATTCCGCCTCCACACTCACATTAAATTTGCGGGCATATTCAACCACTTTTTTGGTTAGTTTTATGTTTTCTTGATACGGAAGATGCGACCCGTCAATCATAACCGAGGTATACCCCAAATAAATACATCTTTTGCAAAGCTCAAAATTAGTCCCATGATCAAGATGGAGCACAATAGGAATCCTTGGGTATTGCTTTGCCAAGTGCTTTGCGGCAATCACGAAATAGTCTGCCCCAAAATATTTTATTGCGCCGGGCGAAGTCTGAATAATCATTGGCGATTTTAATTTTAAGGCTGCTCCCGCTACTGCCTTCATCATCTCAATACTTGCGACATTAAAAGCTGGCACAGCATATTTGCCCGCTTGCGCCCTGACTAATATTTTTTTAGAATTGACCAACACTCGCAAACCCTCCTTGGTTCATTCTGGTATTTTAATATGTCTTCAGCGATCCCGCCGTGCAGGCGGAACCGGCGCTGGAAAACCGCCTTAATGTATTTCACTAAAGATTAATTCTAGTATTTATTGAGGCAATGTTAAGATATTAGTATGCTCAAGCGCTAGGATGATTTTATTATTTTCCCGAAGTGCTCCGGATTAAGACTTTCATTCCCTACCAAAACACCGTCTATTTCTTTTTCTTTTAAGAATCGTCCAACATTTTTAGGACCAACGGATCCACCATACAAAAACCTATTGCTAGCGACTAAAGGAATTCTTCTCTTAATGTTTTTGATAATCATTGCCGCATGTTCGGCTGTCTCCGCGTGACCTGAACCAATTGCCCAAACCGGCTCATAAGTAAAAATTATTTTTTTAACCTCTTTTGCTCCGAGCCCCCGGATTGCTTCTTCTGTTTCTGCAATTGCGCTGTTGACGCCGATGCAAACGATTGGTGTAAGTTTATGGGTTAAAGCGCTTTTGATTTTCTGTCTTATTGCATCAAATCCTTCTCCCAAAAAACGTCTGCGCTCAGAATGACCAATCAAAACAAAAGTTGCTCCAAGATTTTTAACCATCGGCGCGCTTATCTCTCCGGTAAAAGCTCCTGAATCTTGCCAAAAAATATTTTGAACTCCGAACCTAACTTTCTTTGATTTACAAGTACGAATAACATCAGGAAAGTATATTGCTGGCGGTAAAATAATTATTTCATATTTCGAATTTGATGCCACCCTGCAAACCTTGCCAACAATTTTCTTGGCTTCCGCTAGTTTTGTGGGGTTCATTTTCCAATTTGCGACTATGATCTTTTTCGTCTCCAAGATCCCTCCTTGTTTATAATTATGCAACAAAAGGTCCTTGAAATTCTATGGTTTTATTCGGATGAATAATTGTTTTACCGCCGATTGGAATGATTAAAGCATTCTTCTCGAGACCATGCCCCAGATTCTCGATTTTCAGAATATAGAGCGGATCATTTTTTTCAAACCTCTCCTGAATCACTCCGGAAAGCAAATATTCAAAAATATATCCTTCCCCGCCGTCTTTCTTCCCGAAAATAAAATTAAATTTATTTAAATTAATCCCAAACTCTTTTTCATCCATTTTGCCAATCACTAAGGCTTTGATATGCCGAAAAACTCCGCGTTCGTCCAGCGCAATAATAATCCGATGAATATTCTCAATGTCTTCTCCGACTTCTTCGATAAATAAAATATAATCCTCCCATGAACGCGGCTTGATTTTACAAATATCAAGCAAATCTCTGAATGTTTGCAGGTTTCCTCCGATCGCAATTCCCTCAATATCCTTCTCTGGTGCTCCAGCATCGGTCAACCAACGGTAATTTGGTTCGCGGAAACTATACGACTCTTTTTTTCCGAAAATGATCTCAAAAAAAAGATTTGAATTATCAAAATCAAAAAGTCCGCGGGCATTAGTATAGTAAAATGTCAAAAGCCTCAATTTAAAATATAAAAAATTAATCAAAAAAGTTGTATCAGAAAAACCATTAACCACTGGCCGGTTTCTTTTAAGATCGGCGAGATCCTCCTTGTTTAAGCGCCTGATAATATCGCCGCAGCCAGTCCCTCCATAAATCGGCGCGAGCCAATCTACTTTTTTGATTGCTCGCCTAAACTTTCTTAATCTCTCATCTTCAGAAGCGGAAAGATATCTCGGGTCAAGCTCAGATCTGGCAACGTCATAAATCCTTAAGTTCGGGAACATTCCCGAAAGTTTTTTGAGCGCCGCCTCAAAAGACCGCCAATCTGCCCTGCTCACCGGCGAAGAGGTATGGACAAGATGAAGATTGCTCTGACTTGTTATTTTTTTTGGCAAAATCATAATTTAAAAAATTAATCCTTTAAATATTTGGCAATTCCATTATTTCTTTTGGCTTCTTTTTCCGCCGCAGTCGCAAAATCATGGGCATTATTGTAGCTTTTTCCTCTTTGCATCAGCCCCACTTCGTAAACTTCATGAATAATAATATATTTTCTTTCTTGCTTTTCGGCCACATCATCAATCCAAATTTCTCCTTTTGGAATATAATCATAAACCAACCAGTGTCCTCCGAAACAAAAATCAGGATCAAAAAACTTCCTCACCTCAGCCCCTTTCACTAAAAAGATCTTAACGACCCCTTTCTTCCCCTCACCAATCAACTTTTTCTGAAGCAATCTAATTCTGATCTCCCCCAGATCTTTGCCCTTCATCGCTGATCGTAAAATCTTTTTGGCCTTTTCATATCCAACTTTTCGAACCAACTGTTTTTTCTTTTTAAACATTGAAAGCAAATAAGCTTTTTCGGGCAAAAAAATCTTTTCAAACCAGACCTCATCCTGCTTGATATAGGGATAAATACTGCGATCCCCAATGACACAAAAATCATTATCTAAAGTATTTCTGATTTTAAAACCATCGACAATTTTTATTTTCATAAAATTCCTAAACTGAGTCTTTATCACAACCACCACAGCCCTTACACCCCCTGCAATTCTTGCCAAAATCAAAATCTGCTACCTGAAACGAAGTGTTAAGGCTTCCGCATTTAGGACAAACTTCTTTGGGGATTTTGTTTAAAACAACCCTCTCAAAGACATAATCGCAGTCATAACAAATGTATTCAAATATAATCATAAAACTCCTAGCCGCCAATTATTGATTCAATCTTCTTAACTAAATCTTCCTTAGGAATGGCGCCAATAACTTGATCAACAATCCTCCCTCCTTTAAAAAATAAAACTGTCGGAACACTCATCACTTTATAACGACTGGTAATCACTGGGTTTTCATCAACATTAATTTTACCAATTTTAATTCTTCCCTCAAATTCCACAATCAATTCATCTATTAGTGGCGCAAATTGTTTACAGGGACCACACCAAGGCGCCCAAAAATCAACCATCACTGCTTTTTCTGATTTAATTACCTCCTCTTC
>Ga0129299_1000473_pt1 | contig 25253 bp, 19 predicted proteins | sample ConPoolayeCmetaG_FD_94477 | JGI IMG/M metagenome (GOLD analysis project Ga0129299, IMG submission 94477) | Hot spring microbial mat communities from California, USA to study Microbial Dark Matter (Phase II) - Cone Pool mat layer C metaG ...
AAGCTGTTCCGGTCCTGCTAAGGCCAACACAGCCGACAGGTTCCCTCACCCGCGTTCAAGCTGAAAGCTTACCTGCCCTGCCGGTGACTGCCATCACACAGCGGCTTGTTTTTGGAAAGCCCGCAACAACAGAGCGCCACCCGGTTGCGCGTCTCGAACGGCTGGCCGTCAGAGCGTTCAACAGGGATGTGCCCTGTCACCCACAGCGGGCCTTCGATAGGGCCGCTGGAGGTGATCTCGGTCGTAACTGCGATCTGGCGGGGCAGGTCGGGTTCAATATCGGCTTCGTCTGCGCCCATCGAATAGGTCAGCGAGCCGGAAGGACAACGCTCGACCATGGCGATCACTTGGGAACGCATGGTTGTATCATCGTCGGTCGTGCTCACCAGTTGGGCAATGTGAGCCAGCCGTGTGCCGCAGAACCCTGAGCCGGCGCACAGGTGATCGTCGTGCCGGACGATCAGCTTGGTGCTTCCGGGGTAGGCCTCCCGCCGCTGAGCCGTCGGGCGTACATCGGCGGTCTCCGTCCCATCAAAGTCTATGTCCGCATGGGACATATCACAGAAGGGCTTGTCGCGAGAGCCTCCACATCGGCAGAGGGCATAGGGTTCTTCCGTCTTGATCGTCTCACCTTTCTGCCATGTCAGCGGCTCGCCATACTCAGAGACGACCTGGGTCTTACGCACCAGCGGCACATCACCGTACACCCAGTATGGCCCGTTCTTCTCGATCACAATTTTCATCTCACTGTCGGGTTGATGCTTGTCAGTTGCCACAAGTCCCTCCCTGTTCATTCCGGGGCCGTATTCACAACGGCCTCGCTCCAGCCGCAAGCACCGGCCAAGCCGTAGTATTCCATAGCAGGATTCTATCACACCCTGCTAGGGTTTCGGGTGCGCGGCGAAAAATTCCCAGATGATCTGCGTAGCGTTGACGGTCATCACAGGCTGATCCCCGCCTGCCCACCCCGGGCCGCCGCTACCCGGCCAGGCATGTCCGCCGTCCACAAGGGTATAAAGTTCCACCGCACTCCCGGATGCACAGTCCGTGTAAGCAATATGACGGACATCCGCCGACTCTTCGATCTCTGACGCGGGCGGGCACTGATTGTAATCCACCCAGAATTGGATGGTATCCTGCACGGACACATAATTGATCCCCGTCCGTGAGTCGTCCCCCACCCCGCCCTCATAGGGCAGATGCGTATCGTTCGTCCCATGAAAATGGATGACAGAAACCGGCTCCTGCGGCTCACAAGAGGCGATGTTCTGGGTCCCTGCCACTGGGCCGATGGCGGCGATCAAGTCGGATGCCTCGCACGCAAGCCGGTAGGACATAATCCCGCCGTTGGACATGCCCGTTGCGTAGATTCTGTGTGTGTCAATGGCGGTCACACTTTGCAAATCGGCAATGATGGCACGCACAAAGCCCACATCATCCACGTTCTGCTCTTGAGCGTAGCCACAGCATGTCCCGCCGTTCCATGTCAGGAGTCTATCCTCCAGCCGCCCCGTCCCATTGGGGTAGACAACCAGGAAGTTTGATTGGTCGGCCTGCGTATTGAAAGCGGTCATCCGAACGGCGTTTTCAGCGTTCCCGCCGCCGCCGTGAAAGACCAGCACCACAGCCATTGGGAGCGCGGCATCGTAACCGGGCGGCACGTGCAGGATGTAACTGCGCTGGATGCCGTCGTGATAGAGTGTGCGGGTCGAATCACCAATTGGCAGGGCAGGGGTATCTGACACGCGACGCCCGCAGGCCAGCACGCCGATCCCTATAACGATAAGGGGCAAGAGGTGTCTTCTCATTCTATCCGCCTTCATGTATCTAGTTGACTGTCAGCCGGCCAACATAACCAGCAGGGGCAAAGCATCGCTTTACCCCTGCCGGAGACGAGACGTGTCACCGCTGATTCGATCAAGGAGTCGGTATCTCGACAGCCTCCCCATAGCCAAACAGGTCGAGCGTCCAACTGCTCCCGTCTGCCTCGGTTACAACGGCGCGGACGATCTGGCTGGTGCTTTTGTTGATCCACAGATCAACAGTCGCCGTCCCCTCTGCCACTGCCCCGCCGACCAGCCCGCTCAGGTCTTGGCCTTCAGCCTGTGCGGTAATGTGGTAGGTCTTTGTGCCGTCAATATCCTCCTCCCCGGCGAGACTGGGGTTGGTCAGCACGTTCGTCAAGACGTAAGGGATGCCAACTTCCTCGCTGAATATATCCGCCGGATTAAAGGCAGCGGGCAACTGGATCGGTGCAAAGCTGGGCTTAAGCGGCGGCAGTTTGAAGAACACCCCCTCCGCCGTCCACAGCAATTCCGCCTCAGCAACCATGCCGCCCGCCTGTACCTTGACAACCGCGTACACGCTGTCAGGGGCCTGATAAGCCCCCTCCGCACTGAGCGCGGTCAGACCCATCGTCGGGTCAAGCTGAATGGGCGGGCCGTCCCGCGTGATGGCCCATTGCACAGTATCCACCTGCTTCATTGCCTCTGCTGAGTTGGCGAGAATCTGCGCCGGCGTCAGGCCGCCCCCGCCGCACGCCGTCAGCACCATCAGCGCCAGCACAACAGTACCTGCCAGTACCAGATGCCGTTTCATGGTATCCTCCTCTCTCCCGCCGTAAGGCCTGCACACCAACTTACGTGCGCCCCCTTATGAGGGGAGGCACAGGTTCGCACCTGCCTGATTCACAGTATGGGGCAGAGTGCAGGGTTTGTCAAAGGGTTGGGGAGAGTTGATTCTAGCCCGCCCCGCTGACGCGATCCCTGGCCCGCAACAGAACCGCCAGCACCACCGCCGCCAGACAGACGACCGCCGCGATGACCATCATCTCGTTGATAACCATTGTAGCCACCCTCTTGCCGATCTCAGCCAGTTGCGCAAAGACAGCCTCATCGCCGAGCGCCGCCGCCATGCTTTCTGTCAGGCGGGTCGAGCGGTGCAGACCATAGCTGGTCATGGCCGACGTGCCGATGGTCATGCCGATCAACCGCATGATCAACACCAGCGCGGAAGCCGCCCCCCGCTCATCCGAGCGCATCGCATTAATGACTGACGTACTGACCGGTGCGACCGTCAGCCCCAGCCCCACACCTGCCAGCGTCAGGTTGAGCGCCATGGCTGTACGGGTCACATCCGGCGTCCATGTCCGCCCAATGTAGAATCCCCCTGCCGCAACCAGCAGTCCCAGCGCCGTTGGGAAGCGGTAACCGAAACGCCGGGTCAGCACGCCGCCCGGCACACTGGCCAGCGCCATCGGAACAGTCAACGCGCCAAGCAACAGCCCGCTGATCAGCGCGGCCTGCTCAACCTCCGTGACGACGACCGTGTTGACAAACAAGGGCACAGAGACCATGCCCACCATCAGGCAGAAGCCCACCAGCAGATTGACCGCACATGCCAGCGAGACATTGCGGTTGAGGAAATGCTCCAGTGCAAAGAGCGGGTTCGCGCTGTGCCGCTCGACTAAGACGAACCCGATCAAGCAGACCGCCGCACCGATCAAAACCGGAACGGCATAGGGCGGCAACAGCGAGGTATTCAGGGAGGTCTGGCCGGCGCCTCCCTCCTGACTCCCTCCCAAGCCGATGTTCAGGCCAACAAGCGTCAGCGTGATCAGGACGGCCCCAGCCGCGTCCAAGCGCGGCACGGAGCGTTGCCGGCGCGGCCCGATCACAGCGAAGATCACCGCCGCCAGCAGTGCCAGCAGGAGAGCCAGCGACAGCCAGTGCAGGTTGAGCAGACGGCGGCTGAGCATCTGGAGCACAGCGGGCCAGACAGCACTGCCGATCTCGACCAGCGCCAGCAGGTTGACCGCCGCCAGCCCCGCTCCGATCACCCCCCATCCAAGGCGGCTCAACCCGCCCTCATCGTGCTGTTCAGCCGCCGGCGCGAGTTGCCGCCATGTGATGGCCGCCACAACAGTTGTGATGGGGATGTTAATCCAGAACATGACCGGCCATTCGACGATCTGCACCATGGCGCCGCCATAGAGCGCCCCCAGCACCCAGCCGGCTGTATCTACCGTGGCCACCAGCCCCAGCGGGACAGCCCGCTCACCGGGCGGGAACAGGTCGCCGGCCAGCGCCATGCTGACCGGCACCATCGCGCCAGCCCCCAGCGCCTGCACAACCCGCCCGGCCACCAGCGCATACAGCGCCATGTAGGAGGGGTCGGGCCGCCCGCCCTCGATCAGCCGGAAAAGACGCCCCATCCACACGGCTGGCGTATAGACCGCCGCCGCCACCAGCCATGACCCCAGCACAAAAGTCAGCAGGGCAATGAAATAAGTCCGCCGCCGCCCGATCAGGTCAGAGACACGGCCCATCAGAACCACGCTGACGGTATAAGCCAGCAGGTAGCCGCTGACCACCCAGGCCGCATCGTCGGCCCCCGTCTGGAACGGAATCTCCAGATCAACGATCACATTGGGCAGAACAGCAGACACAACGGTCAGGTCCAGCGCACCAATGAAGACCGGCAGGCAGACCAGCGCCAGCACAATCCATGGCCGCTGGATACCTGAGGCAGGCTCGGCACGTTCCATCGTCACCCCCTCCCTGACAGGGTTCAGCACCGCCGTCCCCCCTCATCCGCAAAAAGGGACGTTACTTCAGGAAAGAGTAGGCAATAAAACCAACATATCCGGCCAAAAACGCAACCGCCTCGATGCGTCCGACTACCTCGTCAAAGCAGAAGGAGAGCCACAATATGCCTGCAAAGGCAATCATGACTGCCAGATCAATCAGCACAACCGCCGGATCAAGGGGGATCGGGTGAATGGCGGCTGTCGCCCCCAGAATAAACAGCAGGTTCATGATGTTAGAACCCACCACATTGCCAATCGCAATGTCAGACTCGCCGCGGCGGGCCGCCAGCACACACGTGACCAGCTCCGGCAGTGACGTACCCAGCGCCACAACGCTTAGGCCGATCACCACGTCGCTGACCCCCAGCCCCTGCGCGACTGCAACGGCCCCCCTGACCATCAACTGGGCACCCCCTCCCAGCACAACTATACCCGCCAGCAACAGCAGGAGCGCCCGGACAGGGTGCTCCCTGTCAAGCAGATGTTCCTTTTCTTCAAATTCCAGGATTTCGGCATCCATAGCTTCATGATCGCGCTCAGAGAACCGGATCAGGGACACAATCACAACGACCAGCCCAACGAGCAGAAGCCCGCCCTCCAGCCGGTTGATCTCGCCATCCAGAGCCATCAACAGAGAGACCACAGACAGGCCGACCATCAAGGGCACTTCGATCCGGATCAGCCGCCAGTGCACCGCCACCGGATAGATCAGCGCGGCTGTCCCCAGAATGAGTCCGATGTTGGCAATGTTGGACCCGATCACATTGCCCAGCACGATCCCATTCGTGCCGGCCAGCGCGGCGCTGATGCTGACCAGCAGTTCCGGGAATGAAGTGCCGATTGATACAACCGCCACGCCGATCACCAGCGGCGGCACCCCCAGCGCATTCGCCAGGCGCGAAGCGCCGCGCACCAGCCACTCCCCGCCGAAGAACAGGCCGGCGATTCCAAGCAACACAAATAGAACACCAAGGAGCATCTCGTTCCTTCCTTCCTTTCATGTCAGGAGATGTAGAACTACTAGAAGATAGAGAGCCGGAAGTTTAAAGGAAATAGGCCGACGGCTCGATTTCGGGTGGGGATACCCCCTGTGTTCTATTTTACACCCGCGCCCGCTTCAGCCACAGAGAATTCGTCACCACGCTGACCGAACTGAAGGCCATGGCGAAGGCGGCGAGGATCGGGTGAAGCTGACGCAGGATGTCCGGCACCCAGCTAAACGGATACAGCACCCCTGCCGCAACCGGGATCAGGATGACGTTATAGCCAAAAGCCCAGAACAGATTCTGCTTGATCGTGCGGATGGTCGCCCGCGAGAGGCGCAATGCCTGCGGCACACTGCGCAGGTCGCCGCGCATGAGGGTCACATCGGCGGCCTCCATAGCTACATCCGTGCCCGTCCCGATGGCGATCCCCACATCAGCTTGTGCCAAGGCCGGCGCGTCGTTGATGCCGTCCCCTACCATGCCGACTGTATAGCCCTGCTCCTGAAGCTGTTTCACGTAGGCCGCCTTGCCGCCCGGCGCAACCTCCGCGAAGACGGTATCCACCCCCGCCTCGCGGGCGATGGCCTCCGCCGTAGCGCGGTTATCACCCGTGATCATGGCCACATGCAGACCCAGCCGATGCATCTCAGCGACAGCCTCGCGACTGCCCTCTTTGATCGTATCAGCCACCGCGATCAGGCCTGCCGCCTGCCCGTCCACAGCTACCCACATGGCGGTTTTGGCCTCGGATTGCAGGCGCTCGGCTTCCGCCCGCAGGCCGTTCAGCGCGACCCCTTGCGTCTCCATCAAGCGGAGACTGCCGACCAGCACCGTCCGTCCCTCAACGAGGGCCTGTACCCCTTGACCGGTGATGCTGGTAAAAGCCTGCGGTTCTGGAAGAGACAACCCTGCCGCCGCCCGCACAATCGCCTGTCCCAGCGGATGTTCAGAGCCGCGCTCAGCTCCGGCGGCCAGCCGCAGGATGTCAATCCCCTGCGGAGCGATCACATCCGTCACAGACGGCTCTCCGCGCGTGATCGTGCCGGTCTTGTCAAGGACAAGGGCAGTCAGGCGGTGTGCCCGCTCCAGTGCGGCGCTGTTCCTGAACAGGATACCCTTCTCAGCCCCCTTGCCCGTTCCCACCATGATCGCCGTCGGGGTAGCCAGCCCCATCGCGCACGGGCAGGCGATCACCAGCACCGCTACCATCCGGATCAAGGCTGTCACAAAGTCAGAGCCGGGCACGGCAAACAGCCAGACGACGAAGGTTACCAGGGCCACGACGATCACAACCGGCACAAACACCGCCGCCACCTGATCAGCCAGCCGTTGGATGGGGGCCTTGCTGGCCTGCGCGTCTTCCACCAGTTTGATGATCTGTGCCAGCGCGGTCTCCCGCCCGACGGCAGTTGCCTCAAACTTGAGCAGGCCCTGCCGGTTGATCGTCGCGCCAATGACCCGGTCCCCCGGCCCCTTATCCACCGGCAGGCTCTCGCCGGTGATCATGCTCTCGTCCACCGCGCTGTGGCCGTCTATAACGCGGCCATCCACCGGGATTTTCTCGCCGGGCCGGACGATCACCACATCGCCAACCTCAACCTGATCCACCGGCACATCCACCTCAGCGCCGTCACGCACCACACGGGCCGTCTTGGCCCGCAGGCCCATCAGCTTCTTGATCGCTTCGCTGGTCTGGCCTTTGGCGCGTGCCTCCAACAGCTTGCCCACCACAATCAGCGTGATGATGGCCGACGAGGTCTCAAAATAGACATGGGGTGTGCCGGCTACCGCGCCCGCGTCCATGTGCATCGCCATTTCAGCGGCAGGGCGGAAGATCAGGCTGAGGGTCACCGCCGCCGAGTAGATATAGGCCACACTCGACCCCAGTGCCACCAGCACATCCATGTTAGCTGATCCGTTGCGCAGGGCCTTGAACCCGCCCGTGTAATACTGCCAGCCGACATAAAACTGGACGGGCGTCGCCAGCGCCCAGAACAACCCATTGACCCACGCCGCATGAGACCACTCGCCCAGGATGCCAAAATCACGGGCCATGCTGAGCAGGAACAGCGGCAGGCTGAAGATCACGCCGACGATCAGCCGGCGCGTCTGTTGTCTGATCTCATCCTCGCGGGCCTTGCGCTCGGCATCCTCCATCCCCTCATCAGAGGCGGCTTCGACCACCCCGTAACCGATCCGCTCAACCTGCCTGACCATATCACGGCGGGTCACCTGCCCCGGCACATAGGTCACGACGGCCTTCTCAGTAGCCAGATTGACCGATGCCTCCAGCACGCCGGGCAGTTTCTTGAGGCCCTTTTCAACTGTGGCAACGCAGTTGGCACACGTCATGCCGGTGATCGCTAAATCAACAACCGCGGTTGCCACGCCGTACCCCACCCGTTCCACCTGCTTGATCAGATCGCTTTCTTGGAGCTTATCCGCATCATAGGTGACGGTGGCTTTTTCAGTGGCCAGATTGACGCTGGCCTCTTTCACGCCGTCCAGCCGGCGCAACCCCTTCTCGACTGTGCTGGCGCAGTTGGCGCACGTCATGCCGGTAATGGGGAGTGTAATCTGCTTTTCCATGCGATCTACCTGGTCCTCACCCTCACACTGGGTGTGACGCTGACATACCATGTTACGAACCTGAGATAACTCTCCTTAATTATACCACCCCTTGTCTTATAATTAAGGTGTTTTTTGTCCATTTTGTGGCGTGGGGAAACAAGCCCTGCTTGCGCTCTGATTTGAAACGGTTTATTATAGGCCAATTCGACCGTATAAGTAGAGTAAGGAAGAAACAATGTCCGGAACTGAGCTGTTCGGCCCCCTTTTTGCAGGAGGTACTGTTCTCTTTATTGTGCTGGCTTGTGGAATCACAGCCCTGACGATCGGGTTTATTGCCCTCGTATTCGTTATTGCCCGCCGGATCGGCAAGCGCATGATCGAAGGCGACCCGGAGATCGCACAGAATGGACTATCGGGCAAAGGCCGCATCTTAAGTATCGAAGATACTGGTGTCCGCATAGGCGGCGAGATGAATATCCGTTGCCGCTTCCAGCTTGAGGTGACGCCCGACGGCGGCCCGCCCTATCAGGCGACAGCGCTGGCTGTTATCCCAATGGTCAACCTTGCCCAATTCCAAGCGGGGGCTGTTGTGCCGGTCAAGATTCACCCGACCGACCCCAGCAAGGTCATCCTTGACATTTATGCCCCAAGGACAGCCGCCAGCCCGTTATAGCTCCTTTTGTCCTTCGCGGCTGGCATCAAAAAACAGGGACGGCTTTGAGCCGCCCCTCCTCTATTCCGCCACCACATTGATCTCAAGCTGAGCACGGTCTCCGCGATGGTGGGACAAGCCAAACTCAACTGGTCTGTCCTGCGGATCGTAGATGGTGCTGGTGATAGCCAGCAGAGGCGTCGAAGTAGGCACTTGGAGCAGGCGGGCTTCCTCTTCCGTGCAACGGATGGCCTCCACAAGGCGCGTGCCATGGGAGAGGGTCACGCCGTACTTGTGACGCATCAAGGCGTACAGCGAGGCATTTTCCAGATCGTCGTGTTCCAGGCCGGCAAACAGCGAATGCGGCAGATAGTTGGTCACGATCATGATCGGCTCATCGCCGATCATGCGCAGGCGCACCAGCTTAATCACCTCATCGCCTGCTGTCAGACGCAAATGCTCGGCTACAATCTTGTCGGCGGGCACAACTCCCTGCTCCAGAACACGGGTGGTCAACACCAAGCCGCGTGAGGCCATATCCTCATAAAACCCGACTGTGCGTTGCAGAAAACGTTCACGCAGTTTGGGAACAACAACAAAAGTCCCCTTGCCCTGCACGCGATACAGCAGACCCTCATGCGTCAGGTCGTCGAGTGCCTTACGGGCAGTGGTACGGCTGACCCCGTAGGTTTGGCACAGTTCAGCCTCAGAAGGGATAGGTTTTCCTGCCGGCCATGACGCGATCTGCTCCCGGAGGATTTCCCTGATCTGGTAATACTTCGGGACGGGCAGGTTCTGAGCTAGGGATGCTGGTTGGGGATGGTCGGAGATGGTTTCTGGTGACACTGGGACTCCGCAGTTCCGGCTGGCATGATCATCCCCCGGCATCAACGGCCGGGGTGTGTGAAACGCCTGCCTGCATGATCAAGAGATATGCTCTTAGTTTTAATATACTCTTAATTTAATTTTAAACCTATTATATGAAAGCCTGCCTGCTTTGGCGAATAAGGCGGCTGGCCGCCCCATCCTATAGTGCGCCCTCTGCACGCGATATAATCACACTACGCCGCGAACAGTCGTGCCTGCGCGGCTTATTCTGAGTCGAAACCACGTCGAAAACACACTGCCAAAGGAGGTACGCCATGACACAGCCCGACCCCTTTGCGGTCCTTGAAGGGCATGCCTACATGGCCCTGACCACTTACCGCAAAAGCGGGGCCGCCGTCACAACGCCGGTCTGGTTTGCCAAGTCAGACGGCAAGCTTTACCTGACCACCCTGCCGCACGCAGGCAAGGCTAAGCGTATCCGTAACAACCCCGCTGTCGAGGTCGCGCCCTGCACTGTGGACGGTAGATTGCTTGGCCCGGCAGTCAAGGGCACAGCCCGTATTCTGCCCGCCGGCCAAGAGGAAGAGGACGCCCAGCGTGCCCTGCACCGCAAATACGGGCTTCAGTACGCCATCCTGACGTTCATGCGCATACTCCGACGCGGGCAGGCAGACCGTATCTACCTCGAGATCACGCCGGCGGAGGGGGCTTCATGACCAGCCGGCCATTCTCCCGCCCGCTGACGTGGGCTGTTCTGATAGGGCTGACAGCCACAGCAGGGATACTGATCGGGTTGATGCCCGCCGAACGCACGCTCGGCGAGGCGGTCAGGATCGTGTATGCCCACGTAGCGCTGACAGAGGCCGGGACGCTGGGCCTGTATGCGGCGGGGATCATGGGCTTGGCCGTGCTGATCAGCGGGCGGCAAACCCTCCGGCTCTGGATGCAGATCACCGCCGGCGTCGGGCTGGGGATGCTGGCCATGGGTTTTGTAGTCAGCCTGGCCGCCCAGCAGACGGCGTGGGGCGGCATCGCATGGCAGGAGCCGCGCGTGGCCGCCGCGCTGAACGTACTGGCAATAGCGCTCATTGTGCAGGTACTAACCTTCTGGCTGTCCAACGAGCGGATACGTGGGGCGCTCAACGCCGCGCTGGCCGGTTTTGTGTTCTGGTCGGGGCTGAATGCCCAGGGCGTCCTGCACCCCGGCGCGGCGATCAGCGCCTCGCCCTCAGCGGCGATCCGGCTGTCGTTCCTCGCGCTGACAGCAGTCTGTCTGCTGGCCGGAGCATGGATCGTATGGCAGGCGGGGAGAGACCTCACCAGCCGGCAGTGACGGAGCACATTCACCCTCGCTGAACAAACAGGGCTATAATGAAGACATACTCTCTGTATCTGTTCCCATCATGAGGAAAGGATCAACCGTGAATCGCACCAATCTATATGACACCCATGTCAGCCTTGGGGCGCGCATGGTTCCGTTTGCTGGCTGGGAGATGCCGGTGCAGTACACCAGCCCGCTTGAAGAACACGCCACTGTCCGCACAGCGGCAGGCCTGTTTGACATTGACCACATGGGCCAGATTATCGTCGAGGGAACCGACGCGCTGGCCTTCCTCCAATACATGACGCCCACCGACCTCGACGCCCTAGAGGAATGGGAGGCCACCTACTCCCTGCTGTGCTATGCCGACGGCGGCACGGTGGATGATATTTTCGTCTACCGCCTGCCGGAATACTATTACGTGGTCGTCAACGCCGCCAACCTCAAGAAGGATGTCAAGTGGCTTCAGGCCCACACGCCCGGCTTTGAGGTCAGCGTGACGGATGTTTCAACCGAGACCTACATGTTGGCCTTACAGGGGCCGAAAGCGCAGGCCGTCCTCCAGACCATCTGCGACGTTGACCTGTCTAAAGTGCCTTTCCACTTCAGCGCACGCGGACAGGTAGCAGGCGTGCCGGCGCTGATCGGGGCAACCGGCTACACCGGCGAATACGGCTACGAGCTGTTCTTTGACGCTCAGCAGGCCGTGACAGTCTGGAACGCTATTCTGAAGGCCGGCGAGCCGTTCGGAATCAAGCCCATCGGGCTGGCCGCGCGGGACAGTCTGCGCTTTGAGCCGTGCCTGCCGCTCTACGGGCATGAGCTGACCGCGGCCATCTCCCCGATTGAGGCCGGGCTGGGATACTTCGTCCAGCCGGACAAGGGCGACTTCATCGGGCGGGATGCCCTGCTCAAACAGCGGCTGGAAGGCCCGCCCCGCAAACTGGTATGTATCGAGATGGTGGACAAGGGCGTCCCGCGCGAACACTACGAGATCGTGGTAGAGGGCCGGCACGGGCACGTCACATCCGGCATGTTCGCCCCGACTGTCGAAGCTTACGCCGCCATGGCGCTCATCCCAGCCGAGCTGGCACAGGAGGGCCGCGAACTGGAAGTGATCATTCGGGGGCAACCCAAGAAGGCCAAGATCGTCAAGCGTCCGTTCTACATCCCGGCCTACCGGCGGTAATCTGTGGGCGGCTCACAGCCCGACAGCCCGCTTCACAACGACTATACTCATGTTGGTATAGCTCCCGCTTCAGCCGGGAGCTTATCTCTCACCTGTCTCAACCTTCAAAGGAGCAATCATGTTCACTTGCCGCCCCATTCACCGCCGCACTCCGCTGGCTGTCATAGTGCTGGCAGTTGCCGCGCTGGCCTGTAACGCCCCGCTCGGATCAGCGGCGCAGACTGACCAGCCCGTTGTGACAGCCTCCGTGACAACCCCTCCTGTTGAGACGGTCACAGCCTCAGCCCAGCCGTCTGAGCCGGCCCAGCCGACCGTGCCGCCTGCCCCCGTCACCGCCCCGCCGACCGCTGTCCCTAACGCCGTACAGGCTGTCTATGCAGGGATCAGCTTCTACTACGATTATTCACTGGCCTCAAGCTGGGATGTGGAGATTGTCCCGCCTGTGCCCGATCCCAACATCCCGCAGGAATGGCTGATGGCCTCGCACTATGCCTTTACCCTGCGCGGCTATCCGTTAACCCACATATTCCTTGAGCCGCAGATTCTCATTTTCCGGACGCAGGCCTACAGCGAGCTGAACCCCCTTGCCGCTCAGCGGATCGCCGCCCTGCGCCAGCTTCTGGCTGAGCGCCCCGCCGCCTTCCCCGCCGAGATGCCCTTCCTGCCGGTGCTGAACGCCGCACAGGTCATCCATGTTCAGCATGCCTACCTGAACTTCCAGAACGGGTCGGGGGTGCGCTACCTGACCCAGCACGATCAGGCTTTCCTGCCTATCAACAACGAGGAACTGATCTACACCTTTCAGGGGTTGACCTCAGACGGCGGTCACCTGATCGTGGTGACCATGCCGATCTCACACCCCAGCCTGCCTGACGATCACACGCAGGTCCCCGGCGGCGACCCGACCGCCTTTGCCAACAACTTTGAGTCGTATCTAGCGGACATCACCGCACAACTGGAAAGCGCCGCCCCCGACAGCTTCGCTCCCAGCATCCTGTTGCTGGATACAATGGTACAGTCATTGCTTGCCGCCCCGCAGTAGCAAGAAAGAAAGCCGCAGGGGAGGGACGCCATGCCCCGTTCCTGCGGCTGAACCGATAATGAGGGGAAGTTACTCGTAGCGCAGGGCCTGCACGATCTCCAGCCGGGCGGCCTGCCGGGCCGGGATGATCGCGGCCAACGCCCCAAACAGCAGGCCGACTGCTGTCGCCGCGATCAAGCCGGCGGCAGGGAACGAATACGTCAGCGGGAAGCCTGCCACACTGACGGCACCGGTCAGCACATAGCCCAGATACAGGCCGGCCAGCATCCCCAGTGCTGTTCCCAGCGCCGCCAACAAGAGAGCCTCACCCACAATCATCCGCCGCACCTGCCGCCGCGTTGCGCCGGTAGCCCTGAGCATCCCGATCTCGCGGGTACGCTCGATGACGGCAATGGCCAGCGTATTGAGCATCGCGATCAGCGAGGGAAGCGCCAGTACACCCAACAGAACATCAAACACCAAAAACGCCACCCGGAACAACTGCATGGTCTGTTCGAGGTACTCCCGCCCGTTGATCAGGGCAAACTGCGGATAGGGAGCCATGATCTCCCGCAGGGCTGACTCAACAGCTTTGGCGTCTGCGTCCGGCGTGAGATTTAACTGGATCAGCACGTCCTCCTCGCGGTCGAAGTCTGCCGCCAAATTGGCTTGCGAAATGTAGGCCACTGACACTTTAGCATTGAAATAGTCACCCGCTACCCCGACAACCTGATAGGTCTGTCTGCCATGCGGGGTGATCAGCTCTATCTCATCCCCCACCCCCAGCCGATTCTGAGCGGCAAAGATGTTGTTCAAAATGATACTGCGCCCGCTGGCAAGCGCCGCGTAAGCTGTCTCTGGATCACCCGACTGGAAGGCGAGTCCGCTCACCTGCGGGAAGGTCTGAGGATCGAGGCCCAGCAAGGTGAGAGCCGCCCCGTCGGATGCCGTCACCCCGACGCGCAGGGTGCTGACCGCCTCCACGCCGTCCACCTGCCGCAACCGTACAGCCAGATCGGGGCTGGCACCTACATCGCTTCCCCACACCGCCACCGAGGGCGGCAGGAGGATGAAATCACTGCCCAGCGACTTCCTGACCACATCCTCAAAGTAGACAGTAACGCTGGACATAACGCCCGCCATCGCGATCAGAAGGGCTAACCCGATCATGGTAGCGCTGGCCGTGACAGCCGCCCGCGTCGGCTGGCGGGAAAGGTTTGCCTGAGCCAGTGTACCCGTTCCGTCGCGGGCAAAGAGGATGCTCAACAGGCTTCCAAACAACCGGGCGATGGGCGTCACCAGCGCGGGAGCAAGCATCACCAGCCCCATGATGAACAACAGGATGCCCAGACTGGTCAGACGGATGTCTCCGCTCACCAGCGCCAGCACAGCCAGCACCAGCAGGAGTCCGCCAATCACCGTGCCGGGCTTCACCCGGAAAGGAGCAGAGGCCTCAGCCGCCGGCGGCCGCAGAGCCTCCAGCGGCGTCACGCGGCTGGCGCTTAGGGCAGGCATCAGGCCGGCCAGCAGAGTCACCCCGATCCCCAGCACCACTGCCGCGATCAAGGCAGGCAGATTAACAACCGGCGCACCCAGCTCCAGATGGAGGTAACTAGCAAAGATCGGCGCAGACAATTGAAGGACCCCCAACCCAAACAGATAGCCAAGGATAATACCCGCCGCCGTACCAGCTATCCCCTGCAACAGCCCTTCGGTCAGTATCAAAGCGATGATCGTGCGGCGGTTCGCCCCGACGGAACGCAGAATACCAATGTCACGGCGGCGCTCGGCCACCACCGTCCGGAAGGTGTTGAAGATGATGAAACCGCCCATCAGCAGGGCTACAAAGCCAAACAGATTCACCGCTATTTCACCCATCTGGAGGCTGGCAAGCATCTCAGCACCAGAAGGCAGTGCACCCAGATGATAGGAGTCACCCAGCCTGTCTTGAATGGCCTGAATGATCTCCTCCCGTCGGGCCTCATCAGTGGTATTCAGATTAGCCTCGATGGTGTTGATCTGGCCGGGCTGGTTCAACAGAGCCTGAGCCTCGGCCAACGGGACCAGGACTTCTTCGTTGCCGGGCATTGCACGAGCCGGAAGCAGGCCGACAACCGTCAGGCGGACCTCACCTTGGGTAGTCGGCAGTCTCAGGCTGTCGCCCAGACCCAGCCCCAGCGCCTCAGCCAGCGAGACCGTGATCACGGCACTATGGGTGTCGTCCGCCTCCAGAAAGCGCCCCTCCTCAAGCGGGTAGTAGCGCAGGGCTGGCGCTTTCTGAGGGTCAAGGCCGACCACTGACAAAACAGTGATCCGATCCGGTGCGGCCGGGTCCTGATCATAGTAGTCAGCGGGCAGGTTGACATTGCGCTGGAGCGACCCCGCCGCCAGACGCACCCCTTCGACGGAAGCCGCCTCCTCCACCACGGAGGCCGGGAAGGCCGCACCGGTCACCTGCGTAATGGTAACATCCACCTGCCCCGACGCCGCCAGCATATTGGCCTGCAAAGACTGCACCATCGTCGGGATCAGGATGTTCATCCCGAAGATCAAAAAGACGCCAAAGACAATTGCCAGCGTGGTCAGGAATGTTCTCAGTTTACGCCCCAGCAAATAACGCGAGGCCATTATCAAGTTAGTCATAGTTTCACTCCGCTTCAGATCGGCGGCTGGCTCTTACGCAAAAGAGTTCATCTTATCCGTGACCAGCTCGGTGTTGCCTGCCTTGCCGGGGTCAAGGATCGTTTCATCTACCACAGTACCATCTTTCAAGAACACAATGCGGTCAGCATAGGCCGCAATGCGTGGATCATGGGTCACCATGACCACGGTGCGCCCCCATTGATCCGGCACCTGCCGCAACAGCGAGGCAATCTCATCGCCCGCCCGCGAGTCGAGGTTGCCGGTCGGCTCATCGGCAAGGATCAGAAGCGGCTCGGCCACCAGCGCACGGGCAATTGCCACGCGCTGTTGCTGGCCGCCGGAAAGCTGATCCGGGCGGTGGTTTAGGCGGTCGCCCAGCCCGACACGCCTCAGCCATTCGACAGCCCTGGCACGGGCCTGAGCGGGCCTGACGCCGTCCAGAATCAGCGGCAAAGCGGTGTTCTCAACAGCGCTCAATACCGGTATCAGGTTAAAGAACTGGAACACAAACCCGATCTTGCGGCGGCGCAGTTCAGTCAGCTTCTCGTCACTCAGTGTATTCAGGAACGCACCGTCAATGCTGACCTGCCCTTCGGTCGGCTTATCCAGCCCGCCGATCAGATGCAACAGCGTGGATTTGCCACAGCCGCTAGGCCCCATCACGGCCACAAACTCGCCGGGGTTGATGCTCAGGTTGACACGGCTCAGGGCTGTTACAGCGGCATCGCCAGAGCCGTAAACTTTGGTGAGGTTTTCTGCCTGTATCAGTGACATAGCTGCAACTCCTGTTAGACGATTTCAACATGAAGGGCTGGTTTCAGACCAGCCCTCTCGATCTTTTCCGCGTTGCTTACCCGTTTTTACGGGGCCTGCCGCGCGGTCTGGGCTGTGGCTCTGGCAGGGGTTGCCGGCGGATTTCGTCCAGCCGGCCCTCAACAATATCCAGCCAGCGCAGGTCAGCTTCCAGATGCATGATCACCTTGTCGAGCAGCAGTAACTGAGCCAGCTCCGTGCGGGGGTCCATGTCGTTGCGGCGGCGGGTAGCATCATGCAGAGCCTGATACAACACAGCCCGCTGAGACTGGATCAGCCGGTAGGGGTCTCCCTCACCGGTAGCCTGACAGAGTACCAGCTTGATAAAGAACTCATCGCGCTGAAGCTCCGGCACGACGCCGCTTGCCAGCCATTCGGCCAATGCCGCCCGTCCCTGCGGCGTGATGGCATAGACCCGCTTCTCCGGGCCGCCGCTCTGCTCGACGGAGGCAGGGCATACCAATCCCCCCTCCTCCAGACGAGCCAGCGTGGTATAGACCTGTGCCGGTCTGACATCCCGGCTCTGGGCGCCTCCCATCATGGCGGTGAAGGCGGCATGCAATTCATAACCGTGGCGCGGACGCTGGGCCAGCAACCCCAGCAGGGCATTGCGAACGGACATCGGCAAATCTACTCTACAGGTGACTAGATTAGCAGAAAATATAATACAAGTAACTAGATTTGTCAAGCCAAACAGGCCGGCAACACCTCCGCGAGGCCAAGCACACCTCCATCAGCGCTTTCCGCATGCTCAACCATTCTCTACCCGTTTACAAACGTCCGGCAGGGTTGTCTTATTCCCTGTTTGCCTATAACATAGACGCAGATCATATATTTCAGTCTTCTGGGGGTAGGGAGCAAGCCACTCATCCAACCGATGAGGGGAGGTTCCTTGTTGCTTTTTTATAGCCAAACCGCCGGAGCACCCTGCACAAGGCAACCGCTCACTGGCATTTATATCACCCGTAGGGGGCACAGCGGCGCGGGGCGAGCTGGCCGGCCCGGCCAGCCTCAATATGATTGATGCGCCTGTCATTGTGGAGGAGACTATGAAAAGCTGTCTTTTCACTCGTTCGCCGCTGGGGTTTGTGTTACGCCTGACCTTTATTTCTTTGTTCATCGTTGCACAGGCCCTCAGCTTGATGCCCGTCGAGATCGCGCGGGCCGTCGCGCCGGCCTCGCCCCCCGGCTGTACTGCCGCTACGACCACCTTCACCAACAACACGCCGGTAACGATTGGCCCCAACATCTCAACCGTCACGTCGAATATCACTGTCGCCGGCGCGGGGGCCTACCTGTGGGATGTTGACCTGACTACAAACATCGCCCACAGCCGTAATGGTGATCTGGACATCACCCTCCGTTCACCTGCCGGGACGGTCATCACGCTCACTACCGACAACGCCGGCAACCTCGCCAGCGTCTTCAACGGCACCCTGTGGGATGACGACGCCAACCCCGGCGGGCAGGTGCCCTACGCCGTCAATAACGGGCTGGCTACCGATCATCTCTACTTTAACGGCGTTCTCGCCTCCCCTCTCGTCCCTGAGGAGGCGCTGGGGGCTTTTGTGGGCGAGAACCCCAACGGCGTCTGGACGTTGAGCATCAGCGATGACGCTAACGGCCAAGGGGGCACCCTCAGCAGTTGGTCGCTCACGTTGACCACTTTCACCGTTACCCCTGTGACCGCCACGACCACCTTTACCAATAACACGCCGGCAGCGATCTCCGCAATCGGCATACCAACTGTCACATCCAATATTGCGGTGGCGGGGACCACTAACCTGATCAGCGATGTGAACGTCACCACCGCCATCACCCACACGGCCAACGACAATCTCGACATCACCCTCCGCTCGCCTGCCGGGACGGTCGTCACGCTCACCACCGACAACGGCGGCGTCCTCGACAACGTCTTCAACGGCACCCTGTGGGATGACGACGCCAACCCAGGCGGGCAGGTGCCCTACGCCGCCAACAACGGGCTGGTCACCGACCATACCTACGTCAACAACACCCTTGCCTCCCCTCTCGTCCCTGAGGAGGCGCTGGGGGCTTTCATGGGCGAGAGCGCCAATGGCACATGGACGCTGACCATCAGTGATGACACTGCCGGAGACGGCGGCACTCTCAACAGTTGGTCGGTGCAGATCACCACCGCCTCCTGCCCCACCGCTGATCTGAGCATCACCAAGACGGACGGACAGGCCAGCGCAGTGCCCGGTCAGCCGATCACCTATACCATCACCGCCGGCAACGCCGGGCCGAGCGCCGTCACGGGCGCCACAGTGGCTGATACCTTCCCCGCCGCGCTGACCGGCGTCACATGGACCTGCACCGGCGCGGGCGGCGGCTCCTGCCCTGCCTCCGGCTCAGGCAACCTCAACGCCTCTGTCAACCTGCCCGCCGGCGGCTCAGTCACCTTCACCGTCAACGCCGCCATTGACCCTGCCGCCACCGGCACGCTCTCCAACACCGCCGCTATCACCGCCCCTGCCGGCGTCACCGACCCCGCCCCCGCCAACAACTCCGCTACCGACAACACGGACCTGACGCCGCAGGCTGATCTGAGCATCACCAAGAGCGATGATGCTGATCCGGTTGTGGCCGGTACATTGCTGACCTATACCGTTGTGGTTGTCAACGGGGGGCCTTCAGTCGCAAACGATGTTCAGGTGACAGATACTCTGCCCGCCGGTGTCAGCTTTGTAAGCAGTACCGCCCCGGGCGGCTGTACGGGCGCGGGTGTCCTCCTGTGTGATGTCGGCACTGTTCAGCCCGGCCTGCCTAACAGCGTCAGCTTCACCATCACCGTTCTGGTCGGGCAGGGCGCCCCGCCGGCAGGGACAACCCTGACCAACAGCGCCGCCGTGACCGCGACGACTCCCGATCCTGATCCGGCTTACAACACCGCTGTCGAGACCACGCAGGTTGTCTCTGAGTCTTCACTGGTCACCCTGAAAGTTGACTCAGACGACCCGGTGCTGGCGGGAACATCGCTGGCCTACACCATCACTGTTCAGAACAACGGCCCCAGCGATGCCCATAATATCGTGGTAACCGATGTCCTGCCTGCCGGCGTCACCTACGCCAGTGATTCGTTCGGGTGCAATACCGCCGCCCTGCCGACCCTGACCTGCAATGTGGGGACTCTGCCGGCCTCCGGCATCCAGACTATCACCCTGAACGTGCTGGTTGATCCCTCCACGCTGGGGACGATCACCAATACCGTCACCGTCACGGGCGACCCCTCCTTGATCGGTACGCTCGTCAGCAGTCAGGATACGCTGGTGCTGGCCAGCGCTGATCTGGCTGTCAGCAAGCAGATACTCAGCGGCAGTCCCTTCCTGCCCGGCTCAACGGTCACCTACCGGGTCACCGTGACCAACAACGGCCCGTCAGATGCCGGCGGCTTCACCCTGTCTGATGTACTGCCTGCCGGCCTGACCTATGTCTCTCACACCGCTTCGGCTGGCAGTTACAGCAATGCTACCGGCGACTGGGTTGTAGGGGCGCTTGCCAGCGGCGGCAGTGTCACGCTCGATCTGACTGCGGCGATCAACAGCGGCACAGAAAACACCACCCTCACCAATACTGCCGCCATCACCAGCACCAGCACACCCGACCCGGACACCGCCAACAACACCGCTTCGGCCAATTTCACCGCAGGCCAGAGGCAACAACCGGGTCAGAGCACCGGCACAGGGGCGGGCGGGCCGTCGGTGTTTGACCCCGCCGTTACCAAGCGCGGCACGCCGACCGCTGTGGCCATCGGCGAGACGGTCGTCTGGACAATCGAGGTATCCAACCCCTCCGGCAGTCCGATCAACTTTGTGCTGGTCAACGACCCCATTCCAGCCCAGTTCGACATTGTCGGGGTAACGACCACACAGGGTACGCCCAGCGTGAACGGGCAGGTCGTGACGGTGGACATCGGCACACTGGCGCCGGGCCAGATCGTGACGATCCAGATCGAGACAGTCGGCAACCAGAACGCCCTGCCGGGGCAGGTCTGCAACACGGCCCGCGCCGGGGCGGCTTCGTCATCTCCTGCCTGCATCACGCTGTTCCCCAGCGCCCTCCCGCCGACAGGCGGCAGGCCGGTTCGCACGCTTACGCCGCTGATAGCGCTGGCGGCCATACTGGGGTTAAGCGGCTTGGCCGGCGGAGCCTGCCTGCTTAAGAGGCGCATGGACTGAGTCTTATCTCCAACTGCTTCGGTCATCAGAACACAGCGGGCGGCCCAACCGGTCGCCCGCTTTTCATCTCCTGCGCGCCTGCACAGCCTGCCGGCTACTCATCCAGCGTCCAGCGGCGCAGGCCGGTCAACTGGAGGAAGAGATAGTACAGGAAAAGCGGGTTGCCGATCAGGTAGCGCCGCCACAAGCGGCGCGGCTCGGTCAGCAGGCGGAACAGCCACTCCAGCGCAATGCGCTGCATCCAGCGGGGCGCCTGCGGCACACGCCCCGTCAGGAAGTCGAAGGCCGCCCCTACCCCGGCCAGCACCGGCGCGGTCAGACGATCACGGTGACGGGCCATCCACAGTTCCTGCTTAGGACTGCCCAGCCCGACCCAGATGATGTCAGGGCCGGCTTCGTTGATAGCCTGAATGACCGCCTCATCCTCCTCCGCAGACGATTCACGGAAGGGCGGCGAGTAAGTACCGGCGATCTTCAGCGCCGGGAAGCGCCATGCCATCACACGGGCCAGATCATCTGCCACGCCCGGCGCTCCCCCATAGAAGAAGCACGAATAGCCGCGCTCGGCGGCCATCCCGCTCACGGCTGTCACTAACTCAGGGCCGTACACCCGCCGGACGTGGGTGCAGCCCATCCGGCGGCTGAGGAATACCAGCGGCATTCCGTCAGGTGTGACCAGCCCGGCCCGGTTGACCGCCGTCCGGAGCGCCGGGTTACGCTGACTCAAGACAATCGTATAGACCGGACAGACAACCACATAGGTTGGGTCGCGCCGCGCAATGTGATCGGCGATCCGCTCAAGCGCCTGAGCCATATTGACGGCGCTCACGCCGATCCCAAGTATATTGACACGGGGGAGATAAGGGTAACTTCCCATTGACACTATTCTACTTATGCCCTACAATGGCGGGCAATTGAGGGGCAGGCTTGGATAGGATGCCCCTTTTCTTCCCTCACTACATCCATGATGCATTTAAAACCCTGAAGTATGTTGGAGGAGATCGAACCATGAGACAAGCAATTGTCGTAGCGAAGGGGCTGGCGCTGGCAGGCGCGTTGATGGTGTTGATCGTGGGGTGCACCAGTGCGCCTGCCACCTGCCCGCCTGTCCCGACGGCGGCTCCCTGCCCCACCTGTCAACCCTGCCCCACCTGCGCCCCAACCTGTGTCCCGACGCCAACCGAGACTCCCACTCCAACCGAGACACCTACCCCCACGGTAGAGGTAACGGCCACGCCCATGGCGGCGGATACAGCCACCTTTAACATTTACTTCACCAAGATCGAGCTGGGGGTGATGTCAGCAACGACTATCTCTACCACGCCGGTCTTCGTGCCGACCACTGCTTTCAGGACGAGCGATACTATCTGTGTCCGGTATGCCGTCACCAAGGGGACTTCAGTGGCAGTCGGCATCTACAACCCTGCCGCGCGGGAATACGTCGAGCCGCGCACGGACCTCACCCCTGCCTTGCCGGTCGGCAACGAGAATATCCGTTGCGGCGACCTGCCCACGCCGGCGGCGGGCGCCTACGAATATCATGTCTGGGTGGGTGATGTGCTGATCGCTGTACTGCCCTTCACGGTACGCTGACCAGTTTACCTGCTAGAGAACGGAGGGGGCGGCCAGTTGACCGCCCCTGACTTATTTGAGGCCGCCTTGATCACCAGATCGAAATCCTCCCTGCCAGTGCGTTTTGTCCCTCTGCTGGCGGGGCTGATCGCGTTGACAGCCTATCTGCTGACCCTGCCCCCCGGCCTGACATGGGACCTCGGCGGGGCAGACGGCGGCGAGCTGGCGACTGCCGTCTATACCCTGGGGCTGGTCCACTCGCCGGGGTATCCTTCCTACTTACTGCTGGCACAGATCGCCCGTCTTCTGCCGTTCGCCTCGTTTGCCCAACGGCTCAACGCCTTCTCAGCGCTGTGCGCGGCGGCGGCGGTGCTCACGCTGTCAGCAGTGCTGGCCGGTCATCTGCGTACCGAGCCGGCTGAGACAGCAGGCCGGCCCGGCGGCGGGGCGTATCTGGCCGGCGGCCTAGCCGGACTGCTGTTCGGCCTGTGCGAGGTAGTCTGGACACAAGCGATCATTGTGGAGGTGTATGCACTTGCGGCGCTGTTCTGTGCCGGCCTGATAGGGCTGGCCCTGTGGACCGAGCGGGCGCCCGCCGCCGGCCCCTATACGCGGCGCCTGGTGCTCTTTGGGTTGATCGCCGGAATCGGCATGGGCAGTCACTATATGATGGTCTTTGCAGGGATGTTTGCGGCGCTCTACCTGCTCCTGTCAGGGCCGCGCAGGCTGTTACGGGCCTCCAGCCTGCTGGCGATCCCAGCCTTTGCGGCCGGGCTGAGCGTGTTTGCCTATCTGCCCCTGCGGGCTGGTGCAGTCCCTCTGAGCAACTGGGGCAACCCCGACACATTGAGCCGCTTCTGGGGCGAGATCAGCGTGGCTGTCTATCGCGGGCGTGTGGACATCACGCTGATCCCTGAGCGCATCCTGCCGCTGGTGCGCTGTGTGGTGGATCAGCTCTCTGTGCCGGGGACGGCACTGGCCCTGCTTGGCCTGATCGGCTGGCGGCGGGAGCACAAGCCCCTGCTGACAGCGGCACTGGTCACGGCGGCACTGAACCTTGCCTTCACGGCCAGCTATTATTCGGTAGATACCCTGCCCTATATTTACCCGACATTGATCCTGCTGGCGCTGGCGGCAGGCTCAGCGGTCTATAGACTGGTGTGTGTATGGTTACCAGCAGAGGTTCACAGCGGCCCCGCCTTACGCGGGCTGGCCTATGCGGCTTTGACGGCGGCGGTGTGCGCCCCCCTGCTGGTACGCGGCGTCCCTATTGTGTCGCAGGCCACCATTGAGGCCGATACAACCAGCCGCCGCATGATCGAACTCCTGCCGGCTGGCAGTCTGATCATCAGCAACGAGGATCGCCTCACCTTTGCACTCCGCTACGCCGCCGCCGTGAGTGTCCCCCGCCCCGATGTCGTGCCCATTGACGCCCGCCTGCTGAAGTTTGAGTGGTTTCGGCAGGACATCGTGCGGGGATGGCCGCATCTGGGCCTCAGCACGGATGAAGCCGCGCCGGATGATTTCGATGCAGCCCGTCTGCTGGCGCTCATCCCGCCGGATGTACCAGTGTTTTTCACCTATCCCGCTGAGATCGCACCCGGCTACCGTCTGGACGCCATCGAGGGCGGACTGTTGTACCGGGTAGCCGAAAGGCCGGATAGCGGCTCATAGGGTCGAGGACCTCCCTCTTGTCCCGGCCCCCCTATTCTTGTCTTGTGCACTCAAGACCCTCTTTAACTATAATCTTCAGCAGAGTAACGTCCGAGTGGCCGCCCTGCCCGCGAAAGAGACTTTCACATGCCTCTTAACGACCAGTATAAACACCGTGACACCTCCTCCTCTCCTGACCTGAGCGCCAGAGTGCAGGAGCTGGAACAGGCTAACGCCAGCCTGCGCCGTGAGCTTGACGCACTGCGGGTCAGCGAAGCCCTGTACCGTTCTCTGCATGTCTCAATGAGCGAGGGCGTCATCCTGCATGAAATCGTCACCGACCCCGCCGGCAAACCGATTGACTACACCTTCCTTCACGTGAACCCCTCCGCAGAGAGAATCCTCTCCATACCTGCTGAGCGGTTCATCGGGCGCAGAGCGACTGAAGTCTACGGCGTAGAACAGGCCCCCTACCTTGACATTTACGCCCGTGTGGCCGCCACAGGCGAACCAGCCTCATTTGAGACCTACTTTGCCCCGATGAAAAAGCACTTCCATGTGTCGGCCTTCTCACCCCGGCAGGGGCGGTTTGCCACCGTATTCATGGACATTACCGAGTGGGTACAGACCCGCCAGTCTCTTCAGGAGAAAACAGAGGAACTGGACCGCTTCTTCGACATGACCCTCGATCTGCTGTGCATCACCGATACCAGCGGCCTCTTCCGTCGGGTCAGCAGACAGTGGGAAGAACTGCTCGGCTGTCGCCGCGAAGAGCTGGAGGGCCGCCGCTTCCTTGATTTCGTCCACCCGGACGATCGCCAAAACACGCTGGCGGCACTGGCCGAGCTGGCCGTCCAGCGCAAGGTGCTGAACTTTGTAAACCGCTACCGCCGTCAGGACGGGTCGTACCGCTGGCTCGAGTGGCGTTGTTACCTGGCAGAGGGTTTGATCTACTCGGCGGCCCGCGACATCACCGATTGGAAGGAAGCGGAAGAGACGCTGGCCCGCTACCGCCTCCATCTAGAGGAGATGGTTGAGGAGCGCACCATCGCGCTGGGGGATGCCTACGAGCGCCTGCAGGCTCTCAGCCGGCTGAAAGATGAGTTCATTGCCAACGTCTCCCATGAAATACGCACACCCATCGCTAACCTCAAGCTGTATCATCATCTCCTGTCTCTCCGGCCAGAAAGGCATGCTGAATATCTGGCTACCCTGCA
>Ga0129299_1000476_pt1 | contig 25155 bp, 12 predicted proteins | sample ConPoolayeCmetaG_FD_94477 | JGI IMG/M metagenome (GOLD analysis project Ga0129299, IMG submission 94477) | Hot spring microbial mat communities from California, USA to study Microbial Dark Matter (Phase II) - Cone Pool mat layer C metaG ...
CGCGTCCCGCCGCCAGCGCCTCCGGTATGCGCTGTGGCGTACGACCCCCCGCCTGGGCCATGGTGGGCGGGCCGCCACCACCACCGTCCACCAGCGGAGCGATGGCTTTCACCAGCTCACCCGCCTTCAGGCCCTTGGCAACCAGGTCTGGCGTCATGGCGGCCAACAGCATAGCTTTGTCGGAACTGCGGACGCCGAACAAAACCGCCGCCGACCCGCACCTCTGCTTGATCATGTCGGCGCCCGCCTTGAGAGCTTCCACCGGCAGTTCGGGCAGCTCGCCGATCACAATGGTGGTGTCACCGCTCTTCTCCGCCGTTGACAGCAGTTTGTCAATCTCGGTCTTGACGACCGCGACCGCCCCGGCGGCATCGATCTTCTGCTGCTGCCTGACACGCTTCTGGAGCTCAGCAAGCAGTTCCCTCAAGCGTTCGCGCTGGCGCACCGGTATGGTGGCGCTGGCCAGCGTGGTCTGAAGCTCGCTCAGGCCGGTCGCCAAGTCTTCCGCCGCAGCAGCCTTCAAGGCCTCCGCTCGTTGGACCAGCGCTGTCCCGGTCTCCTCCACCAGACGGGCGGTCGCATCGGTCGTCGCCACGAGGCGGCGGATACCCTTGGCCACCGCCTCCTCGTGCGTGATAACGAAGTGCCCGATTTCTGCCGTACTCTTCAGGTGCGTGCCACCGCAGAACTCGATGGAATAGCGCCGCCAGCGCGAATCGGTCGGATTTCGCAGCAGTTCGGCTACCGGGACACCGATGGACATGACGCGCACTTGCTCGGGGTAGCGCTCGCCGAAGACGGCGCGCAGGCCGTTGATCTGTAGGGCCTGTTGCTGGGGCACGACCTGATAGTGAACCGGCAAGGCGGCCCGGATCTGCTCATTCACGAGCCGTTCGATCTGCTCGATCTGCGCCGGCGTCAGGGCCTTGGGATGCGAGAAATCGAAGCGTGTCTTCTCGTGGTCGACCAGCGAGCCCTTCTGCTGCACATGGTCGCCGAGGACCTCACGCAGCGCCCAGTTCAGCAGGTGGGTGGCGGTGTGGTTCTTCATGGTCGCGCGGCGCCGGGCATCCACGCGCAGCTCCACCTGGTCACCGATGCGGAGCGTGCCCATTACCAACGTTCCGAAATGCACGATCACGTCGCCGATCTGTTGCGTATTTTCGACGTCGAAGCGCACGCCGGCGGTACCGATCGTACCGGTATCCGCGACCTGCCCGCCGGCCTCCGCATAGAAGCAGGTGCGTGCGAAGATCAGGCCGGCGCTGTCGCCCGGGTGGAGCACCCCCTCACTGGTAAGCAACTCAGGCTGGCCGTCCGGTCCGCAACGCACGATCGCTCGCAGCGGCTCACATAGATGCTCGACAGTGTACTTGAAGGAGTCATCGGTAACGCCACAAGGTGCCAACAGTTCGGCCGACAGCGCCGCGCCGGCAGCATCGAACCCTTTGGCGCAGGACCGGGCGCGCTGGCGTGCTGCCTCCATCAAGCGCTCGTATTCGGCGATATCCACCGTCAGCCCCTGCTCCTGGGCCATGACCTGTGTGAGGTCGATCGGGAACCCGTAGGTATCGTGCAGGCGGAAGGCGTCCTGGCCGCGGATACGGTTGTGGTGCTGGCGACGCGCGATGTCGGCCGCCTCTTCGAATAGGGCAATGCCGCGGTCCAACGTCCGCTCGAATGATTCCTCCTCCTCACGGATGATGTCCTTGACGTGCTGCGGGTTCCTCTTCAGTTCCGGGAACGCGTCGCCCATCGTTGCGACCACGGTATCGACCAGCTCGCAAAGGAACGGCCGGCGCAGTTCCAGGTATTGCCACCCGAAACGCACCGCGCGGCGCAATATCCGCCGCAGAACGTAGCCGCGGCCCTCCCGGTCGGGCACCGCTCCGTCGGTCAACGCGAAGGTGAGACAACGAACGTGGTCGGCGATGACGCGACAGGCTTCGTCCTGCATGTTGCCGGGGCGAAACAAGGCAAAGCGGCTCACGGGCGCGCGCACAACAGCAGCAACCGGTGACCGGTGACAGGTGACCGATGACCGCTGCGCGCCCGTGCCGCTCACCTGGCGCTTGTCATTTGTCGATTGATATTCGTCAGCGGCCCCCGGTCCCGGCGCTCCCCCATACACATGGCCGCTGATCCGTTCCAGATGCTCGATGACCGGCACGAACACCTCGGTCGCATAGTTGTTGTTGTGCCCTTGCAGGACCGCCGTGACACGCTCGAATCCCATCCCGGTATCGACATGCTTGGCGGGCAGGGGCGTCAGTTGGCCGTTGCCGTCGCGATTGAACTGTATGAACACCAGGTTCCAGATCTCGATAACGCGCGGGTCGCCGGTATTCACCAGCCGCGCGCCGCTCTTGTCGGGCGTCAGATCGATGTGGATTTCGCTGCATGGCCCGCAGGGACCGGTCTCGCCCATCTCCCAGAAGTTGTCCTTCTTGTTGCCCGGGTGGATGTGCGTCGGGTCGATGTCGGTAACCTGGGCCCACAGGTCGCAGGCTTCGATGTCCGGCTCCAGGCCCTCCTGCGGGTCGCCACAGAAGTAGGTGGCGTGCAGTCGCGACTTGTCGATGCCCCACACTGCGGTCAGCAACTCCCAGGCCCAGGCGATGGCTTCCCTCTTGAAATAATCGCCGAAGGACCAGTTCCCCAACATCTCGAAGAAGGTGTGGTGATAGGTGTCGTGACCGACGTCATCCAGGTCGTTGTGCTTGCCGCCCGCCCGAATGCACTTCTGGGTGTTCGCCACGCGCCGATGCCGGGGTGTCTCCAATCCGAGAAAATACGGCTTGAACTGATTCATGCCGGCGTTGGTGAACAGCAGCGTCGGATCATCTAAGGGGACCACCGGCGAGCTGGGAACGAAAACATGCTGCTTGCCGCGAAAGAAGTCGATGAATTCCTGACGAACCTGGGCGGCAGTACGGGTCACGGTTACACCCTGTTCAGAAAAGAACCCGGTCTGTACTCCAAGCGGTGTATTCTATCCGGGCGCCGCAGAGGCTCGTAGGTGGCCCCGCCAGGCGCAGACAGCCTGAACGAAGCGGGCCGGCTCGTTCAACCGGCCCGTTCGGACTCGCGAGGTGATCGGGGCTGCTGGGGAGATCCGCGCTGGTTCCTGTACTCATCAGGTTCTAGGCATGTCCGGCGGGCCGCTGCAACGTACATCTGGCCGCAGCAGCTACCGTCCCGAAAAAAATCCACTCGGGGGTCAGCAGGTGGTTTCTCAGGCTACCCGAACGCCGCCGCCGGCCGGTTTTCCGCGCCGCCGCCGGTAATATCTCTCACCTGGCCGCGGCCACCAGGGCCTGGAAAAGCCGCGCGTGTGCCGGGCGTGTGACCAGATTCTCGGGATGCCACTGGACGGCCAGCAGGAAGCGTCCGTTGCAGTCCTCGCTGGCCTCCACCAGACCGTCGGGGGCACGGCCCACCGTACGCAGGCCGCGCCCGACGCCTTCCGGAACCACCCCCTGATGATGGCGACTGTTCACTTCGATCTGCGTGCTACCGACGATCTCGGCCAGATGCGACCCGGCCTCGATGTGCACGGGGTGAAAAGCGTCAGCTTCCTGCGGCCCGCGGTGACTTATGCTTGGTGTGCGTGGCAGGTCCTCAACGTGCTGCACCAGCCACCCGCCGCGCGCCACGTGCGCCACTTGGAACCCCAGGCAGATCGCCAGGATCGGCACGCCGGCGGCGTCGGCGTGTCGGAAAAACGCCAACTCGAACGCGTCACGACGCGCGTGCATCACTCTCGTGGCCGGGTGGGGCGCTTGTCCGTAGTGTCGCGGGTTCAGGTCCTGTCCACCGGTGAACAGCAGTCCGTCCAGGTGCGCGACCAGTTCGTCGAACAGGCGCGCATCGGCGACGTCGAGCGCGGGCAACAAGACCGGCAAACCGCCGGTCGCCAGAATCGCGTCGGCGTAGTCCGCCGGCATTACGATGCGGCCGCAGCGCCGCGTGCTCTCATCGTCTGTGAAGCCGGTGGTTATTCCGATGACCGGTCGCATGCTTCTGCTCCTGTGCAGCCGCAGGCGGAACACCGGCGGTCATCAAGGCCCGCGCCGCGCCGTTGCACGTCCGTCGCCACTCGTTATAGTAACGCGCGGCATTGGCGCGGTCCCGGGGCCGACTCGGGGACGTGCATTTCCACGTGAGAGAGTGGTGGCGCGTGCAAGACGAGGCACCTGAGCGGGTATTCGGAGGCGCGCGGCGGAGCATCCGGCCGGTTGCCGGCAGCCGATCGTCCCGCTCCGCGGGCAGTGCGACCTGCACAAGAAACAGGAGACGGCCGGCAGGCCCAATGCCCCCAGATCGTTCGAACCGCAGAGCGGGGTTCCCTGGCGAGCCGTCGACACGCCGCCGGGCCGGTTGCGCCTTCCTGGTCCTGTTCCTGGCACCGCTGGCAGTAGCGCGCGCCCAAGAGCAGCCGACCGACGGGATGATTGTGCGGCGGGTGGAGTTCGTGGGCTTGCAGGCGGTCGGCGAAGGTTACGTCCGCCGACTCATCAAGACCCGCGAGGAGCAGCCCTTCTTGCGCCGCCAGGTCGAGGAAGACGTGCGCGAATTGCTGCGTTCGCGGAAATTCCTGGCAGCGTTCGCCACCACCAGCGTAGAAGAAGGTCAAGCGGTCGTGGTATTCAGCGTGCAGGAGAAACCGACGCTGACCTCGGTCGAGCTGGTGGGCAACAAGGCCTTCAGCGACGCCCAACTATTCGAGCTCACGCCGGCAGCCGGGGCCGTGATCGACCGCTACGAGATCAACCGGTCACGTGAAGACATCGTGCAGAAGTACAAACAAAAAGGCTACTATTACGCCGAAGTGCGGATCGACGAGGCCGCGTTGGAAACTGAGGGACGGCTGGTCTATCGCATCATCGAAGGGCCGCGCGTCAAGATCCGCCGGATCCGCTACGAGGGCAACCGCACACTCACTCCGCGCCGGCTGGGGACACGCGTCGAAACGAAGACATACGTATGGATTTTCCGCACCGGCGCCCTGGACGAGCAGCAGGCGGAGCGCGACGCCCTGGCCCTCCAGCAGCTCTATCGCAACGAAGGCTTCCTGGACGCGCGCGTCGGCTATCGGCTCGATTTCGACCCCATCGAGCGCGCCAACCTCGACCTGGTCTTCGTCATCGAGGAGGGACCACGCTACCGCATCGCCGAGGTGGTCTTCGAGGGCAACAATGTCTTCTCCGCCGAACGTCTGCGCGAGAATCTGCGGCTGGCCCCGGGCAAGTTCGCGCGCGACGATGCCTTGCAGGAGGATATCAAGCGCCTGCGCGATCTGTATGGCGAGATCGGCTACGTGGCGGCCGACATAAGCACACGCTATGACTTCCTGGAGGAGCCGGGCATTGTGCGATTGCGCTACGTCATTCAGGAAGGGCCGCAGTCACGCTTCGGACGCATCACCATTCGTGGCAACCGGCAGACCAAAGACGAGGTCATTCGTCGCGAACTGCGCTTCTATCCCGGCGAGTACTTCAACACTGTCGCAACTCGTCAGGCCGAACAACGCCTCCGCGAAACCGGCCTGTTCCGTCCCGAGAGCATCGAGATCGTCCCCCTGGAGGATGTCAACGGCGTGCGCGAGGCGCTGGTGCGCGTCGAGGAGACGGAGCAAACCCAGTTCCTGATCGGCTTCGGCGTCAGCACCGACAACGGCGTCATCGGTTCGCTGAGCATCGACAACCGCAACTTCGACCTCTTCGACTGGCCACGCACCTGGGGCGAGTTCTTCCGCGGCCGGGCGTTCCGCGGCGACGGCCAGCGCCTGTTGTTCCAGGCCGAACCCGGCAGCGAGGTCAGCCGCTTCCGCATCCACTTCACCGAGCCCTACTTGTTCGACAAACCCGTGCGACTGGACACCGCCATCTACCTCTTCCAGCGCGGACGCGAAGGTTACGCTGAACAGCGCTTGGGATATCTGCTCAGTCTGAGCAAGCGTTTCAGCGGCGGACTGCTGGATGGCTGGGCCATCGAAGGGTCCGGGCGCATCGAAGGCGTCAGCATCGACGACCTCGACCCGCTGGCCGCTCGCCTGATCTATGAGGCCAAGGGCGATCACCTGCTGACCGCCCTGAAAGGCGCCATCGTCCGCGATACCACCGACAGCCGTATGATGCCGACCGAGGGCTACCGCATCTCGTTTAGCTGGGAACAAGTCGGCGCCTTGGGCGGCGACTACCATTTCAGCAAACCGGCCATCAGCACCGCCTGGTACAAGACCGTCCGCACCGACATTCTCGATCGCAAGAGCGTCCTGGCCTTGCGGGCCGACGCCGCCTACATCGCCGGTGACGCCCCGGTCTTCGAGCGCTTTTACGCCGGCGGCTTCGGGTCGCTGCGCGGCTTCAGTTTCCGCGGCGTCTCGCCACGGGCCGGCATCAAGAACCAACCGGTCGGCGGCGACTTCATCTTCCTGACCGGCGGCGAGTACTCCTTCCCGCTCTACGGCAAGACCTTCCGCGGCGTAACGTTCCTTGATATGGGCACGGTCGAAGAAGACTTCGAGATTTCAAGCTGGCGGGCAGCCGTCGGCTTCGGCCTGCGCGTCCAGGTGGACTTCTTCGGTCCCGTCCCGATCGTCTTCGACTTCGGCTTCCCCGTCCTCAAGGACGACGACGACAATACGCGGGTCTTCAACTTCGCTTTCGGGGCGTCGTTCTAAGCGCCACGGCTGATCGGACAGCAGGGCCCAGGCTGCCCCGCCAGGCCTTTCGCCGCGCCGGCTGCCGACTACTGCGGCTGCACTAGGTCGGCTGCTGGCCCCCAAGTGTGCTTCGTGCCCGGTGACTGCGCGTAACGACCTTCAAGACCGCACCGGCCGCCAACAGCAAGGTGATTGTCGTAAACGCCGCCGCCGGACCCCGCACGACCTGCCGCTCGGCAGCCGCGGGCGGAATCGGCGGATCAGGAATCCGCAAGCGCGGCGGTTGCACTTCGGTCACCGGAGTCTTGCTTGGCGTCGCCGCCGTTGCTTCAAACTCCAAAACTTCAATCTCTGGAGCGCTCTGTTGAAGTTGGTCGCTTTCCACTGGCAGATGCCGGCTGACCCGCGCTCGTATTCGCGGCTCTGCCTCTCTTAGCCGCTTTTCAGCGCGCGCCAGCGCCTCGGAGACTCTCCGCTCCACACGCGCGCTACCGGCGGTCGTCCGATCAGACGCAGGAGCCGGCCCCTGGACGTCCAGCGACACGAAAGTCGCCAGCCCGGTCAGCAGCAGTACGGCCACCACTCGGCGACGGCGCAGGTGGCCGGCTTTGGCCGGGAGCATGAGCAGAATGAGGGCGGCCATCAGCACGGGCGCCACTAAAGCCACCTTTACGGTCACCGCTTGTCTCCTGGGCCGGTCGGCAGCCCCCGCCTAGGGGGCGGCCGGCAGCAGTCAAGGCCCGACTCAGATCACAATGGGCTTGTCGCGCCGACCGGCTGGCCACAACAGCAGCACGACCGCCATCCCCAGCGAGATACCCATCATAATTAGCGTGCTCCACTGTCCTGCCCCCCGAATTCCCGACAGGTCCCGCTTCTGGAACAGTTTCAACAGCACGTCCTCGCCCCAGACTATTGCCACCAGCACCGCCCACAACAGCGCGCCACAACCCAAGCACCCGCGGAGAAAGTGCCCCGCTCCGGCGCGCCGTCGAGCCGCAATCAGAAGCAGACTGCCGACCACCAACACCACCAGCACAGCCCCCGCCGGTACCCCCTCGGTTAATAGTGGCGCGACCTCGGGAGCGACCTGCCAGCGGCCTTTTTGCATTTCGCCGGCAGCATATCGCAAGAAGGGGCCTTGCCCAACGCCCACCAGCAGGCCGGCTAGCAACAGCAACTTGCCCAGGAACGCCAGGCCGGCGTTTGCCGTTCGGCCAACAAACGACGGCTGCGCCATGCCCACTGGCAACAACGGTGGCGGTGCAACCACCGGTTCGGGCACCACCTCACCCGGCACGCCGGCAACACTCTCGGTCTTCGTCGCCGCAGGCGCCGACTGATCACCGCTACTCCTGGCCCCCCGCGGCTCGGCCGGCACGCGCGCCACCGGCCACATGCCGGCGGCTGACTGCGTAAGCAGCGAAACCCCGCCGGCCACTCCCGCAGCAATCCACATGCACTCGTCGGCGCCAGCGACACTGGCGGCCACGAGTCCGATCAGGCCAGCCCAAAACGCCTGCCAGCCGCCGACTTTCCCGCCCCGCCCCTCCTCGATCCGCCGACCCCAGTCGCACAGCACTATCGCTGCCAGCGGCCCGAGAATCACGCGCGCCAGGTCAGCAGAACGAATTTCCTCGACTGCTATCAAGTATCCCGGCAGCATGAACAACGCCGCCATGCTGCCATAGGCTAGCCGGTCCAGCAGCGCGTTGCGGGTCAGCGCCCGACTCAGGAAACGCAAGTGCACCAGTAGTGGCCCGATCGTACCGCCAACCAGAAAGATCAGCAGCGGAACGGCGGCGGGCGGCTCGCTGCGCAAGCCGCGCGGATGCAACAGCCCCAGCACTGCCGCAATCGCCACCGCTACCAGCGCGAGAATGAAGATTTGCGGGCGGCGTGCCGGCCGCGGCGAATCTGCTGCCGCTGGCTGCTCAGACAGTGCCCCACCACCCAGTCGCCGCTCCAGTTTCGCAGCTTTATGTTCGAGGCGCCGCGCCAGGTGCTCCAGCCGCCTCGTCGGCCCGGCGCGCCAGGCTTCTCGCACATCCAACGGGGGCGGAGGCGGGAGCGGCGGCGCAGTGATGGTCTCGCCGCCGTCTGTTGCTCCCGGCATTCTGCGCACTGCCGATAGCGAGGTAGCGTCGAAGCCGGCCATGCTGCGCACGATCTCCGTCGAATCCAAGACGACGGCGGCCATCTCGTCGACCGTTTGAAAACGCTCGCCCGGATCCTTGGCCAACGCCTTGGCGATGACGCCGCGAAACGGCTCCGGCACTCCCCCCAGGTCGGGAATGTCGCGCAGATGGCGCATCAGGATTTCCGCCATGCTGGCACCGCTGAACGGCAGGCGGCCCGTCAACATCTCAAAAAGAATGACCCCCAAGGCGTAGATGTCGATCGCCCGCGTGTAGCTCCCGGAGCCGATCTCCGGCGCCATGTAGTGCACCGTGCCGACGCTCACCGTCTGGCCGCTGTGCTGGGATACCGAGATGTGCTTGCTCAGCCCGTAGTCGCCGATCTTCACGTACCCGTCATCATAGAAGATGTTGCCGGGTTTCAGATCCCGATGCACGATGCCGCGCTCATGCAGATAGCTCAGACCGGCGGCGATGCCCTTCAGAAAGAAGGCCGCCTTGGCCACGCCCATGCCCGCCGGCTCAGCCAGCATCAGCTCGCGCAGCGACGGCCCGCTCACGTACTCCATGATTACGAATGGTTCGCCGGCGGCGTTGCGCTTGACGTCGAAAATCGTGATCAGGTGCGGGCTTTTCAGGTTCATTACCTGCGCAATCCCGCGCAACTCGATCTCCGGACTCTCGCGCAGGTACTTTAACGCCACCTGCTTCCCAGCATCGGTGACCGCGTAGTACACCTCGCCGAAACCGCCCCGCCCCACGGCACGCTGGATGGTGATGCCCTCCAACGGGCGGTCGCCATGTTTGAACGTGTAGGCCACGGTCCATCCTCCGTCGCGCGGCCGGCCTTTCAGCGGTCGCACCCGTCCGACGGCCTCTCAGGCTCCCGACTCTGCGAGCGCTACCACGTAGGGCTTGACTGTCACCCGCAGATCTCCCAATTCCAGAACTTCGCCCACCAGCACCGGCCTGACGGCGGATTCGCCCGGCCCGAGCGTGCGCACATACAGTGCTCCCCGCCGCTCGAACAGCACCGCCTGCGTCTCGCTTTCCCGGGCCAGTACGTGGCATGCCGGCCCGCGCCCGATCAGGCACGTATCCCGGAACAATACCACGCTGCTTACGTCTTGCGCCAGCCGGCAGCGATGCGACAGCCGTAATACCGCCGATTCGCTCTTGGCGCTGGGCTTGCTGAAAACGAACTTGCCGCGCTCGCCCAGTTTGACCCGGTCGCCGTCGCACAACAGCCGCCGCTGCACCCCCTGCTTGTTGACCTCTACCGGTCCGTACGCGGTCAGAAAATAATCCCCGCCCACGCGCACCACGTCGGCGTGATGCGACCACAGCTCCACCGGAATCGGTACCTGCACGTCCGCCGCCCCTTGGCGACCGATACGCACCTGCGCCGCCGTTACCAACAGACTGCTTTCGCCGCCATCCACGATCAACAGCAGCGGCTGGCATTGGTCCAGGCGCAGCGTGGCCGCGGGAGGGTCCGCCGAGGTCGCCCCGGCGTCGACGGTCTCCATCGCAATCGACCACGGCGTCACTGAGACCACGGCTCCCAGTGGCCCCGCCAGCAAGGCTTCTTGTCCGCGCGCGATCTGGTCCAACGCTTGCACCGCCGCCGCCACCCAGTCGCTAGATGGGCACATACCCTTCACCCGTAGGAGCGTCTCGCGCAGGTCGCCGTAATCGCGCGTCGCCAGTTGTTGCGCCGCCCGCGCACACAACCCGGCCAGAAGCGTGAACCGTCCGACGGTCGGTTGCGTCGCCGCCAGCGCCTCGATCTGTTCCCGCGCCGCCAGCACCTGATCCAGGCGTCCCTGCTCCAGCCAGCCCTCCGCAGACTTGCAGTAGACCTGCGCTAGTCGAGCAGCAAAATCATCGGTTTGGCGTGTGCGACCATGACGCTGAACCGCCTCGTACCAGTAACGCGCCGCGCTCAATACGTCCCCGCGCTCCAGGGCCACCGTCGCCTGCGACAGCAACTGCGCGCCACGCTGTACACGCCGGTTCAACTCCCCAGCCAGCTCCTCGCGCCGCTCAGCATCCGACAACCGGTCCAACTGGGCCCGCGCACTTTCCAACGCGCCCGCCCGCAACTGCTCCGCCGCTTCTTGATAAGTCGCCTGCCGGATCGCGTGACGACACGCGTCCGCCTGCATTGCTGCGCTAACCTGTTGCCGCAATTCGGCAGCCTCAGGCGACAAACGGTCCAGAGCCACCAGACGGTCCAAATCCGCCAGCGCTTCCCGGTACCGCCCAGCCTGACGATGCAGCCGCGCCCGGGCCAGCAGCGGCTTCACCAAGGCGTCGGCCAAGCGCTGGCCACGCGGGTCCCGGCGGACGTCTGGCTGCACGGCGGTGGCGTAGGCCTCGTCGATACGCCCCTCGCGCAGAGCGTGCTCCGCCGCCGTCATACGCACAAATATCCACCGCCCGAACATTTGCTCTCCACGCTCGGCCGTCGGCACCGCAATACCCAGCGGATTCTAACACTGACCGCCAACGTGCCGATCCGCAACCGCTGGCTGCCGGCGGAACGGTGCCGCGGACACGACGGTATTCGGTGCACGCGGAGACGATATTCCCGGGATTACCCTCAAAGGAGAAGACACCCGAACAACACCTGCCGCCCCGGAACCGCGCTAGAAAGCGCAATTCTCGCGCGGAACCCACCCGGATTGCACAAAAACCGCTTAGCAGCGCGAAAGTCTAAGCCCAAAATTACCGAAAATCACCATGACGCTAGGATGCGCTGTTTCCTAGCTACACATATCAGCGTTAGGTTGGGAAAGAAACAGGGATAACCCTCTTCGACGGAGGGTGAAAAGTTAGAAGCGAAAGGTCTGGTGTACGATGCTTCTATACCTTTTCTTCCAGCTCGTATCCCTGATTTCCCGGCTGGTCACGTTCGGCGTCGAGGGCTAACGATGCTCGTCCTTCTGGACGAGGGTCCGGCCGCGGCCTCTGAGCAGGACGTCATTTGCAGCCAACGAGTTGCGAAAACACTTTGGCTGTTCTCGGCCGCTCTCTTGGCCCTGCTCTTGGCTTGGTCCACCGGACCCTACTGGCCGAGCTAGCCCATCCGCCAGAGCGCTGCGCCGGCGGCCCGTTTCCGAGGCTTGGCCGCAGAGCCGCGGGGCACAAGTCACTGACCCTGTCTGCCGAATCGGATTTCGTGCCCCGCGCCTGCGTTATCCAGGCCGACACCCGAACTGCCTGCGCCACAACGGTTGTCCCGGACAACGCAGGCCAACCACCGGCGCAGCTCACGGTGATTCAGCCGGCCGCTTGACTCGGGCGTGGCGGCGAAGGCGACGCGTACAGCGTGGTCGACGTGGACGCTGTTTCGGGTCGCCAGGCGTCAACGGGAGCCAGATGCTTCGCTCTGGCGTGCAGCAACCTCACCAGCAAGGTGGCGCCAGCGGCGGCCATTGCAGAGCAAACAACTATCGCGGTCACCAGCCGACCTGCCGTAAGCGGTTCCGCAGTAAGCGCCAAGAGCAGCCCGAAAGCCGCGGCGATAGCACCAAGAAGCGCACCGCTGACGACCCGGATCCGCCGAACGCTGGGAACCGGGAGCAAGTTCCCTGCCACCGCTGCAAGCAGGCACGACGCGCAAACCAAGCCCACCAGTTGTGGCCGACTGAGACGCCCCAGCAACCCCGGTCCGACCAGCCGATCCAGGAAAACCGCCTGAAGCTGGCAACCGAAGACTGCCTCGCCAGAGGGCAGCCGCCATTGATCCGCAGGCGGCAGCATCTGACCAATCAGCACCACACGGTCTGCAAAACGGTCGCGCAGTTCGCTCTCCCCAGCCCAGAAGACGCTCTCCATCGGGACCGGGTTCCGCACCCAATCCGGTAAGCTCGTCAAGTCAACGCCGCCGAAGACGAAACGATCTCCCTTCTGGGCAGCCCCCGAGTTCACGGTGGCAATCTCGATCTTAGAAACCGACACCGGCCACGGGTCCTCATGCCAGCGAACCTCACCGGGCGACACCAGCCGCTTGCAGTAGCGCATGAACAGCTTGTTCGGCTCGACCCGCGCCACAAAGTCACACTCTGGATGACGGACCGCAGCGACGACGGCCAAGGCTAGCGAAGGTATGGGCGGTCCCACGCCACGTTGCACAGCCAGGGGAATGTGCACCAAGCCTTCCATCGTCAGTGGATCCACACCCGCTAACAATCCCCAACCGTGGACAGCCTCCCGTAGGTCCTTGCACAGCCGCGGCTCGCCGTTCACGTCCGCCGTTTCACTGCCGACGACCACCGGCACTCCCAAGGCCCGCACCCCATCTATGAAATGCTTGTCGTACTGCGGATGGCAGTCTGGGAAGAAGTAGTCCCACACCACCGCTCGCGGTCGAGCCTCCGCCAGTCGCGTCATGAGCCGGCCGTAGAGCACGCGCCAGCTCTTGCGATTAGCGGCCGAGACTTCCGCGCCGTCACCTGATAACTCCCCACGTTGCAGTGCCTCGAGCGTGCTCGGCAGGAACGCTACCAAAGCGGTCTTGGGACCCGCTCCGACGGCGGTCGGCAGCCAGTGCGATCCGCTGAGCCAGAGTGCACCGGTCAGCAAAACCACCAACAGGACGACCACCGCGGTCTGCACGGCGCGCTCGTTGTACCGCAAGACCAACTGCACCACCCGCGCTAGCCGCGAGCCGGCCGGCACGTCGGCCTGGGCATGAATCGGCCCGCCCGCCACGTATGCGTCCAAGTCCTCTACCAACGCTTCGCAGTTGGTGTAGCGCCGTGCCGGATCGGGATTCATGCAGCAGGCGATGATGGCCGCCAGGTACTCGCCCCGACTGACGTGTCGCTCACGCAGCACTGCCGCCAGCCGCTCGACAGGCGCCGCAAACCGCGCCGATTGTCCCGTAATCAAGTAGCACAGCAGAGCGCCCAACGCGTAAATGTCCGCCCGCCAGTCCACTTTCTGACCGCTCAGTTGCTCGGGGGCACTGTAACCGAAGGTCCCCATCGCACCGCCGCTTTGCGTGGCGTCGTCGTCGGGCCCCTGAGTCTCCCAGTCCGCCACCAGCCGCTTGGCGATACCAAAATCGACGATGCGCGGCTGTCCCTGCTGGTCGATAAGGATATTCTGCGGCTTCAGATCTCGGTGTATCACACCCTGACGGTGAGCATAGCCCATCGCTGACGCCACGGTGCGCACCAACCCGATCCGCTGCTCCAACGACAACTCATGGTCACGCAGGTAGTGGTCCAGCCGCTGACCGGGGACGAACTCCATCGCGTAATACAGCGGAGGCGACTTGAGATGCGCGTCGAAAAGGGTGGCGATGTTCGGATGCCGCAAGGCCGCCGCCAGCCGCACCTCGTTCTCGAAGAACGCCTCACGCTGCGGCGTCTCCGTGAACAAAACCTTCAATGCTTCGAAACGTTCCTTGCTGTGATGCACGGCCTTGTAGACGACGCCAAATCCGCCCCGGCCCAGCTCGGCCACGATCGTGTAGTTGCGTATGCGCGGGAAACGTGTGTGCGTCAGTTGTCTGTAAGACGTGCGGCAGGGCTCGCAACGCAACAGGTGCGTTTCGGCGCGCTCGCGCTCCGCCCCCGACAGCTGATCGTCCACCAGCGCCGCTGTGGCGTCGCGAAATGGGCAAGATGGACCGGGTCGCGGTGACATGCCTACATCTCGGCCAAGAGCGCGCCGGCACACTCCGGCCAGCGCGCGGTGCGCCAAAGATTCGAATGAGCATTATATTCGTTCGGGCCACACAGCCCCATGCGAGTCAACAGCTCCTTCACAGCCCCCAGCCGTCGCGGCGGCAGCGACGAGTTGGTTAGCGGGTAACTTGTGCCCCCCCACGTGACCAGCGCTGCATGCCGCGTGAGATGCGGACGCTGAGGCCGTGATACCTGCATCTGGTTGCCGTGGAGACAACTGCGGCGACAACACGCTGATTGAGCGATCGCCGGATAGTGCGAGAACCGGCGCAAAAAGCGCCACGCGGGGAGGCTGGGAACACATAAGAAGCCAGTGGAGAATGCGAGAGTCGAGCGCAAAAAAAGAGCGACGCAAGGCCGCCAGGCGCTCGTCGTGCCCTTCAGAGTCTTCAGCAGCACCGGTAGTCGCGAACTCGCGTCCGTCGACACCCTCTCGGAATTAGCTACTCGTTCAGAGTTCTCGCCCGCCGAAGTACCGCACGTATTGGTTATGCGATCCCGCTGTGCCGTTGGCCGTTTCCTCGGCTCTGCGGTTTTTCCTCGGCGGGCCGTGCCAGCCACGTTAAGCAACTGGCTACACCCTCTCTTCGAGTTTCGCGTTCCTCCAGAGTGTTCCCGATGCCACCTAGCCAACCAGCCGCAACCGGTCAGCTCCTCTCATGGGCTTTCGCTCCCTTCAGCACTTTAGGACTCGGCGATCCACTTGCCGCGAGCCTTGCCACAGCCCGCTACGGTCCGCCTTCAGGGTTTGATTACCCTCTTGGCGGTTTTCTCCCGCCGAGCCCCTGCCGGTTTTGTTTCACACCGGCGGCGCTCATGGGATTCGCCCTTCGGAGCTTTCTCCTCCCGAAAGGTATCCGCAGCTTTCGCCGACGGAAGGACCCGCATACCGTTTAACCTGTCGGTATTCCCGACGCCGCAGGCGTTGGGCCGGCCCAACAGGCCCCGGTTTCCGGGCTTTGCCCCTTTCGAGAGTCCCTTGCGACCGGCAGGGGTTTAGTCCGCCAATCGCCGGATGCTCCCTTGGGCTTCACCCTCCTAGGGTATTCCGGCGACGACCTTGCTGGGATTTCGCCCACGCTCCTCCCACGCGCTTCGTAGCTAGTCGCCTTACGGCAACCAACCACCGGCGCCTCGGAGTATCGATCGGTCGTCGCTTGGCCCCGCTCGTGGCCCACCGAAGTGGACACCGGCGGAACAACCCTTACAGGGTTCTCGCACCGGCACGTTCCCGACCGTTCGAGCACGCTGCCGTCCGGGCTATAGGTTCACCTCATGCCGCGTCGTGCATTGCTGCCGACTTCCGACAATCTTTGGACAGTCAGCCCTCGCTCTGCCGTAGCCGCTCGGGAACGCCTGAGGTGCCGAGCGTCTTGCGACCTCACGTCGCACTAACGAATATAACACGCAATCTGGCCAGCGTCAACGAAAAGCCATGCGCAATGCTCTTATTGACACCCTTTGTTCGCCGAATCGTAACGCCCCATATAACCTAAGTGGCGTTGCCCACGAAAGCAGCGCCAACTCTACACGCACCAGCTTTTATTGTTAATTCCTTCCATTACAACTTATCCACAGACTGTTCACCCAATCAGGCACATTATCCACCACCAATCCCACAGTATTCGTCGCCTGACACCAAACCCGTTAAGGCTCACGATTCGGACCCGATCATCGGTTTTGACGCTCTGCTCTATCAACAGCGTCCCGGGAGGCCGCACGGTCGGCAACCCTTTTTAGGTACGTCTCTCTGACCCACTTCTGGGCGAGCAGCCGCGTCCAGCACCCCGTTGAAAAACCGTACTGCTGAATCTCTCAGCCGGTCCTGCTGCGCTGTCGACCACCCAAGCCGCCGGACTGGCAGGTCCCGCGCTTCAAAGCCAACGGCATCAGTCAGTTTTGAACGAACTGCCGGCTCGCTCCTGGAGCTATGCCGCCCTGGAGCCACCGACTCCCAGGGTGTCCATGAGGCCGTACGGCAGTGTACCGTGACCGTTTTCTGCTTGAACTGCCGATGCCAGGAACCTACCCTATGGTCACGCGCGCTCATAACGCGCATAATCCATCCCATGTTGCGATACGCGTTACGTCGGCTGGCGATCTTCCCACTCTTGTTGTTTTTGATCTACGGCACCGCCGTCTTACTCATCATGGCCGCCCCGGGGGAGGGGTTGGAAAGTGGCGAGCGTGAGTTGCCAATCGAGGTCTTGGCACAGAAGCGCCACGCCTACAACTACGACCAACCATGGTGGCAGCGGTACTTCTGGACTTGGCCGAAACGTCTGTTCTGGGATGGCGATCTGCCGGCGCACCAGTACGAGGATTGGACGGTCGTCGAGATACTGCGCTCTGCGTTGCCCGTATCCCTGCAACTGGGCCTACTTGCGCTTTGTTTCGCAGTGTTGCTGGGTCTCAGTGGGGGCATCCTGGCGGTTGCTTTCCGCGGTCGTTGGCTGGCGCATGTCTCGGTCGCTTTGTGTCTGATCGGCGTGTCGCTGCCGACCTTCGTCATCGGAGCCGTTCTTCTGATCGTCTTCGGACTTTGGCTGGGTGTGTTTCCGATCGGTGGTTGGGGCCAGCCAATGCAGGCCGTCTTGCCGGCGGTGACGTTGGCCCTGCCCTACGCTGCCTATATCGCCCGCTTGACGCGTGCGGCACTCCTCGACACCTATGCGGAAGACTTCATTCGGGCCGCCCGGGCGAAGGGACTCAGCGAAGTACGGTTGCTGCTAGAACACGCGCTGCCTCATGCGCTGTTGCCCGTGCTCAGCTACCTGGGGCCGGCCGCAGCGGCCATCTTCACCGGCTCATTCGTGGTCGAGAAAGTGTTTTCGGTGCCAGGCATGGGGACACACGTGGTGGAGTCCATCCACAACCGTGATCAAAGCTTGATCCTGGCGACCGTGATGGTCTACGCGCTTCTGCTGGCGGGGTTCAACTTGTTGGTGGATCTGCTGTACGGCGTGATCGACCCACGTATTCGCATCGGAGCGCGGGCTTCATGAACTGCGCGGCATCGGCCTGGCAGCGCTTCACGCACCACCGGCCAGCGTTGTTCGGCGGGGCGCTGGTGTTGGGGCTATTGCTGGCGTGTCTGCTGTCTCTGCGCTGGTCGCCGGAGGCCATGCGCCGCCAGAAGCTGGCCGAGGCACGCCAGCCCCCCTGCTGGCGCTACCCACTGGGAACCGACGATCTGGGACGCAGTCTGCTGTGGCGCATGCTCTACGGCGGGGCAGTATCCCTCAGCTTGGGACTGCTATCAGCTACCGTAGCCCTGGTCATTGGCACCAGCTACGGCGCGGTGGCCGGCTACGTCGGCGGACGCTGTGACGAGGTCATGATGCGACTGGTGGACATCCTCTACGCCCTGCCGTACCTGCTGCTGGTAATGTTGTTCACCGTTTCGATTGGAGCCTGGTTGGAGAACTGGCGGCCGATCGGGCGCGAAACGGCACGCGTGGTGGTTCTGACGTTGGCCATCGGCGGCGTGAGTTGGCTCACGCTGGCACGCGTGGTGCGCGGACAGGTATTGTCATTGCGTGAACAACCGTTCATCGAAGCCGCGCGGGCGCTCGGATTGCCAACCAGGTTGATATTGTGGCGACACGTTTTGCCGAACCTGGTCGGCCCGATCATCGTCTTCGCCACCCTGACCGTACCGCAAGCCATCCTCCAGGAATCGTTTCTAAGCTTTCTAGGCGTGGGGGTGCAGCCCCCGCTGGCCACCTGGGGCTCCTTGGCCGCTGACGGCGTGCGCATGCTCAATCCGGTCCGATTCGACTGGTGGCTCGTCGTGTTTCCCTGCGGGGCCTTGGCGCTGACATTGTTGGCGCTGAATTTCCTGGGCGATGGGTTGCGGGAGGTATTCGACGTACGCCCGGAACGATAAAACAGCGCCAGCGCCGAGCCGCCTGGGCGGTAAGCTGCGCTGCTTCGGACGTTTATCGGAAGTTGAACGGCGCTGTTGATTTGTCCGACATTTGTGCATAGGCTATCGGCGTTGCCCTTGGGGATTAGTGTAACGGTAGCACGACTGACTCTGGATCAGTTAGTCCAGGTTCGAATCCTGGATCCCCAGTTGACGCCGCTGGGCCGGCATTCTAAACTTGATGAGGAGGGTTGCACTTTTGGTCGCGGCACCCTTGCAAAGCCGCAAGCCACCTGGTAAGCTGGCAGTGGCTTAACACCCCGAGCCCCAAACCCCGGGCCGGACTGCGTCGGCGTACGTGTCCCCCCCCGCACGTCCCGACCGCCGGCCCACTCTTTTTGCGCCACCCGCTCTGCTTCTCCGACATCGCCCGTCGCCCTTTGACACTAGCGACTGCTGTTTCTATTATCGCGCCTGGTGTTAGGTGAAGAACCGCGGCGCGGCGGGGGCTTGGGGTAGCGGATGAGCGGCGCGTACGTCAGCGAGATGTATCGGCGGGCAACGATTCTGCTGGCGGCAGTGTTACTAGGTTGCCAGAGCGAGACTCCCATACCCGAGGAGTCCATTTCCGTTTACCGGGACCGCATGCTCTGCGAAAATCAGCAGGCAGAGCAGGCGAGCGACACCAGCCCGGCAGCACGCCGGCGCCCGACGGTGCGCCCGGTGGACGCCCAGGCGCAGTTGCCCGAGCGGGAAGCGCTGCTGGCGCAGCCGGCGACGACCACGCAGCCTGCCCCGGCGGACGTGCTGATCGAGCTGCCCGACCCGGTCGATGCGCCGCGCGTTTTCGGCGAGCGGCTCGAGAAGCTGCGTCGCGAACAGGCCGGCCGACCCGACCAGCGCGTGGTGCGCACCTACGAGCGGGTGGTCGAACAGGCTAACGAATACCTGCGCGCGCTGGCTCGCCCCAAGCAGGTGCGGCTCAGTCTGGCCGAATGCGTTCAACGAGCGCTGAGCAACAACTACAGCATCCGCATTGAGGCTCACAATCCCGCCATCAGCCAGGCCCAGATCGTCGAAGCCGAGGCCGCTTTCGACGTCGAGTTCTATCTGGATACTTCTTGGGCCAACCTGGACCGAGCGACGGCGTCGGCGTTCATCCCCGGAACCAGCGATACGCGCTCGATCGGCGGCGGATTCCGCAAGCTGCTGCCCACCGGCATGACCACCTCGGTGGGTCTCAGCCAACAGCGTCAGAAGAACAGTCTGCCCGCCGAGTTCCAGACCATGAACCCGGTGTACGACTCCAGTTTCGTCGTGCAGTTCCGCCAGCCGCTGCTGCGCGGCTTCGGCCTGGAGGTCAACCGGGCACAGATCAACATTCGCAAACTGGACCACGCCATCAGCCGTGAAGCCTTCATCCAGCGCGTACGCGACACCCTGCTGGAGGTGGAAAACGCCTACTGGCAACTGGCGCAAGCCCGGCGGCGCGTAGCCATTCTGGCCGAGACCGTGGCCCAGAATTACGTGACCTATCGCAGCATCTTCGAACGCCTCGGACACGATGCCACGCAGGTCGAGGTTGCCAACTCGCAATCGCGCTGGAAAACGGCCGAGGTCAACTATCTGGAAGCTGTCAAGCTGGTGCGCGACGCGGAAGACCGTTTGAAGAACCTGCTCAACGATCCCGAACTGAAGCTGTCCGACGACCTGGAACTCGTGCCGACCGAAACGCCGCTGGTCGCCCCGGCCACGCTTGACCATTTCGCCGAGGTGCGCACCGCATTGGAGCAGCGCAGTGAGCTACGCCAGGCGCGCCAGCGCATCGAACAGAGCCGCATCAATACCGCCGTTGCCAAGAACGCCATCCTGCCGCAGCTCGATCTTTCGTTTCAGTACGAGGTGCAGGGCATGGGCGACACGGCGGACAACTCGTTCGACAATCTGACCACCAACCGCTTCATCTCCTACACCGTGGCGGCAAACTTCGTTTACGCTCTGGGAGAGCGGCGGGCGCGCGCCGCCTATCGACGGGCCGAGCTGCTGGAATCGCAGGCCATCGTCGCTCTCAACCAAGTGTCCGATCTGATCGTCGAAGAAGTCAACAACGCCATTCGGACGCTGATGGTGCGCTACGCGCAGGTTCCGCCGGCTCTGGACTCGGTGCAGTCAGCCGAGCGCAACCTGCGCGCCCTGCAAGCCCGCACGACCACCATCGACCCGTTGTATCTGGAAAACGAGTTGCGCGCCGTGGAGCAGCTTGCCAATGCCCGGGCCACGCTGCTGAGCGTGTTGACGGACTACAACGTCGGCATCGTGCAGCTCGAAAAGGCCAAGGGCACGCTGCTGGAGTACAACAACGTCGTCGTCAGCGATGACCAACCACGCCGCTGAACGCCGACCCGCGCCCGGCCCCCGGGCTTGGCTGGCCAGCCCGTGGCCGGCTCCCGTGCTCGCCCTGCTGTGCTTCGCCAATACCCTCAGCAACGACTTCGTGTATGACGATCAATATATCGTCGTTCACAATCCGCGTATCACCACGCTGGCCAAGCCGGCTGACATCTGGCTGTCCGACTGGTGGTATCCCTTGCAGGGCGGTTCGGAAAGCGACCCGCTGCGCGATCGCTTGTACCGCCCGCTCACTCTATTCAGCTTCGCGCTCGATTACGCCGCCGACCGGCTGGTGGGCGGTCCGGGAGGGCCGCGGCCGTTCGGTTTCCACCTGACGAATATCCTGCTGCACGCTTTGGCCAGCCTGCTGGTCTGGCACCTGGCCTATCGACTGGCCGGCAACCGTGCCGTCGCTGCCCTGGCGGCCGCCGTCTTCGCGGTCCACCCCGTGCATGTGGAGGCCGTGGCCGGAATCGTGGGGCGCGCGGAATTGCTGGCGGCGGTGTTCCTGCTGCTCGGTTTACTGGCCTTGCTGCCGGCCCGCCGGACGCCGGGTCCACGGCGTCTGCTGGCCGCCGCCGGGGCCTTCCTGTGTGCTCTGCTGGCCAAAGAGCACGCCGTCTGCTACCCGCTGCTCGCGTTGCTGGCCCTGCGCGGCACGCATCAGCATCGACCGCTGACCGTGCGACAGTGGTTCGTCGCCGGTCTGATCCTGTTGTTGCCGCTGGCGGCGTATTTCCCGCTCCGCTACATGGCCCTGGAGGGGCACCTGCTGCGACCGGCGCCAACCGACTGGCTGCTCAACCCGCTGGTCGGCACTCCGCCGGCCCAGCGTGTCAGCGGCGCTCTCACCGTGCTGGGGCACTATACGCGCCTACTCATACTGCCGGCACATCTCAGCAGTGATTACGGGTTGGCGGTCATCAACCCGCGCGCCGGGTGGACCGTCATGACCGTACTCGGACTGTTATCAGGTCTGGCCGCGGTGAGCGGACTCTGCGGTTTCCGCTTTCACAGCCCAAACTGGCAACTCATCGCCACCCTGACGGCCATGAGCCTGGCTAGCTACGCACTCATTTCTAACACTTTCATGTTGATCGGCGTCGCGGTTGCCGAACGTCTGGCGTACTGGCTCTCCGTCCCAACAATGTTGCTGGTGGCCCTGGGCATCGTTAACGGCTGGCAGCGGCTGCTCGGCCCCGGACGTCCCCTGCAATTCCGCCGCCGCACGGTCGGCCCACTGGGGTTTGTGCTCCTGGGCAGCTTGGCTCTGCGCACGGTGACGCGCAACAACGATTGGCGCGACAACCTAACACTGGCGGCACGTGACGTGGGCAGATACCCGCAAAGTGCCCAGCTTCACAAAGGCTATGCGCACGCCCTGATGTGGGAAGCCGAGAAAGTGCCGGATGTGCGCACCCAAACTGCCATGCTGCAACTGGCCGAGGAGCATCTGACGCAAGCCCTGCAAATCTACCCGCTCTTCAGCCACGCGCTGTCGTTGCGGGCCCGTATCCGGGCACACTTCGGCCGTACCGCCGAGGCCCGCGCCGACGCCCAAGCCGCTCTCTTCCTTGAACCCAATGAAGGGGCCGCCCTGTACGTCCTGTCCATGCTGGACGAGGACCGCGCTAAACTCGATCAGGTCATCGCCGAACGCCGCTCCATCGTCGCCCAGCGTCCCGACGACCCTGCGGCCCGGGTGGCCCTGGGAGCCGCGTTGCTCGAAGCCGGCCAGCCGTCGGCGGCCCGCGAGCACCTGGAACGCGCCTACGCACTGACCCCCGCCGATCCGCAGGTCTGGCAATTACTGGCCGAAGCCCTGGCTGCCACCGGTCAGCACGAGCGCGCCATCGCGTTGTATCAGCGCGTCATTGGCGCCGACCCGGCGGATGCCACTGCTTACGCCAACCTGGCATGGCTGCTGAGTCGCCGGAATGTCAGCGCGGCGGTCGAGTACGCCCGCCGTGCCTGGGACTTGGCCCCCGACGATGCCCGCATCGGCATGGTCTTGGGCGAGGTGCTGGCCCAGGCCGGAGCACAACAGGCCGCTCTTGAGCATTATCGCCAACTGCTGCGACGTCTCGACCCGAATCATCCTCTCTACAAGATCATTGCCGCCCGCAAAGATAAACTAACGGCCGGGACACGTTGATTGCGGCAGGCTGGCTGATGCGCGCGAACACCCCACCTCCGGCACCCGCCTTGGCCCCACCCCCGGGCGCCGCATCGAGCGGCATATGGCGCACCCCGTGGCCGCCAGTGTTGCTGGCGCTGCTGTGCTATTCGACCAGCTTGCTGAACGGCCTGACGTACGACGATCGCGCGCTGATTCTGGACAACCCGCGCCTGGCCGACCTGCGCGACTGGCGCGCCCTGTGGCTGTCGGACTGGTGGCAGCTTGTCCAGAGCGAAGAGGAGGTCAATCCACAACGCGATCGACTCTACCGCCCGCTCACCTTGTTCACCTTCGCACTCAATTACGCCCTGCACGGACACCAGCCGTTCGGATACCACTTCGTAAACGTGCTTTTGCACGCCGGCGTCTGCCTCCTGGTGTACTACTTCGCTCGGCGATGGACCGACGACCAAGTGGTGGCGTCCCTAGCCAGTGTCTTGTTTGCGATTCATCCCGTGCATGTCGAGGCGGTGGCCAACGTCGTGGGCCGCGCCGAACTGCTGGCCACCCTGTTCTTGCTGGCGGGGCTGCTCGCGTTACATCCTCGAAGAACACCGCCAACCATCGGCCAGGCAGCCGGGGCAAGTTTGCTGTTCCTGCTGGCAGTCTTATCAAAAGAAACGGGCATCTGCTATCCGGCGGTCGCCGCCCTGCTTTGGCTGCTGACGTCGGCAGATGCCCGCCCGCGTGGTCGCGGATGGCTGCTGCCAGTCGCCGGGCTGCTGGTGCCCTTGCTGATCTATTTCCCGTTGCGCTACTGGGCGCTGGAAGGTCGCCTTGTTCGAGCGGAGCCACCCGGCGTGCTGATGAATCCACTGGTCGTGGCTACCCTCTGGCAGCGCATCCTGACGCCGCTGACCATTTTCGGACATTACCTGCGACTGCTGGTAGTGCCAGCCAAACTTAGCTGCGATTACGGGCTGGCAATCGTCAATCCCGACGTCGATCCGTCCGCCCTGACCTGGGTCGGAGCGGCAGGTTTGCTGGCGATCGTAGTGGGCCTGCTCGGGCTCACCGCTGCCACCTCGCTTCGTCGGCGCGTCGCCGTGTTCACGGCCGTGTTCGTGGCAAGTTATGCGCTGATCAGCAACACGGTCTTGCTGATCGGTACCACGCTGGCTGAGAGATTCATGTACTGGCCGTCCGTCCCGGCCCTGCTCTTGGGCGCGCTGGGCATGACGATCTTCTGGCGACACCAATGCCTGCCCGGGCGCCCCTTGGCCACAGTGGCCCGCCCCTTGCGGATCCTCAGCGTCCTGCTTCTGATGGTCTTCTGCCTGCGGACCCTCGTGCGCAACCTGGACTGGTCTGACAACTCAACGCTTTTCGCCAGCGACGTGCAAACTTGGCCGCAAGGTGCGCACCTGAACAAGGCGTACGCCACTGAGCTTTTGCGCCTCTGGCCGCAGGTCGCAACCTCCGCTGAAAAGCAGCACCTGCTAAACACGGCCCGCCGGCATCTCGATACGGCCCTGAAGATCTGCCCGGGCTACGCCGAAGCTCTGGCCCTGCGAGCACGCGTCAAGGCCCAATCCGGCGATCTCGATGGCGCCCTGCTGGACGTAGAGGCCGCCTTGCAGCTCCAGCCATCCCTGCGCACCGCCCGTCGCACCCTCGCCCAGTTGATCCACGGCACGGATATCGAGCAACGGTTGGAATCGCTCCGGGCTCGAGCCGAGGAAGAATCGGCCTCGTACGCTCCCTCCACGCCGGCGGCCACGGCCCAGCGGGCTTACGCTGAGCTTCTACTGACTTGCGGCCGCTACCAAGAGGCTGTGACCGAGTTTGAGCGGATCCTGGCGCGGCACCCGGACGACGTGCTGGCCCGACTCGGCTTGGCTAAGACGTGGGCGGCACTGGGGCGCGACCAAGCGGCCATCGCGGCTTTTCGCGAAGTACTGAGGACATCCCCCGACAACTGGGAGGCACACGCGAATTTGGCCTCCCTGCTCGCGACCCGCGACAAGTCTCTCTCGCTATATCACGCCGAACAAGCCTATCGCCTCAAGCCCACCGAACCCCGCAACGCCATCAACCTCGCAGAAGCCTGCCTGCTGAACGGCCAGCGGCAACGTGCGATCGGGCTATATCAGCGAGTCGTAGCCGAGCTGGACAATGACAGCCCACTCGGCCCGGTCGTCCGCCAACGCCTACAAGTCTTGCAGCGACGGTAGTACGCCGGCCGAAAACAGAGACCGGCATCACGGGGA
>Ga0129299_1000477_pt1 | contig 25146 bp, 20 predicted proteins | sample ConPoolayeCmetaG_FD_94477 | JGI IMG/M metagenome (GOLD analysis project Ga0129299, IMG submission 94477) | Hot spring microbial mat communities from California, USA to study Microbial Dark Matter (Phase II) - Cone Pool mat layer C metaG ...
GCCAAGCAGGCGGGCCACTGCCAGTGCAATCGTGGTATGCACGTAATGGACGCAGGCGTGCATGCTGCCGAGCGTCTCAAATGCACTATCTGTCTGATTCTGTTAATCAATGGGTTGTGCGTCCATATCGGCACGGACCGGCACGGTTGGCCCATCGGCGTCGCCTTCCAGCACGGCGACCACCCCCGTCCTGCCGACATTGGTCTGGACTTCCAGCCCCAGCTCGCGCAGCGCGGAAGCCACTATCCCTGCCGTACGAACTTCTTGGAAGGCCAGCTCCGGGTGACGGTGTAGATCACGCCGTCGGTCAACCATATCTGGCTGGAGCGCCTGTGCCTCATAGTAGAAATCCGTGCTCACTGGGTTTCTCCCTCAAGCGGTGGTGGCTCGCTTGGAGCAAGTCTCACCCCTTTGCCTCCCCCCCCCGCGCAACTGAAGAGGAGCAAACTTGCTTGATCCGGTCAACGAGCCAGCCTAGTGGTTCACTCGTGAAATCTACAAATGCTTCAACATCCACATCGCAAATTGGCATTCTGTCCGCCTTGCAGTCAGAAGGGCGTACTCTCATTGACTTGGCGAGAAAACCACCTAGCTGTCCGGGAGGAGAAAGCCTGCCACAGTTATAGCCTGGCGTGCGCCAAAGTCGTCGTATGCGACGATCAAGTACCCGCCCCGCTCAGCCGCACGGACGGTCATCCAATACAGGATTTCGCTCATGCGATGTCCTTGAAAGTAAATAAGCTCGTCGGGAAGGCGTGTAGTTCCCTCTGGGGTATAGACTGCCGTTAGAAACCGTTCAACCGTTCCCTGATGTCCGGGATCCACAAGCACATAGAAGTTCACCTCCTGGGCCTGGTCGGTGGCAACAGGGCGTCCAGCAACCTGTGGGCCTGCCTCGGAGGAAGCCAGCAGTCCAGCCCAAGGATGGCGTTCTACGAAGGCCAGAGTGGTGGTTGGACTCAAACGTTCGACCGCATCGATCACGGGATCGATCTTCTCGGCCACCACGCGGCCCAGATATGCGTCGGGGGGACGAGTTGGGGTTAGGGTGATCGTCGGTGTCGGCGTGCGCGTTGCCGTGGGGCTGGGGCCTGGGGTGCTTGAGGCAACTACAGTAGGGCTGGATAGATCGACGGTTTGGGCTTCCAGTATCACAAGCTCAATCCCCGCTCCGGCAGATGGCGCATAGGCGATGTGGAGTATTACGCCACGCATCGCTGCCTGAGCGATCAGCGCTCTGAGTGCCAACGCTGGTGAGCCGTTGCTGAGGATCCAGCGTCGTGTCGTATCAGCATCGGGATTTGAGATTGCCAACACCAGCACCCCCCGATTGGGCACTACGCTACCGAGATTCACCAGGTGCTCCGGTTTGGCCCGATCCGCCATGAAAAGTTCGATACGTTGCAATGGGCTGATCTCAAGAGGCATCCCGTTCAGTGTTATCGCATCTTGCCCAAACTCCAATGCGCCCCTGGCCTCGTGAGCCTGCCACCAAACCAAGTCTTCGGCAGGCATTGCTGGCTGGTTTAATAAAGGCAGCGCCCGATCTAGAAGGAGATTGGCCCATTCGTCAGCAGGAGTTTGGATTGGAGGTATGTTGGTATTGCCGACCCCCATTGGGCTAAGCTGTTCCACAGGCCCAAATGTCACGTTCAGCGCATCGGCTATCGGGCTAGGAGTGGTTGTCACTTCGACGGGGGGGTGCCCTGAGATGGAATCAACCCGACGGGTCTGCTCCAACATCCTCAAAACCATGGCGGCCAGTGCCACAATGGCTAGGCATAAGACGAGGACTCGAAACGCCCAGAACCACTGTCGCTTAGCCACGTTAGCGTACCGCCCAAACCTCCAAATTGTCGAACGCGACGCGGACGATGTTTGCGCCTTCGCTAACCACATAGAGGGCTAGGTCACCGGTTGCATGGCGGTCATCACTCACTGATGCAACTACCTGATTGTCGAGATACAGAGTGAAACGGTCGCCGGTTGTGAGCACACCGAGTGTATTGGGATAAGCATCTGAAACACGGACGCTCCCGGGCAAGGGGCCATGTGACAGAGCACTTGGCGCCAGAGAGCCGTTCACGCGGGCAATTACAGTGTATGTATTATTGCAGTACACATTATATAGATAGTAGTTTCCATTATCTGAGAAGCGAAACAGCAGACCGTAACCACCCCCTTCAAGACAGCTCTCAGGCGTTGCTTCGACCTGTGCGTATAGGTCATCAGTATCAATCGCCGTAGTAGTGATGAATCGCCCATCGAAAGGGCCGACTTCAAAGATGTACCTGCCTCCGGCAAGGCGGATCTTAGCTGTAGCCTCGTCGATTGAGGGCCAGCCCTGCGAAAAGTCGGCCATAAAGAGCACCTGCCCCAGATTAGCAGCACTGGGCGGCCCCCCTACTGTGGTGGGCACTGCCGGAGTCATCGTGGGTGGGGGGAGTGCTGTGCCACCACCATTGGGCGCAGTGCCGGTAGAACCTGCGATATCCGTGCCTGTCACGGGGGGAGACCCTGTAACTGCTGACTCCAGCACATGTGGAGTCACTGTGGGGAATGGCGTTACAGTAGGTGGTGGGAGAAAGGTCGGCGTTGTGGTAGGAACGATCGGCGTTGGTGCAGGTGTCGTAGTCGGCAAGGAGGGGCCCAAAGCAGGACGGCATCCCCCCAGGGCGAGCAGAACAGAGACAGCGCTAACTAGGACGAGTGGTCGCATCGGCACCTAACCGGTCTTTCGCCAATTTCAGTACAGCGCCGGATGATAGCGCAGCCCTCTGGGATTGCATAGTGCTTGTACCCCCTGAAAGAAGCACAATAGTGTGCCCCACCGCTTATGAGGTACAATAGCAGTGTGTTCGCGCCGCCTCGCAGGTATCCCTCACCTCCCGCCTGGCGTTGGCTGGGCCTGATCGTCTTGATTCACATAACCCTCGGCGTGCTGTATGCCACCCTCGTCCCGCCGCTGGAGAAGCTCGACGAATACCTACACTGGGAGTATGTTCGCTACTTGCGTCGCGAAGGCCACCTGCCTGACCAGCGCGATCCGTACATCCAGGACTTCCCCGCCGAGTTCCACCAGCCACCCCTGTATTACGTCCTGGCAGCACTGATCACAGCCCCCATTCCCTTAAGCGATCCGCCAATGACGTGGGACCCGATCAACCACTTCGGGTTCGCGTTTATCCTAACTTCCATCCCAGATAATGCTAATGGTACACTCCACGACCCAGCCAACCTGGCGTTTCCCGGGCATGGGGACTGGCTATCGCTGCGCCTATTGCGCTTTTACTCGGTGCTGATCAGCGCAACTACGTTAATTCCAATGTTTTGGCTTGCGTGGGCGGTCTTCCAGGATGAGATGTTAGCGCTTGGTACAGTCGGGTGGCTAGCCTTCCGACCAAGCGTGCTCTCACTCAATTCGACCGTCAGCAACGACCCCCTGTTGTTGCTGACTGGAACCGCCGTGCTGGCGATGTGCGGTTTGATCATTGCCCATGGCCCGACATGGTGGAGGGCCATCTGGCTTGGTGTGCTGCTGGGGCTGACTGCCCTTTCCAAGTTCACCTGGCCTGCGACCGCTATCTCCGTGCTGGTCGCGTTCATCCTCGCGCCGGGCTTGCGAGCGGGCTGGAAGCAGCGGCTCACCCAGTTGGCAGCAGCGGGGGGGATCGCGCTGGCAATGATCGGGTGGTGGTTCGCCCGTAACGCCATCCTGTACGGCGACCTGACTGGCATTAGCCTCGGCGCACAGGCCGCCCGCCCTGATCGCCCGGAGTTTCTGCCGCTGCGTGCTAATCCACCGACCTGGGAAGAGGCTGGACGTGTTGCCTGGGAGACGTTTCGTCGCTATTGGGCACACTTTGGTGTGGTCGGAATGCCGGAGTGGGTCAATAGTGGCCTGTTGATCCTTTCGGTGCTGCTGGTCGGTGGGCTGATCTATATTCTTGCCAGTCGCCGCCTGGCACAGATCAGCGCTCAGCCTCGCGTTGCCACCTTCTCCCTGATCGTTCTTGTGCTCTATCTGGTGCAGATTGTCATCCTGTTCTGGGTGAATGAGCATGGGGGGCAGGTGCGTTATGTCTATGCCGGGTTCGGCGCGATGGCGGTGGTCTCGCAGATCGGGCTTAGGGGCTTGATCGACCTCACCCTCCGTGCCCCTCTCCTCCTATCCAGGAGAGGGGATGACAACACTCAGCCTGCTTGGGCCAGAGAGATGACCAGAACGGTCGCCACCATTTTGCCAGTCACCCTTATGCTTCCTCTGGCAGTCTATGGGTTATTCGGGGTGCTCGCTCCGGCCTACGATCTCCCGCGCCGCGTCTCCGATCCTGCTCTGCTCGCCAGCCAGTATGACCATCCCGCCAGCGTCACCTGGATGGAGGATCGTATCCGATTGATCGGATTCCGCATTGAGCCAGAAACGGTGCGCCCTGGCGAGCCGATCTTCGTAACACTGTGCTGGCAAAGCGGGGGGCCGCTAAGCGAAGCGCTGCCCTACGCTGTCCATGTCATCGACCGCCAGGATGGCAAGATCGGCGAACGGAACACGCATCCCGGCCTGGGCATGTACGCAACGCTATATTGGCAGCCCGGAGAGGCATTTTGCGACCGGGTGCGTGTACCTATCCACGCCGATGCGCCGCCACTGGCAACCTATCGCGTTGTGCTGAGCTTTTTCCATGAGGATACTCTCGAGCAGGTTCCAGCCATGCTGGATAACGGTGCTGCTGAAGGTGTGGTGACCCTCGGCGAGATCGCTGTATTGCCAAACCGATGGTTGAAGACACATGATCCTCCTCGCAACCAGAGATTCTGGTATAAGTTGGGAGACTTGATTTACGCTTCACCACCGGAAGTCTCCCCCGGCGGTTCCACATTGGCTGTGAGCGTGACCTGGGAAGCGGCAACAGAGGTTGGGCGTGACTATGTGGTGTTTGTCCACGTCGTGGGTGATCAGGGAATCGTTGCACAAACAGATACGAGGCCACGGGGGGGCCGCTTTCCGACCAGCTTCTGGCCAGAGGGCACAGTCGTTCCAGATAAAATCTCGGTCGACTTGACGGGTGTGCAGCCTGGAATGTATCGCGTCTTGCTTGGGCTATACGATAGCGAGACCCTCGAACGACTCCCGGTTACGAATTGGGAAAGTGAGAACCTTGCTGACACAATCGACGTAGGGACAATAGAGGTACAGCCATAACATGCGAATCATCGTCTACACTGGTAAGGGTGGCGTTGGTAAGACTAGCATTGCTGCCGCCACAGCTCTGCGCTGCGCCGACCTTGGCTACCGGACGCTGGTAGTCAGCACCGATACGGCTCACTCACTCGGCGACTCGCTCCAGGTTGAACTTGGGCCGGAACCGCTCCACGTCACGGATAACCTCGATGCACAAGAGATCGACGTTCATTATTCCATTGAGAAGTATTGGGGCGAGCTTCAGAAGATGGCGGTGGAGATGTTTACCGAGCACGGCGTCCAAGACGTGATCGCCGAGGAAGTAGCAATCCTGCCTGGCCTGGAAGAAGGGGCGAGTTTGTTATGGCTGGCCGATTTTGTGGCGAGAGATAGCTATGATGTGATTGTGATTGACGCCGCTCCCACCGCTGAGACCCTCCGCCTGCTCACCCTGCCCGACGCCGCCCGCTGGTGGATTCAAAAGCTGCTGCCGCTGGGCCGGGCGGCGGCGCGGTTTCTCGGCCCGGTGGCCAAGCCTCTGTTCGGCATGAACGCCCCTGACGTGGGCGCAGTCAACGCCGTCGAGAAGCTGTTCGAGACGTTGGATGAAGTCCGCATTATGCTTAGCGACAGCAGTGTGTCATCAATGCGGCTGGTGGTCAATGCTGAGCGGATGGTGATCAAAGAGACACAGCGCACATATACTTACCTCAATCTGTATGGCTATCCCATCGATGCGGTTGTGTGTAATCGCCTCTTGCCGGATGGCATCATTGATCCGCACTTCCGGGCGTGGAAAGAGGCGCAGGCTGCCCACTTGGATCTAATTCATGAATGTTTCGATCCCCTTCCTCTGCTCACCGCACCGCTGTTCGACCGCGAGATGGGCGGGCTGGAACTGCTACGCACATTGGCCGGGGAGCTGTTCGGCAAGCGTGACCCATCTGCACGACTTTACACGGGGCAGCTTCAATCATTGGAGCCTGCTGGCAATGGCTACATCTTGCGGTTGCCGCTGCCGCTGACCGACAAATCCAAGGTCGAACTTTATCGCTCCAGCGATGAACTGACCTTGTCTGTGGGAGCATATCGGCGCAACATCGCCTTGCCACGTGCGCTGTGGCCACTTGATGTGCAATCAGCGCGTCTAAGCGATGGCGTCTTGGCACTTCGTTTCGTTGCGACTGAGGATACGAGTGGAGGCTGAAGACGAATGGGGAAACCAAATGGTGGGCGTTTTTGGAATGATCGCCCACCAGACACACTGCAACAGTAAAGACGGTTATAATAAGCCTGCTCTCATTTCCTCACCTGCCCAAGGAGGCATTTATGAGTGACATCCCTGCCACCGCCGCATATTTTAAGGCACTCAACGAACGTAATGTGGAAGGCTTTGTGCAGTGCTTTGCCGATGACTGTGAGGCCCACAACCCCTTTGGCCAGCCACCCTACAAAAGCCGCGACGCCACCCGGATGATGCTGGCCGACCTGATTGCCCCCTGGGAGAGATTGCACGTGATCCCGAAATCGGCCTACCGTAGTGGTAACCGGGTCGCGGTCATTTGGATGGCCGAAGGGTCCGCACCGGGCGGCCACCAGGCCGAGTTTGAGGGGGTGACCGTCTTTGAGCTGAATGAGGCCGGGAAGATTGCGCGGCTGGAAGGTTACTGGGATTCGCGCGCCGCCCTGAAGCAGATCGGGGAAGCATAACGCCATGACTGCCACCGCGTATGTGACGCACCGTGATTATACGTTACATACTCTCCATGGTCACCCAGAATATGCGGGCCGCATCCTGCGCGTTTGGGATGTAGTAGATCGCTCCGATGTGCGGGACGACCTTCTGGCGGTCGATCCAGCCCCGGCCAGTGTAGAGCAGTTGTGTCGTGTGCATGACCCGCGTTACATCGAGTCCATCCAGCGTGCTTGTCAGCTCGCCGCCAACGAACCAGAGCAGGTAGTCCTGCTCGATCCCGATACCTATGTGTTGCCAATCAGCTATGAGGTAGCACGGCTCTCGGCAGGTGGCGTGCTAGCGGCGGTTGATACAGTGATCGCGGGTCGCGCCGAAAACGGGTTGGCAGTTGTGCGACCTCCGGGTCACCATGCCACTCCTGTGCGGGGGATGGGTTTCTGCCTCTTTAGCAACGTGGCGCTGGCGGCCCGCCACGCTCAGGCGACCTCGGACTCCATCAGACGAGTTCTCATTGTTGACTACGATGTCCATCACGGCAATGGCACGCAGGCCGTTTTCTATAATGATCCCAGTGTACTGTATATCTCCACTCATCAGTACCCGCTATATCCAGGCACAGGGGCGATCCACGACATAGGTGAGGGGGCAGGCCAGGGAACTACGATCAACATCCCTCTCAAAGCAGGGACAGGCAACCAGGGCTTCCGCCTGCTATACGAGCGAGTGGTGTGGCCCGCTGCCCGTCGTTTCACGCCCGATCTACTTCTTGTCTCAGCCGGCTTCGATGCTCACTGGGTTGATCCGCTAGCCGGGCTACACCTTGATTTAGAGGGCTTTGCTCATCTGACCCGCGAGCTTATTCACATGGCCCACGAGCTATGTGAGGGGCGAATCATCTTCGTGATGGAAGGGGGCTATGACCTCGACGCGCTCGCGCATGGCATCCTCAATATCGCCTACGCGCTGCAAGGGCAGGATAGAGTAGTCGATCCACTCGGCCCCCTTGATCTACCGGAGCAGGACACTTCGGCTCTTGCCGATCAACTGGTGGCCCTGCACCAATTAGGAAGCTGAGTCGCCCTGTTTCCTGGTAATGGTGCGGTTGGCTGTCCAAGCCGGATTGCGGCAAGCGAGGTTCATCTGCCTGGCATTCCAAGAGATGGCGCCTTCCTGGGCCGTGCCCGAACTTTGCCTTGCTGGGGATTGTCCGGGCTGTGGGCACACAACTACGAAACCTGCCTCCCCGAGGCTATCGGATGTCTTCACAACCCAACTCACACAAGGGGCCTTTACCACCAGCGTGGCGCCAATACCTCTCAGGAGCCACCCGCCTTGTCTACTACGTGGTGCTGGGTTGGTTTTTGTACCAAGTTGCTGCCCACTATGGCCCCGAACTATGGCCCAGACTGAGTGATATTGACCTGGCTATGCTGATCGCCTCAATCGTAGCGCTGACCCTGGCCTATCTCAGCGTATCCTTGGGTATTCAGCAGATTCTTAAGTTGATCGGCCAGCCGCTCCAGCTATCACTTGTGGCCAAGGCTTATGCTCTATCTCAGCCAGCCAAGTATATTCCAGGCGGGATATGGCACCTGCCTGGGCGGGTGATTCTTTACCGACGCTATGGCGTGCCCACCCTAGCTGGATCGGCAGCGTTGTTCTGGGAGCTGACCACGACTAGTCTCGCGGCTGCGATCCTGGGAATCTTGGCTTCAGGCAGGGGCCTGACAGACACCCATCTGCTGCCAGTGGTAACCGCCATTGGGCTGGCGGCCCTTATTAGTTGTCTGGCTGTTCTGTTCCTGCCTATTGCTTCCTTGTCGGAATGGCTGAGCCATCGACAGATCCGGTTACCTGTCCCGGTTACAGTGGCAACCAGCAGGCGCAGTCGTGGAGAACGGGCTTACCACTGGGTGCTAGCCCTTGGGGGGTTCATGTTTTCTTGGACGCTCACGGGGGTTGCCTTCTGGATTATGGTGCTATCTGTTGTAGCAGGTGCAGCAAGCCCCATTGCGTTGGTGGGGATATTTTCCGCCGGTTGGGTCATTGGCTTCGTGACAGTCTTTGCACCTGGTGGGGTTGGCATTCGAGAGATCGTCCTGGCGCTGCTCCTAGCGGGGATTTTCCCGGAGCCATACCCGGTAGTCATTGCTGCGATGTCTCGCATCTGGTGGACACTGGCTGAAGTCATTGTTGTCCTGATCGGGCTGTCTATTCCCATTCCGATGGACAAGGCTCCGGCTGCACCTCCGGTAGCTGATCGCCCCTGAGGCGTTCCTAAAGGAGACTCATTCGACGCCTTCCAGTTACTCCGCTATAATGAGTCAACTCACCACGACCAAACGTTCTAAGGAATGAGCAACCCTTCTTCTGCTTCCCTTCGCGCGACAGCACGACCTAGTAACATGCTCTTGCCACTGGCAGCGCTTCTGCTGGGGATGGTGCTGTACCTGCATGGCTTTGTCCAGACACTTCCCTACCAACTGGAGCCGGATGAGCCGAATCTATGGCTCTTCGCTGAGAGCTTTCTGAACACGAACCAACTCTTCGCCCGCGAATTCGCATATCCCCCCCTTGGGGTTATCGGGTTGGCCCTTCAACATCGGTTGATCTACTGGATCACCCCGGACGGTCGCCTAGAGATGGAGGTGTTCTATGTATTTGGCAGGGTGTTTTCGACCCTGCGTGGCGTGCTGTTGCTGGCGGTCGTCTACCAGGTCGGGCGGCAACTTCACAGTCGAGCGGCAGGAGTAGCCGCCATGTTGTTTCTGGCAGCGCAACCCGATGCCATCGGAATGGCCAAAGTCTTAAAGGTGGATAACCTTGCTTGGCTGTGGGGCATGGTAAGCCTAGCGTTCGCCTACGGAGCAGTGTTCACAAAACGCAATAGTTGGCTGGTGTACTCGGTGATTGCCGGGGTGCTTGCTACCGCTGCCAAGTACACCATGTTGCCAGTTCTGGTCGTGCCAGGGCTGGTGATTACCCTCTACATGCCTCGTAGTTGGGCTGTCCGGGGATTGCTGATCGCCGCATTGATCTTGTCGCTGGGACTCGGCGTATCCATTGTCGTCAACCCACCGCCCCTGTTGACCGACTTCTTGATGCGTTTCCATGCCCGGCAACTGTACGACCGGGGGCAAATCTTTCAGTTTGTGTCGCTGGCGCGATCCTGGCCACAGTTACTACTCCAGTTTGGGATGATGAACTTCTGGTTGTTTGTGTTGGGGTTTCCGGTCGCCGTTTTAATCTGGCCGCGCGCTCAATTGAATCGCCAGCAATGGTTTCTGATCGGCGTCACCCTGGCCATGATGGTCGTCACCTTCATTCTGCTAGGGTTGTTTCAGACCAATCGGGTCCAGGATCGCTATCTGATCGTCCTCGGCTTTGCATTGCTCTGGGGTCTATTGGTTGCGCTATGGGTTCAGAAACGAGCCAGCCTGGGGGCGTTGGTGGCGTTGCTCTTGACCGCGTCTTGGGTCGTCCAGGGATGGCAGCTCGGCACCAACCTTCGGCGGCCTGATACTCGCGCTCTGACAGCAGACTGGTTCATCGCCAATGTGCCACAGGGGACTCATATCGCTATGGAGAAAGACTTCGTCGAGTTTGACCGGGGCTATGGGGGATTCCCAAGCGACAAGGTGTTCTTCGTCGAAGAGATCGACTCGGTGTATGACCGCCCATTGGACGAATTTGCGCGGCGGGGCGTGGAGTATCTGGTTGCCGATTTCCGCAACATCTACCGGGGTGGATTCTTTGAGCCGGGGCGCGACAATACGGAGTTCTTATCCCAGGTTGAAACAGTGCTCGATTTGAGCCGTCCGTGGGACCGCGGCTGGCAGGGGCCGGAGCGATACGTTTTTCGCATCCCCCCTATACAGAGCACCCCGATGCACATTTTCCTTGGCGATGCCATCATCTTCAAAGGCTACGATTTGGACTCAAATACCGTGTTGAGCGGCGAGACGCTCGATCTGGTGCTGTACTGGGCATGCCTGCGCGAGACTGATGCTGACTATACGGTCTTTGTGCACCTGAATTCAGAGGATGGTGCGCTTGTTGCCCAGCTCGATGGGCCACCTGGAGATGCCCTGCACCGCACTTATTCCTGGTGGCCTGGCTATTTTGACTGGGACGAATGGCCTGTGCCTATCCCAGCAGACACTTCACCTGGCAGGTACACGCTTACGCTGGGCATGTATGACGCAAACACCCTGGCCCGGCTCCCCGCAACGGATGCGAATGGAGTTGCGCTGGGCGACGAGATCGTTCTGACGCCCATCACCGTCGAGGCGAGACCCTGAAACCATGCGCCGTATGGTTTCCCTGATCCGATCCCACCTGTGGGCCGCGCTGATCGTCGCGGCCTACCTGATTCTGGGCGCTGCGTTCAGCGTCGCCAACCCAATCCATGAAGCGACCGACGAACTGCGCCACTACCGCTACGTACGCTACATCGCCGACTATGGGCAGCTCCCCATACAATCCGACGAACCGGGCAATGCTCAGGCGCATCATCCTCCTCTATACTATGCAAGTGCTGCTCTGGCGAGCTTCTGGGTACATCCCGCTGAACCACTATATGAACCATTGCCCAACCCCCAGTGGGGATTCCGCAACTGGGAAGTCGGCATCGATAATAAGAACCTATACCTGCATGGCCCCGAAGAGGCCTGGCCATATCGTGATGTTTCTCTTGCAGCACACCTGGCGCGATGGGTCACTCTGCTATGGGGAGCAGGCGCGGTCGCGCTCACTATTGCCATCGCGCGCGTGGCATTTTCATCCCGACCTGCCATAGCCATCGCCGCTGGGGCATTGATCGCCTTCAACCCCATGTTTCTATATCTTGGTGGCGCTGTCAACAACGACGTACCGGCAGCGCTGATGGGAGCCGCTATTACCTATATTTGCCTGCGCGTGGCGCAAGATGGGTTGACGGTCCGGCGCACTTTTCTGTTGGGCGGCCTGTACGGCCTCGCTTTACTTGTGAAGTTCAACCTTATTGGTCTACTGGCCGTCATTGAGATAGCGCTCCTTGTAAGTGCTGCAGGAGATGGAGATGCCAAGGCAAACAGATGGAAGTTCGCACAGGCGAACGCGATCATCATAGGGCTTGCGCTGATCGTCGCTGGATGGTGGTATGCCCGCAATGCGATCCTGTACGGGGAGCCGACGGGCTTTCTGCGCCTCACCGAAATATGGGGATTCCGGCCCCCAAGGGTAGGGCTAGCTCTGGCGTGGCGCGAGTTGGCCTACGCTTGGTCGAGCCTATGGGCACGTTTTGGCTATGGCCAGATACCCGTCCCTGACACGTTCTACGCCGCTATAGGGGTGCTGTGCGGCATGGGCGTGGCGGGATTGGCTCTGCTGGTGATCCGCAGTAGAGACACAGAAGAGGAGTCAACCAGCTCCACCCGGCTATGGATAGGCCGGACTCAGAGGCATGTGCTGCTTGTTCTGGCATCTTCGGTGTTTGTGAACTTTGCTACCCTGTACGCCTACATTGTGATCAGCCCAGCGGGCGCGATGGGGCGTTTCTTTTTCCCCGGATTGCCTGCGTTCGCGACATTGGTTGCTGTCGGGCTACTGGGGCCCCTTCCTGAAGTCGGGCAACGCTTTGGCACAGTGATGATCGGGCTGGGAATGATCGCCTGCGCCCTGATTGCCCTGTGCGGTTATCTCATCCCGGCCTACGCCATCCCTCCCGCAGTGACCTCCCCCCCCGAGCCGCTCAACATCGAAGTAGGTGATGTGGCTCGTATCTTGGCCTACGAAGTAACACCGGAGACTGTTCTGCCAGGCCAGCCGATTGACGTGACAATCACTTGGGAGGTGATCCGGCCTACTGAGCAACCTTACGCGCTGTTCATCCATGTCCTCAACCCGGATGGCGCTCTGATCGCCCAACGAGATACCTATACCGGGCTTGGCAACTACCCGTCGCAATGGTGGCGCCCCGGCCATATTTACACGGAAACCTACCGCATCTACCTGCCCCAGACAGCCTATACGCCAGATATAGGGTTGGTGGAGGTTGGCCTGTACAACCCCGATCTGGGGCGGTTGCCAATCAGCACCTCTCAAGCTACTGACTCAGCGCTTGGGATAGGACAGGTTGAGCTCGCTGCCGATCCATCTGCGGAGTATCCGAACCAGATTTTCGTCAACTGGGATAACCACTTTGCGCTCGTAGGCTATACCATTGAGCCGCGGGTGCTGCATCCTGGTGAGAAGACCTGGGTTACGCTGTACTGGCAGGCGCTCGATCCTCCCAGGGAAGAGGATTTCAAGGTCTTCCTCCACGTAATGGAGGGTTGGGATAACCAGTGGGCCGGGAATGATGGCAACCCAGTCGAACCTGATGGGTTCACCCGTTATTGGGTCGCTGGGCAGGTATACGAAGATCGGCGCAAACTTCGGCTGCCGCCTGACATCCCGCCCGGTGAGTATGTCTTGGAGCTAGGATGGTTCTCTGACACGGACGGGGAGCGTCTGAACATACTCGCCAGTGACGGCCATATTATTGACAACTGGTTGGCTCTCAACACCATCCGAGTACTTCCCCATGAGTGATAGGGCAGCCTCACCACGTCCCACCCGCCTGCGCCGATGGGAGTGGCTGTTGATCGAGGCCCTCCTTTTGGGGAGCTTTGCCCTGCGAGTTGCACGTTTCACACAAGTCCCACCTGGCATCATCCATGACGAAGTTCGGAACTGGTTCAACGCGCAAATGGTGCTGGCGGGGGATATCCGAGCCCTGTATCCCTACGGTGGTGGCCGTGAGGCGCTGTTCATGTTTTTGGAGGCGGCATCCTATCAACTGATTGGCTCGAACGTGGTGGCTGCTCGGCTGCCTTCGCTGGCATTCAGCATGTTAGGAGTGGCAATTAGCTTCTGTCTGGCGCGGAGGCTATTCGGATCTGTAGCTGGGCTTGTTGCTGCTGCCGGATTTGCTACATCGTTCTGGAGTCTGATGTTTGCCCGGTTGGCCGTCCGGACAGGCTCGATGCCAGTGATGGCGATGATCGTTGCCTACCTGTTTCTGCAGCTTGTACAAGCTCCTGCCGGAGGAGCTAGGCTTAGCGTTCTGGCAGGGCTGACCCTCGGTGCGACCCTCCATACCTACCCAACTGCCCTGTTTTTCCCAATAGTGCTCATCGCCTGGCTTTTGGCTGTAGCATGGTTGCAGCCAGCTTGGCTGCGTGGAAAGTGGCAATATGTTGGCACCAGCCTGTTACTTGCGGCCATCATGTCGATCCCGCTCCTGCATGCCTGGATGGACCCCGCTAATACTGCCCGCGCCAACGAGGTCAATGCGCCCCTGGAAGCGCTAATCGAGGGCGACCCCGGCCCGACGTTGGCTAATATCCTGCCGGTGCTGGGAGTCTTTTCGGTGCAGGGGGACCACGGACTGGAGTTTAACATCCAGGATCAACCGATCTTTCCGACCTTTCCAATGGCAGCTCTTTTCTATAGTGGTCTACTCTTGTCAGTCTGGGGGCTGGCACGCCGCGATTCCAAGCACCGGCCAGGTTATGCGCTGGTGTTACTATGGGTTGTGGGGATGCTGGCCCCAACCCTGGTGACCGAGCGACCGGTTAACCCATCGCGGACTATTGGCCTGCTGGGTGTGGTGTACATGATCCCGGCTATTGCAGCAGCGGAAGGGCTACGCTGGGCACGGGTGTGGAGGAAGAACTGGCTGGCATTGGGCATGGTGCTGATCGTGGTTCTGGCACTGGCACGCCAGCTTCAGCATACCGTCGAGAAGTACTTCACAGCCTGGACGGAAAACCCGGTTGTGCAGTTTCTGTACCAAAGCGAATATCGCGTTCTGGCAGATTTCCTGGATGCCCATTCTGAGCCGATCCCCTTAGCTCTTGGGGGGCTGACGCCGCACGAGATGGATGCAGCATCTATGCGCCTGCTCATGCGAAACGATGACTACCTCGGGGTGATGGGTTTTTTCGATCCCCAGACCTCTCTGCTGGTGCCGTATTCTGAGTCACAGGAGATAGGGACTTATGTCGTTGTGCCGTCATCAATCACCATCCATCCTGCGCTTGCTAGCCGCTTCGCTACCTGGGGGATTCAGCAGGAGAGCACCGCGGACTCCTTTACCATCTATGTCGCCCATTCCGACGCGGTGATCCCGAGCGTGCCAACCAACGGGCAGAAGTCAGAATTCTATTGGTCTGGCAATCTAGGCCCTGAGCTTCTGATCGACTTCCTTGGCCTTGAGTGGGTTGGCTCTGTAAGCCCCGGTCAGCTATTCACCCTGCTAACCTATTGGGAAGTTCGAAGGCCAGCAGAAGTTCCGCTGCATATTTTCGTTCATGTAGTTGATCAGGAAGGAACAATCCTTGCCCAGAACGACCTGTTGGGTGTGCCATCAACCCAGTGGCGAAGCGGTGACCGGTTCGTCCAGGCGCACGATCTGAGCCTCCCCTCCGATGTGCCTACCGAGCCTTATCGGGTGCGGATCGGACTCTATGATCCCCTCACGGGCCTGCGCCTGAGAGTCAGCTCCCCCCCGGACTATGATTATCTAGAGGTTGAGCTTCCCCGACCGATACCTGATCCCAGCAACCCCCACTGCCGTGACGAGCGGGGGCTGTGATCTCGCCCCGGGCGAGCCTGTTGCAGGCTGACTCCGGCAACGTAAGCAAACCCAAGCGCATAAAGCATCATAAACGGGACCAGCGATGGCGCATAGCGCAGAGCAAGGAGAGCCATGATAGTCGCATATGCCGCCAGAGCCAGTTCTACCCACGTTGTACTGTCAATGGGCAGCGCATAGCTGCTGTTCCGCCCATAGTCTGGATTGCCCTCTTGCAGGTGGAACTTAGGCGTGCGCTCAAATGCTTGGGGATGTGCCGAGAAAGCTCTCAGCACCGCCCGCGTGTTGCTGGCCGCGATCCCAATGCCGATCAACATCAGGATCGGAAAGGCGGCCATTCGGCGTAGCCAATCAGAATACAGGCGACGTTGTGAGAGCAAAATCTCCACAGGCATCCCGAGCATTGCTAGCCCCAGCCCCGCCAGCGGCAGGTCGCTGAGTCGCCCTGATAACATCAGCGGGCCGACCAGGAATAACACTAGCAACATCAGCGGATGGATCACATAGCCGCTCAGATGGAACATTGCCTCAATCTTCTGCCACACAGTCAGGGGAGCGCACAGGACAACCCCGCCAAGCTTACGCAGACATTGCATCGTGCCAGTTGCCCAGCGACTCTGTTGGCGCTTGAAGCCCATCATCATGGCGGGGATTTCAGCCGGCGTGGATACGTCAGGCAGGTATAGGCATCGCCAACCAGCCAGTTGGGCGCGATAGCTAAGGTCGATATCCTCGGACAATGTATCGGAGTGCCACCCCCCGCTTTGTTCGATACACGCTCGCCGCCAGACTCCGGCTGTGCCTGAGAAGTTCACCAGTAACCCTGCCCGATGGCGCGCTAGCTGCTCTACGATGAAATGTGCATCGAGGGCGAGGGCCTGGGCGCGGGTCATGGAGTTGAGGTCTGCATTCAGATGTCCCCAACGGGTCTGAATCAGACCCAGCCGATCATCCATGCCGAAGTATGGCACGACACGATGTAGAAAATCCGGCTGTGGCACAAAATCTGCATCAAACACGGCGATCAACTCTGCCTCGGTGCGCTGAAGGCCGTAGGTCAACGCGCCTGCCTTGAAACCCTGCCTGCTCCTGCGCCGGATATGTTCGATCTGAAGACCAGTAGCACGCGCTTTCTCGATGGCGGCAGCAGCACTGCTGAGGGTTTCGTCTGTGGAGTCATCGAGCACCTGGATTCTCAATTTGTGATATGGGTAGTCCAGGCGGCTTACTGATTCGATCAGCCGCTCGATGACATGCTTCTCGTTGAAGACTGGCAGTTGGACCACCACCGTGGGCAGATCGGGGGTGGAAATGTTGGGCGGCGGTTGGATCTTGTCGTTACGGTGTACGATATAGATCGTTGATAGAACCAGGGAGTGAAAACCCATTAAGGCCAGCACAATAGCACTGGTAACGTAGAGGATCTCAACAAGAATCACACGCTTGCTCCATCACTCCACGAGCGGTGAGGTGTGACCTTGCCGCTGGGGAAAAAAATATCGCTATGGGAGAATGACTCTCAGCGCCATTTGCGATGCTATCAATAATACCACTTACAACATGCTTCAGCACCTCAAACCGCAATTTATCCCCTTGGGGGAGTGTTGACATTCCCCATCCCATCCGTCACAATTGCCCGCCGATCACTGGTTGAGGTTCCACATGCTGAGACCCCTGCTTGTCTTTGGTACTCGCCCTGAAGCGATCAAAATGGCCCCGCTGGTGCGGGCGCTCCGGGATCATCCTGATGCTCAGCCCACCATCTGCGTGACGGCGCAGCATCGGGAAATGCTCGATCAGGTACTGGACTGGTTCGACATCAGGCCGGACTTTGACCTGGACCTCATGCAACCTAACCAGACTCTGACCGGGCTGGCGGCACGTGCGATGCAGGGTGTGTCAGAGATCATCACCAAAGTGCAGCCTGATGTTCTCCTGGTGCAGGGTGACACAACTACGGCGATGGCGGCGGCCATGGCAGCATTTTTCCAGCGCGTCCCAGTGGGGCATGTTGAGGCAGGGTTGCGAACGGGGGATATCTACAACCCCTTTCCAGAAGAGGTGAATCGCCATCTGATCAGCGTCATGACGACCTACCACTTCGCGCCCACTGAAACAGCCCGGCGTGCTTTGCTGGCTGAGGGCACCCGGCCCGAGTCTATCTTTGTTACTGGGAACACGGTCATCGATGCTCTCAAGTGGACAGTGGCCAGGCCCTACCAGTTGACAATCGATCTGCCACTTGAAGTGCCTGGCGAGCGGTTGATCTTAGTCACCGCCCATCGGCGTGAGAGCTTCGGCCCCGCTTTCGAATCGATCTGCTTGGCACTCCGTCAGATCGTCGAGCGCAACCCAGATGTGCGTTTGATCTATCCCGTCCACTTGAACCCAAACGTCCAGGAGCCTGTCCGCCGTATCCTAGGTGGGATACAACGGGTGCATTTAATCGATCCTCTGCCCTATCCAGATACCGCCCATCTTATGGCGCGCTCCACACTGGTGCTGACTGACTCCGGCGGGATTCAAGAGGAAGCCCCAGCCCTGGGAAAGCCGGTGCTGGTGATGCGCCGGACCACCGAACGTCCCGAAGCGGTTGAGGCAGGCACTGCCAGGCTGGTGGGGACAGACTCTGAGACCATCGTTCGTGAGGTGGAGACACTCCTCTACAACCCAGTCGCCTACCAGGCAATGGCCAAGGCCATCTCTCCCTACGGTGATGGGCACGCAGCGCAGCGGATCGTGGAGGTGCTGATCGAGGGATTCAGACAAGCGCAGCCCGTAACGACTGGACAAGATTGTGAGCACGAACGCCGTAGGGGATAAACCGAAAAACCCGACGGTCCATGCCGATATCTTCGATCTCAATGGTCAGCCGCTCAAGCGGAAGAAGTTCATTGATCCGTTCTGGCCACTCGATCACAAGAACCGCAGGAGCATCCAAGAAGTCCTCAATACCGGTCGTCCTTGCATCATCCGTATTGACCAGTCGATAGCAATCGGCATGATAGAAGCGTTCCCTATCCTGGATACGGTGGTACTCGTTAATGAGCGTAAAAGTGGGGCTGTTGGGTGCTTCGAGCGCGCCCCATGCACGTGCCAGGCCCCGTGTAAGGCAGGTCTTGCCTGTCCCGAGGCTTCCCGACAAGCAAATCAGGTCCCCTGCCCGGAGGAGCGTTCCAAGGCATTCACCAAGTCGCTCTGTTTCATGGGGACTCTCCGTGCTGATGAGCAGTATCTCAGCGGGTTTAGAATTCTGATCGGCAGCCATGGTCCATGATTCTAGCGCAAATCGGCTTTCGCCCTGGCATTGTCGGAAACCTGGAGGGAGTGGATAAGGTGATGGGTATTCAGGGCAGTTGTGAGCCATTCCTTGTACAAGTATCCTCGTGGTTATCCACTTCCTGACAATGGGGACATGTGTTCATGCTGCTATTTTACCTGTACTCGGACTCTTATCCACTCCCCAAGCAAAACAAGGTTGACGGCTTAGGGTGGCTATGGTACACTGAGTTTCACCGGGGTCGCAGGTAGGATGGCGACCTGATTCGTCCTGTGTTGGTATCCTTGCACTCAGTTTGGGAAGGGGTCCGCTATAAGCAAGTCAAGCTACCGCATCAACGAGGCCATCCGGGTTCGTGAGGTTCGCCTGATCGGCCAGAACGGCGATAACGTAGGGGTCGTCAGCATCCGCGAGGCTTTGGAGCGCGCTCAGGACGCCGACCTGGATCTCGTGGAGGTTGCCCCTAATGCCGAACCGCCTGTCTGTAAGATCATGGATTTTGGCAAATTCCAGTACGAGCAGGCGAAGAAGGAGCGGGAGGCACGTAAGCAGCAAAAGGTCGTCGAGATCAAAGAAATCCGGTTACGCCCCAAGACGACCGATCACCATCGCATGTTCAAAGTGCGTGACGCGCGTCGCTGGTTGAGCGAAGGTATGAAGGTCAAGGTGCGTATCCGCTTTCGGGGGCGCGAGATTCATTACCCGGAGATCGCGCAAGAGCTGCTAGATAGTATTGCCAGGGAACTGGAAGACGTTGCGGTAGTTGAACAGAGGGCCGGTATGGAGGGCAGAACCATGCTGATGGTGCTCGCCCCCGCCAAACCGAACGATTAGCCCCTTCTGCTTCTCTCAAGCTGATATGTCGTGGTTGGTGTGCGCTCGTCAACAAATGAGGGCGCATCTGTGAGCAAAATTTGCCTGGGCGCGGTCTGAGGCTGGCCTGTGCTTTCAGGCACAAAGGGAGCGGTTAACGTGCCGAGGAAACAGAGAACGACGAAGTCCAAGCTAAAGACACATAAGGCAACAGCTAAGCGCTTTCGGATCACCGGCTCCGGTAAACTGGTGCGTACACAGGGGCCCAAGAGCCATCTGCGGCGCAAGAAATCGGCCCGTACCAAAGAGCGATTTAGCGAGATGGCTGTTGTTGAGCAGCCCGCTGTCGTTCGTCGCGTCCGAAGGTTAGCTCCGTACCTGAAGCGTTACAAGAGCAACCCGCCGGGCTGAGCGTTTCACGGAAAGTCTTTCCAGAAAGACTTTCCGTGAAACCGGCGGTTTGGCCGAAAGAATTTTCGGCCAAACACTTAACCCTATCCGATGACATGTTTGTAACAAATTGACCTTGTAGGCAGGGGCAAGAACTATGACGCGAACGAAGGGCGGTATTGTCACACGCCGCCGTCACAAGAAGATCATCAAGATGGTCAAGGGCCAGTACGGGACACGCGGGCGCCTGTTCCGGCGATCCAACGAGGCAATGATGAAGTCGCTGTGGTACGCTTACCGCGACCGCCGCAGTCGTCGCCGCGACTTGCGCCGCCTTTGGATCGTCCGCATCAACGCCGCGGCCCGCCAGAATGGCCTCACCTATGGCCGCCTGATCAATGGCCTCAAGCGCTCCAATGTCGAGTTGGATCGGAAGTCACTAGCAGCAATCGCTGTTCGTGACCCACTGGCCTTCAGCCAGATCGCAGACATAGCCAAAAGCGCTGGCTAACTCACCAGCCAGACAACTGAGCAGCACTCACCGATGCTCTAGAGGTGAGTGCTTTTTGGTTCCGTTCAAGGTCCGGCAGTCGCGCGCCCTCGGATGATTCTTAAACCTCGTGGGCGATGCAGGGATTGGGTGGAATCTACTCGAGAATCCATTCGTCGAGACTACGCGACCACTCAATCAATCCCTCTTCCTCGAAGAACAAGCCAATCTCGCGGGCTGCTGACTCTGGGCTGTCGGACCCATGCACGAGATTGCGGCCTGTATCCATGCCGAAGTCACCCCGGATCGTGCCGGGGGCAGCCTCGATGGGTCGGGTCTTGCCCATCGTGACGCGCACCTTTTCGATAGCCTGGGTGCCCTCCCAAACCATGGCCACAACCGGTGCGGAGGTGATGTAAGCGATTAAACTATCGTAAAAATCCTTGCCTTTATGCTCGATATAATGGCGCTCCGCGAGTTCGCGGCTAATCATCATCATCTTCATACCGACCAATTGCAGGCCCCGCCGCTCTAATCGGCTGATGATTTCCCCGATCAGGCCGCGCTGTACCCCATCGGGCTTGATTAAGACCAGCGTGCGTTCCAAAACGTCCTCCCATAGGTTGAACTGCCGATACAGGGTTGTGCTTGTCCCCTCTGCCAGAGAACATACAACACACATTGTCCCCATCGGCGGAGGGATCGGGGGTGGGATCTACGACAGATAATCTCTCAACTGTCGGCTTCGTGTCGGGTGTCGCAGCTTGCGCAATGCCTTGGCCTCGATTTGGCGAATGCGTTCCCGCGTCACGCCGAAGTGCCGCCCAACCTCTTCGAGGGTGTGATCTTGTCCGTCCTTCAGCCCAAAACGCATCTCCAGCACTTCCCGCTCCCGTTCAGAAAGCACGCTCAACACCCCCTGCACTTGCTCCTTGAGCAATTGTCGGTCAGCCTTCTCCACCGGGCCTGGAATCTTGTCGTCCTCGATGAAGTCGCCCAGCAAGCTGGAGTCTTCCTGACCGACGGGCATGTCCAGCGACATCGGGTCCTGGGAGATACGAACAATGCGACGCACCTTGGCAGCTGCACGCCGTAGTTTGCGGTATAGGTTGGGGTCGAGCCGCTCCTCATTGCGTCGCGCCTGCCGGATAGCCTCTGCATCAGGTGGATCGAGCAGGTCCATCTCGATAGCAATCTCTTCTGCGCTCGGCTCCCGGCCAAGTTCCTGAGTCAGTTCTCGCTGGATACGCATTAGGCGGTTGATCGTCTCCACCATGTGCACGGGGATGCGGATGGTGCGCGACTGATCCGCAATGGCCCGGCTGATCGCCTGCCGGATCCACCATGTCGCGTAGGTACTGAACTTATATCCTTTGGTATGGTCGAACTTTTCGACGGCCCGCAGTAAGCCGATGTTCCCTTCCTGGATCAGGTCTAAGAAGCTGATCCCCCGCCCCATATACTTCTTTGCAACGCTTACCACCAAGCGCAGGTTGGCATGCGTAAGGGCCTGGTTCGCGTCCTCAGCGCGCACATCAGCAGCGGCCAACTCGTCTTCAATGAGGTGAGGGTCGATTTCCCTGATCCACTGTAGGGCGGTGCTTCGCTTGGGCAGATTCTTGCTCTGGCGGCAGATTTCGATCAGACGCTCCTGAAACGGTTCCGGCATCAGATATAGCGTCTCGAACACCACAAACAACCGCTGTGCCACTTGGCTCCAGTCCTCGTCACGGCCCCACTCGCGCAGGTTGAGGTACTGGTGCAGATAGGACGCTGGCTGCTTCCACCAGGCATCGCGCAAACGTTGCGCCTCGCTGATCAACGCCACACAGTCGGGTGGATCGACCCCCAAGCCAGCCACCAGCGCACATACATCCTTCCAGGCGGATTCAAGGCGTTCAAACAACATCTCTAACGCAGTGTGGGGGTTGAATCCTTCTTCACTCGCACTGAGCTTCTCGTAGAGCGCGTCGATAGCATGAGTGGCCGCCATTTGTGCGGAGAGCCAGATTTCCTGATCCGAGTCCAGCAGCCGAACTTGCCCGATCTCCTTCAGGTACATCCGGACCGGGTCGTTTGCCATCTCGGGTTCGCCCAGACTCAAGACTCGCCCGCTGAGGTCTTCCTCTTCTTCCAGCTCATCCAGCTCTTCGTCCTCAGGCTCCAGCTCAACATCGAAATCGGTCTCGCTCTCGCTATTCAGGTCAAGATCTCCCTCTTCATCTTCGGTTGCCGGGATGATCTGAACTCCCAGTTCTTCGAGGCGTGCGTAGAGAAGCTGGATCGCCGGGCTATCGGGGTCTTCAAACAGGGCCAGGATATCCGTCTCGCTGGCTTGTCGTTCCCGCCGTGCCCGCTCAATCAGGGCCTCAATGGCTTCCGCCTGCTCGTCAGACTGCTGCTGGAGCATAGCCGTCCCATCATTATTGAGGGCATGTTCCAAACCGCCGACCCTGTTCCTCTCCCGAATCCAGCCCCCATCGCGGGAGGGAGGTTGCTTCCCCCTCCCATCCGAAGGATGGCAGAATAGGTTCAGTGGTCGGGGCCAAACACACCCTTAACCCGCCCTCACTTTAGAGCGAGGACCTTTTGCGTCACGACCTCGCTGGCCTGACATGGTATACCGCGCGCTTGCCTGCCCAATCCGGTTTAAGGCATTGATCAGAGGGATAATGGTGTCCTGATACTGCTGAACTGTCAAGCGATCACCGCCATTTTCTGCGTCCTCGATCACGAATCTCAACTCTTTAATAAGCTCCTCCAGCCGCCGATATCGCAGATCGAGCAGGCTCGACACTATGCGCTTGCTGATATAGTCAAACGAGAGCTCGGTGTCGGGCGGCACAACACCGCGTAGTAGCGCATCCAAGGGCCGCTCCAGCCATTCTGCCACACGGCCTCTCAGAAAGGGATCGAGATTCATTTGCAAATAGTGGATAGGGTCAAGCTCATCCTGAGCAGTGGCGTCGTGCCAGGTTTGAAAGATCATCTGATGCTCAGGAGCTGCAAAGTCGCTGAAGACAACCGCTGGAGCTAGCACATCGAGATCAGGTAGATTCGGGTAACGATGCGCTACATCTTCCCAATTCAAGCACTGCGCCAAGATTCGATTAACTTGGTAGATCAACCGAGGGTAACGGATCAGAGCCGCCAAGCAGACAGCTTCCCGTGACAGGGTTGGTGCGATATCCAGCGCTTCGTTTGTGGCAGAGGAAATCGGCTCCTGGTGTCGGCTGGCGCGCCCTCGCGAGCTGCGAGTGGGGCGATCCAGGAACAATGCCCGTTCCTCAACTCGCAGCAGCCGCGCCAGGCGCTGGCGGTAGTGGCTGCGCTCCACTGGATCGGCCACGTCCTCAATGAGCGGCACAATCTGCCGTGCAATCGCGGACTTGACCTTTGGATCGGTGAGGTCCTGTCCTGCCGTGACAGACTGGATCACGTAGTCCACAATCGGCAAGGCGCCCGCTACCAGTTCGGGCCAGGCATCCGGCTGTTCCCGGATCAGATCGTCAGGATCGTACCCTTCCGGTAGCGCCAACACGCGGATGTCGAATCCCAGCCGGCCTTCGTACCGAACTATGCCCCAGGCATCGAACTCCGTTGTCAGCTTAGCACGATACTCACGTTCTGCTTCATCAAAGCCCCACACGCCTTCTTCGGCGGCTTGTTCTGCGGCAGCCTTGGAGACCCGTTCGATCACCTCACGCCCGTGTTGGGTTGCCATCTGGCCGGCTGCGTCCGGATCGAGCGCCAGAATCAGCCGATGCGCGTAACGAGATAACAGGCGGAGTTGGGCCTCTGTGAGGGCCGTTCCCATCTGAGCCACCACGTTCGTGTACCCCGCCTGATGGGCTTGGATGGTATCCATGTAACCTTCGACGATCACCGCGGTCTCACTCTCGCGGATCGACCGCCTTGCCAGATCAAGGCCGAACAATAGGCTGCTTTTGTCAAATAGAACACTTTGTGGAGAGTTGAGGTATTTGGGAGTGGCGTCCTTTGCCAGCCCACGCGCCCCGAAGCCTACCATTCGCCCTCGCCCGTCGCGGATGGGAATCATCACCCGATTGCGGAAGCGGTCATAGGTGCTTCCATCGTCCCGGGTGACGAGCATCCCAGCACTGATCATTTCCTCGAGCGTATAACCTTGGCCCAGCAAATAATTGTGCGTTGCATCCCAGCTATCTGGTGCATAGCCGATCTGGAATCGCTGGATCGTGTCGGGGCGCAAGCCACGCTGCTCAATATAGGCCCGCGCGTGGGCAGCGCGCGAGCCACTGGTGAGCTGGTGGTTAAAGAACTCAGCAGCAACAGAAAGCAGGTCGCGCAGACGCTCCACCGTCTCCGTCGATTCGGCCTGCTGGGGAGCAAGCGGCTTCAGTTCAACCCCGGCTTGTTCTGCCAGGACGCGAAGTGCTTCGACGAAGGTCCAACCTTCCCGCTTCATGAGGAAGGTAAAGATATCGCCACCTTCACCGCACGCCCCGAAGCATCGCCAGGTCTGCCGGTCAGGGAAGACAACGAACGAGGGGGTCTTCTCATGATGAAACGGGCACAGCGCTTTGTAATTGCGTCCCGCCTTCTTCAACGGAACGTACTGGCCGATGATATCTACAATATCCAGCCGTGCCTTGATTTCGTCTGTGACGCTCATCCAGAGAAACCTTGCATCTGA
>Ga0129299_1000478_pt1 | contig 25109 bp, 27 predicted proteins | sample ConPoolayeCmetaG_FD_94477 | JGI IMG/M metagenome (GOLD analysis project Ga0129299, IMG submission 94477) | Hot spring microbial mat communities from California, USA to study Microbial Dark Matter (Phase II) - Cone Pool mat layer C metaG ...
GCAAGGGACATTTTCGAACATCGCTCAATCTCTTTCTCGTCTTCACGCTTGTCGGCCTCTGGCATGGCTCCTCGTGGACATACCTCCTGTTTGGTGCCATCCACGGGACACTCCTTGCCCTCGAGCGGGTTGGACTGGAACGTCTCCTTATGCGGGTCGGACGTATCGTGGGACACCTTTACTTTTGGATTGTCATCGTTTTTACCTTCTCTCTTTTCCGGGCGAAGAATCTAGGACACGCGTTTGCATTCTGGCGCTCTCTTGCGGGATGGGGGGCACCAACAGGATTGCAAATGGAAGCGGTGTTTTCAAAGGCTGTCTTGGCAGCACTCATAGTTGGCGCGGTTATTGCGCTTCCGCTCTATCGGTGGGTAATGAAACGTCTTCTCGTTCTCCGATGGAAGTGTTCCGCTGCCTCTCGCCGTTCCTTCGAGAATTGGAGTGCAGTCCTTCTGACATTTTGGTGTCTCCTCCTCCTTCTTTCTGTCGTGGCACATGGTTCGATGGAGACATATAATCCTTTTGTTTACTTCAGGTTCTAACAGATGACACAGGTAAAGAAACAGGTGGATGCCATACCCGTGTCGAGTCGTTTTCTTATCGGCATGGTATCGTTTCTTCTCTTTGTCGCACTCTCCGAAGCGGCACTTCGTTTGTTCTATGCCCGTGACGTGCGTAACGACGTCGAATACTATATCGCCCGCACATTCTCTCGAGAAGAATGGGAAACGGCCTCACGTATCCGCGATATTCTCCTCGAGATCGAGCGCCGTCCCTTCTGTATCAAGGACACGATTCTGTATCGGTATCGCCCAGTAAAAACGCCTTATCTGGTAATCAACAGCGATGGGTTTCGAGGACCGGAAGTTACTCCTAAACAGCCGGGAGAGTATCGTATCATCATTACCGGCGCCTCGATAGGGTACGGGCTCTACTTTCCGGAAGAGCAGACCATTGCGGCGATAGTGGAATATCGTCTTCGGTCTGTTTGTCCTTCTTGCCGCATAACAGTTTACAACTTGGGAATTGAGGGATACGATCTTCAACGGGATATCGCCTTTGCAGACTACCTTTTCGACCGGATTCGTCCCGATCTCATTGTGTTTTATGTCGGATCCGCCGATATCAGTTATGCTTATACATGGGGATACCAACGCCATGAACCGTTTCCTCACGACGGTCCCTTTAACGAGGAACAGGTACGGGTGCTTCAAACTCTCTATGAGAGGAAATGGGTTGACTATCTTCGAGTAACAAGCCTTATAGCAAGGGCGGTAAAGAGCGAACGAGGGCTTTTGCCGGAGCCGGTTTTTTTCTCTGAACCGTTCGATAACACACTTCCCCCAGATCTGGAGGAAAAGGCTCGGAATTTTGGGAGGCTTTTTGTTGCCGATATGGAACGGGCGGTTACACTGTTTCGCGAAAAGAATACAGACACTCTGTTTGTGTTCATGACTGATGCTGTGTACAAAAACCCTCTCTCGCCACTTGAATCATCTGCGATGAAAATACTCGACACCATGTACCCCCACTATGGCGCGTTTGCTCTTACAGCGCTGAAGGCGCTACGAGAAGAAGTCGCGGCGCGACAGTTCCTCTTTTTCCGCGATTTCGCAGACATTTTCGATGGGGTTGCCGAAGATATTTTCTATGACTTTATTCACATGACTCCCCGCGGTAACCGAATGCTTGCCGAAAAGATATTCGATCTCCTCGTTCAGGAAAAAGTACTCGAAAAAGCACACGCTGCTTCTATTCCCAATCCTTCCAGACCGGATCAAAACCTCGTGCCTTGAGGGCTTCTGCGACGACAGCAGGTGGCCGTTCGTCCAGTACCTCGAACTGGGATAGAGTACGGTGAGGCATAGTGTAGCCTCCAGGGGCAGTCGAACTGCCGGCAGAGATGTTGGTAAATCCGTAAGGAATCATAGCATCGCGAAATACAGGGGTCTCTCTCGTAGAAAGAGACATCGGAGTCGCGGGGAACAGAAGTCGGAGCGCACAGACCAGTTGTATAAAAGAGCGATCGGATACAGGGCAGGGTCCTCCTGCGCTGCCGACTGCAGTACGAATGCGAGGAAAACTTATAGAAAACTCGGTACGCCACAAATGTTTCTGAAGAAAAGAGAGGTGCATGGCAAGTGCAATGGCATCGAACAGCCAATCGGTGAGCCCGAGGAGAAAGCCGATACCGATTTTGGGGATACCAGCACTTGCCCCTCGCTCCGGGGTGGCAAGCCGCCAATCGAAATCAGCCTTGGGGCCATAGTGATGCTCGGCGTACACACTGCGGTCATAAGTCTCCTGGTAAACGTATAACCCGTCGAGGTGTGCTTCTTCTACAAGGCAACGATATTTTTCTTCGGAGAGAGGTGCAATCTCTATAGACACAGATCGGAAACCACATTCGTGAAGATCCCGAATCACAGGGATCAAAAAAGAAACATCGGAACTTTCAGGGTGCTCACCTGCAACGAGGAGAATGTTGGTGAATCCGGCACGACGAATCGCTTGCGCCTCTTCAAGAATTTCTCTCCGGGAAAGAGCCTGTCGCGGTATGTTATTTTCTGCATTGAACCCACAATAATCGCACCGATTCACACAACGACTATCATAGTAGAGAGGGATGTACAGTGAAAGGGCGTACCCAAAGCGCAGCCGCGTTAGTCGAGCACTCTCTTCCATGAGGCTGCCGAGAAGATCATCATTCATAGAGGGTGACAGTAAGAGAACAAAATCATCGAGAGAGAGAGTTTCCGTCCCCAGTACTGCCGAAATCTCGGCAAGAGAGGCCATCTCCGCCCGTTTTTTGAGTGATGCTACTTCATCGAGAGGAACAACAAACCTCTTCTCTTTCATGAGTGTTACTCTATGTCTTGCAGAGAGACTGTCAACCCCGAGCGAATAAAAATCGCGCTATTTCGTCTTATAGCAGGACTTCCCCCAACAATTCAAGGCGCTGAGAAGTAGCGGTCAAGGAAAACAAAGACTTATCGAAAGAAGCACCTGAAAATGGGGGAACTTTTGTGAGGAGCGTATCGAGCGGATGATATTGCGGCATGGTGCGCAAGAGATAGGGGAGGACACCCTCATCGTGATAGACCCGAGCGACATCATAAAACCGTCCCCCCGCCACAGGGAACATCTTGCGGATGTAAGAGACGGCAGCACCAAAGTAATCGGGAATCGGTGAACGCATCAAGATACTCGCCGCCCATGCCTTGAGCGCCGCGAGAAGACTCTTCGGTATTCCCGACTTCAACTGCTACAGCCTCGCCGACGGCATTCGCTCCATTCTCTCGCGCTGTGGCCATGCACCCATTACTCCCCGCCAGCACGCTCCGCCTGACCAAAGACAACATCTCCCTTTTTCTCGCGTGAAAAATATGGGGGAAAAGTCCAGAAGCAAGATTTGTTGACACAGGGGAATGTGCCGATATAATCACCGAGTTTTATAGAACTTACCACTATTGGGGGACCATGTGGATCGATAGGGTTCTTGCTTTTTTCACCAGCGATATCGCCATAGATCTCGGCACTGCCAACACGCTTATCTATGTGAAGGGAGAAGGTATTGTTGCAAATGAGCCGAGTGTTGTCGCGGTACAGAAAGATTCGCGCGGTGCGAAGACGGTTCTCGCCGTCGGCAAGGCAGCAAAGGAAATGATTGGTAAAGCACCGATAAACATCGAAGTCATCCGACCGCTCAAAGATGGTGTTATCGCTGACTTCGATGTCGCGCAACAAATGATTCGCTACTTCATCAAGCATGCTTGCAAGAAGGGATCCTTCATCAAGCCACGCATCGCAATCGGTGTTCCCTACGGCATCACCGAGGTCGAGAAGCGCACCGTCAAGGAGGCGGCTGCCTCTGCTGGGGCGCGCGAGGTCTTCCTTGTCGAACAGCCGATGGCGGCGGCGGTCGGTGCCAATCTCCCTGTCACTGAACCAACCGGTAACATGATCGTGGACATTGGCGGTGGCACAACTGAAGTAGCGGTAATCTCTCTTGCTGGTATCGTGTGCAGCGCCTCGGTGCGTATCGCAGGCGATAAGATGGATGAAGCAATCACCAACTACATTAAACGCAAGTACAACCTCCAGATTGGCCAGCGTACCGCAGAGCAGATTAAATGGACATTGGGGAACGCCTTTCCGGGAGACAAGAAGGAAGTCGCCGAGGTCAAAGGGCTCGACTTGGTCGCCGGCATCCCTAAGACGATAGATATGAACTCTGAAGAAATACGCGAGAGCCTTTCAGAATGTGTAGCCGGCATTGTGCAGGCAGTCAAGGCGGTGTTGGAAAAGACACCCCCCCAACTTGCCGCCGATATCGTTGACCGTGGCATTGTGCTCACCGGTGGTGGATCTCTCCTCAAAAACCTCGACATTCTCCTCCGCGAAGAAACGAATCTACCCGTCATCGTGGCTGATGATCCGCTTTTTTCCGTTGTGCTCGGTATCGGGCGTATTTTGGAGAACATAAGCCTCTTGCAGACTGTTTCTCTCACCTGACGTGATGTGTTGAAGCATCGTCTTTTCATTGCCTCGTTCCTTGTCCTTTTTATGGTGGCTTTCCTATCCCCGAGTGTCGTAAGCGAATGGCTGTGGCATATGGCGCCTCTTCGCGAGGCACGTATCACCCTTGCGAAGGTCCTTGATACCGCTTCGCGCTCGTTTACTATTCTTCGGGACCTCCATCGCGTCGGCGAGCGGAACCTTGCGCTCGAGGAGGAAAACGCGCGCTACCGGCTGCAACTCATTCTCAATGAGGGCACCAAGCGCGAAAACGAGGAACTCGCAAAACTGCTCAAGATAAAAGACAGGTATGGTACTTATACCATTGTGCCGGCAAGGTTTCTCGGCTATTCGCTGGTAAATCCAAATCGGATGACCGTCTATTTCGATAAAGAGGAAGGACGGAGTCTTGCCCGGAATGCGCCAGTAGTCTCTCCACAGGGGCTCGTCGGCTTGGTGAGATCATTTGGGGAAACATCGGCCGAGGTTGAGCTTATTACATCGCGTGATTTCACCCTTCCGGCGGTTATCGAGGGGCGTGACGAATGCACCGCCATACTCCGCGGCAACGGGCAAACGCTTTTTATCCAGTTTCTCGAAAAGGTGTGCCATAACCCACCAGTACTGGGGAAACGTCTCCTTTCCGCAAATCTGAGCGAAAATTACAGTCTTCCTTATATTCCGATTGCGATCGTTGGTGCGCTGAGAGATGACCCCAGCAACATGCTCTTTTACACCGGCGAGGCTGTACCGCTCTTCAAAAAGGGTACGTTGAACCACCTTTTCATTGTTGCCGGAGGATCGTTCAGCAATGAGAACGTTCGCCCTTGAATTTCATGTCGCCCTCTCTTTTTTCTTTGCTCTCTGTTCTCTATTCCTCTACCTTTTCGATCTCCCTTTCCACTATTTCCCCCTCCTCCCTCTCTTTTTTGCTATTGCCTGTTATGAAAAGAAAGATGAAAGGCGTATAATGGTCGTTGTCGTCAACGTGCTCATCTTCCTTTTGGTCGCTCCAGTCTTTCCGGTGTTTTTTACCAGTATTCTCTTCTGGCAGTTGTATGTTCTTTCTTGTTTTGCCTTCACAGTGACGACATTTGAATTGAAGGTAGTCCTCTTTTTCGTGTTAGTAGCCGCAAGTGCGGTGGTGAGTCTCGATATCTTCTTATACCAGGGAGCACTGACGGGAAGGTTTCCCATAGCCGATTTGTTTTTTTCGATCCTTGCGAATGTCGGGTGGATCATCCTTCTTTTCGCCCTTCGCAAATGGATACTCGACAGAATATTCGTGCGGCGGGAGTGGCTGTGAGGATACTCAATCAACAAGAAGAAATTCGGAACATCGCCGCTAAATCACGAATTATTCTCGCAGCAGTATTTCTCAGCACGGTATTTCTTGCGGCGCGGCTTGCATACCTGCAGATATACCGGGGAGAGGAATTTCTCGAGAAATCGAAACGCAACTACTTGCTACGCGAGAAGGTATTCCCACCGCGCGGTGATATCATAAGCAGCGACGGCGTCATCTTGGCGACGACGATTCCCAAGTTTAGGATTCAAATACTTCCTGCCCTTTTTGCGGATGAAGAAACTGTTGAGGAAAACATCCTGCGGCTTGCTTCGGTGTTGTCTCTTTCCGATGCGCAGGTATCGGAACTCAGCGAATACTTTACGACCTGTAAGGGGATCTGTCGTCATTCGCCAATCATAATCAAGGATGAAATTTCCAAACAAGAGATGCTCCGTCTCGCAATTTACTTGGCTGACATCCCCGGAACCATTATCTCTTCTTTCTATCGTCGTTTCTATCCGCGCGGAGTAACCGACGCCCATGTCACGGGGTACGTTTCTCGTGTTGCAAAGGAGGACGTAGGTCGTAATCCCGACTATGATGCAGAAAGTTTCGTTGGGAAAACGGGGATCGAACGATCGTGGGAAAAAGAGTTACATGGACGTTACGGTGAAATGTGGCATGTCATAGACTATGTAGGGCGCCGGATAGAAATCTCGCGCATGCCGACAGACGATCTGCCTCCGCCGGCGCCTGCCCACAAGGGAAACACGATCGAGACGGGGATTCTTTCGTATCTGCAGGAGGAAGCGGCTGTAGGGCTCGGTGACCGGCCGGGGGCCGCCGTCGTCATGAACATTCACACCGGAGAAATTCTCGCCTTGTACTCAAGCCCCAGTTACGATCCTAATCTGCTTGCACGCCGGCGTATCCCATCGAACATTTGGCGCGAATATTCGGAAAGTGTTCTTCGTCCCCTCACAAATAAAGTAACGCAGGAATCTTTTTTCCCCGGTTCTACTTTCAAGGTGATACCGGCGCTTGCTGGGCTCGAGTACCGCGTCATCACTCCGGGGACATCTTTTCTCTGTACAGGATGCCTACTGTTCGAAACCGAGACGAAATGTTGCTGGAACAAGTGGGGACACGGCTATACGACGCTCTACCGAGGAATCAAGGAGTCATGTGACGTGTATTTCTATGTGCTGTCTGAACGGCTGGGGCACCGTCGGCTGACCGAATTCGCCCGGGTATTTAATGTAGGGCGGCAAACCGGAGTTGACCTCCCCGTTGAAGAAGACGGGATCCTTCCGACGGTAGAATGGTTTACCCAAAACCATCCGGGGCAGCGGATGAACCCGGGGTATACAATGAATCTTGCCATCGGGCAGGGAGATGTTCGCATGACACCGCTCCAGATTGCCGTCGTATATGCGGCGATTGCGAACGGCGGGCGCATTGTCAGGCCGCATATTGTCACCGCCGTTATTGACGACAAAGGGGTGCGTAGGGCTATCGAACCGGAGACGCTTCGCATACTCGATATTAGTGAAAAAAATCGTCGTGAGATCCTGCGTTCGCTTTGGGGTGTCGTCAACGAAGCAGGAGGAACGGCGTTTGCCTATGCCGACCACACCATTCCCCTTGCCGCAGGAAAAACAGGCACGAGCCAGGTCATCTCGAAGGAAGAGCGCCGTCGGATAGATATTCTCGATGAGGATAGGTATGCCATGACTACCGACGATGCCTTGTTTGTTGCCCTGTTTCCTTATAGCCAGCCGCGGATTGTCGTCGTTGCAGTGGTTCAGAGCGGTGCACGTGGCGGCGAGGTGGCCGCTCCGATTGCCTACCGCCTGCTCAAGGCCTATTACTACGGAGGAAGGAGAGAGTAATGAACCGACGACTCGACCTCACCATCATTTTTCCAGTCACCGCCCTCCTTACCCTAGGTCTTGTGACACTCTCGAGCGCTCTTTCCTATAACCCACAGAAGTTCTACGTTCAGGTGATCTGGGTATTGTGCGCTGCTGCCGTCTTCCTTGTCATCACATACCGATCGTACCGTTTTTGGGAGAATCTCTCAATCCCCCTCTATTTCTCGACACTGATTCTTCTGTTCCTCGTTCTTGTCATCGGGAAGAAAGCCGGTGGCTCTTACCGCTGGCTCGATCTCGGGTTCATGAACCTCCAGCCATCGGAACTCGCAAAGGTAGCGGTTATCCTCTTTATTGCATACCGCCTCAATCAAAAACCGACTTTGCAGGACGGCTATAAACTCCGTGACATCGCCCCGGAGGTAGTGGCAGTTGTGCTGGTAATGTTTCTCATCTACGTCGAGCCTGACCTCGGTACCAGCATCCTTATCGGCGCAGTTTCATTTATTACCATCTTCTCCACGAAGATAAATCGGCGCCAAAGCATCGCGCTCGTGGTTGTTATCATTGTTGCCATGCCAATTTTGTGGAAGTTCGTATTTGCTGACTATCAGAAACGCCGTATTGCTGCCGTGGTAACGATGCTCTGGAGCGACAGCCCCGACATGACGCGGGCTGATCGGTACCAAACAACCCAATCGGTTATCGCGGTGGGAGCAGGACGGGTTGGAGGAAAGGGATATCGAACAGGTACACAAAACATTCTGCGCTTCATCCCCGAACATCACACCGATTTCATTTTCTCAGTTTACGCCGAAGAATTTGGCTTCATCGGCTGTTTGCTCTTGCTTGCCCTCTATTTCTTGTTGTTATATCGCCTCCTTTCGCTTATCCCTATTGTGCGTGATAAATTCATGGCGCTTGTGGTCGTGGGAACCGCTGCTCTCATTTGGCTTCAGGTCGTTATCAATATCAGCATGGTAACGGGTATGTTACCGGTGGTAGGTATTCCGCTCCCCTTCTTCTCCTACGGCGGTTCAGCGCTCATAGCGCACGCTATCCTCTTGGGACTCGTCCACAACTTTAGCGTTCACAGCCGCTATCGAGCGGGATGAGATGAGGCGAAGATTCCCGCAGAAAAAAATCAATAGGTAATAAGACAGCGGGTATCCCCGGTAAGCATGTAAACTGAGAGTCCGAATCGCTCCTTCATGCGGAGAATGTAACCGCGATCACGCCACCCAACCGAGAGCGCAGTAGCAAGCGCATCGGCGGTCATGCAGTCCGGGGCGGTAACGGTAACCGAGTGGGCGCCTTCGACCGGCGTGCCGGTGGCAGGGTCAATGATGTGAGAGTGGCGTTTTCCGTCCTTTTCAAGGTATCGTTCGTAGTCTCCTGATGTCGAGATATTGAGGCACCGATCCTGCGGAACGTCAAACGTTTCGAGGAGAGATTCTTTATCGAATGGATCGCGAATTCCGAGACGCCATGGGCGGCCATACTTTGTACCGCAGGCAACAATTTCCCCGGTATAGTTGATAAGGAAGGAACGAATTTCTGCAGCCTCGAGTATGCGGCGTGTTTCGTCGGCTGCGTAGCCGGCAGCAATCCCGCCAAAGTCGAGTTTTACCCCCTCTTTTTTGAAGAAAACAGTATTTTTTCGACAATCTACCACGAGGTTGTCAACACCGACGAGCGGTAGGTACCGGTGTACCTCGGCTTGGTCGGGTACCTCGTTCTGGTGGATGTCCCACAAAAACCCCTCGCTCTTGTAGGTGATATCGAACTTCCCCTCACTTTCGCGGGTAAAGAGGATCGCCTGTTCGAGGAGATAGCAAAACCACGGCGGGACAACAACGGGGTCACGGTGTGCTTCTCTGTTGAGTTTAGTGACGAGGCTGTCGGGGGCATAGTAGTTGAGCGTCTGAGAGATTTCGGTTATGCGAGTAACGATGGTGCGCTCAACCTCCTCATTTCGTGCACCGGTGTAGATGACACTCAACTCGCCACCGAGACCGTAGAATGACAGCGTATTTACTGGTGGCTTTTTCCCGCAGGATGCAACTGCCAACAGGCAGAGGAGAATGATACCTCGGCACTTCACCCGCTACTCCGTTACGATGCGAGGAAGGTGTGGAGCAATGCGAGTGACAATCTCGTAGTTGATGGTTCCCGCGAGTGCTGCGAGATATTCCGCCGTTACTTCTTGATCGCCGGAACGCCCGATGAGCGTTACCTCTTCCTCTAAGGAGGCTGCGGGAACATCGGTGATATCTATCGCCGTAAGGTTCATTGCTACTCGCCCGCGCACTGGAGCCCGGTGCCCTTTTACAAGTACATGGGCGCTATTCGAGAAACGCCGGTCGTAGCCGTCGAAATAGCCGATGGAAAGGATGGCGATGCGGCTATGCCGTGTCGTTTGGTAGGTGCACCCGTAGCCGATGAATGAGCCTGCCGGTACCTCCTTTATCTGGGTGATGCGTGCCTTCCATGAGAGGACCGGACGAAGAAGGTGATTCTCACCTGCACCAAAGGCGGTGCGGTAGGAGAGAAGAGTTTCTTTCGATGGCCAGAGACCGTACTGAGCAATACCAATGCGTACCACATCGAGGTGAGTTTCGGGAAAGAGAATCGCCGCGGCTGATGACGCAATATGGCGCTCGAACGAGGAGAATCCGGAAGAGCGTATACGCTCGCAGATCTCGTTAAACTGGGTAATCTGCCGGAGTGCATACGAATGATCGGTGGTATCCTCGATGTTGGCAAAGTGGCTGTACACGGCAGCGAGGTAAAGATTCTTTGCACATCTGAGAGCAGCGAGCACATCGTCGAGACGCTCCGGCGTTGTCCCCTGTCGGTTGGTTCCCGTTTCCACTTTGAGGTGGACGGGAATGGTAACACCCGCTGTTTGCGCCGCCTCTGCTAGTGACGCAATGTGTTCTTCATCGTATACGATGAAAGAGACTGCCCCAAGGCGCACCCCATCGGCAGCACGAGAGAGAGGCACAGGACCAAGCAAGAGTATCGGCTCGGTAAAACCACTGCGGCGAAGAGCAGCCGCTTCTTCGATGCTGTGCACACAGAAGAGATCGACACCATTTTCGCGGGCAAGCCCTGCTATCTCGAGCATACCGTGACCGTAGGCGTTCGCTTTCACAACGAGCGCAAGGCGCGTTTTCTTTGATAGCCTCCGTCGGAAGAATGCGATATTTGCGGCATAAGCGCTCCGTGATATCTCAACCCAACTGTGAAGTCCTTCATGGGCCACTGGCGCCTCCCTACGATGAAGGCATTATAGCAAGAGGGAGTTCAAAGACAAATTATGACCTTGGGGCGATACCATCAAGAAAACCCATCTCCTGGAGAACCGTCACCACCTCGGCGAGCGGCAGGCCTACTACATTCGAAACCGAGCCGCGAACGTTTCTTACCATGAAACCGCCGAGCCCCTGTACTGCGTAGGCCCCCGCCTTATCCATCGGTTCTCCCGAGGCAACATAATCCTCTATCTCCTTATCAGAGAGTGGTTTGAACTCGACATCACTCGACACCGAAAAAAATCGCTCGTTCCCTCTCCAGCGGATAGCAACACCAGTAACGACCCGATGGATTCTCCCCGCGAGGAGGCGGAGCATACGGCGGGCATCCTCGGCATTATGCGGCTTCCCCAGCACATGTCCGTCAATGACCACCACTGTATCCGCCGCAAGGATGGGAAACGTTTCTCCACGGTATACTGCAACTGCCTGTGCCTTTGCCCTGGCGATACGTTCTGCGGCTTCGTCAGGTGACTCACCGGGAAAGAGTGTTTCGTCAACATGCGGGACAACCACCTCCACGATAAAGGGAAAAAAACCGAGCATATCGCGGCGTCGCGGGCTTGCACTGGCAAGAATGAGCGTTTTCATCTCTCTGTAATCCTCCGGTGCGGCTCATCCTACAGAGTGCAAAGAACAAAGTCAACTACCACACGTGCGGGGAGGAGAAATTGACTCTTGCGACGGTGGCATGTACAGTACCTTATTCCACATACAGAGAGGTGACGATGAAGCAGTTTGCCATGTTGATAGCATTCGTGGGAGCATTCGTCCTTACCTCCTGCGGCTACAACGAGATGCAGCGGCAGGAGGAGGAGGTCTTCAAGGCGTGGGGTGACCTCGAAAGTGCGCTTCAGCGGCGCGCCGACCTCATCCCCAACCTCGTTGCGACTGTTAAGGGCTATGCGGCGCATGAGGCAGAGACGCTCGAGAAGATTGTGACGATGCGCTCACAGGCGGGACAAACGAAAATCGAGGCGAAAGATCTCGGGAACACCGAGGCAATGGCACGCTTTCAGAAGGCGCAGAATGAATTGGCGGCAGGTATCGGACGCTTGCTTGCAATCGCCGAACAGTATCCTGACCTCAAATCGAGCGAGAATTTTCGCGATCTCCAGAGTCAACTCGAAGGAACGAAAAACCGCATCAATGTAGCACGTCAACGCTACAACGAGGCAGTAAAGAACTTCAATGCCTCCATCCGCAGTTTTCCAAACAATCTTACCAACAACTGGATCCTCCACCTCGAGAAGAAGGAGTACTTCAAGGCCGACGAGAAGGTGAAGGAAGTGCCCACGGTGCAGTTCTAGATCATGCGGGTATTGATTTTCCTGCTACCGCTTCTTTGGGTGGCCATCGGTGCGCTCGATGTGCCGCCGCTCACCGGCCGGGTAGTTGACCTCGCTGGCGTCATCGAATCGGCGGTTGAAGAGCGTATCGAGGCGAAATTGGCGTTGCTCGAAAAAAGCGATACGACGCAAATCGTGGTGCTCACGGTACCAACACTCGATGGCGACAGTATCGAGGACTTCTCGATACAGGTGGTCGAGAAGTGGAAACTGGGGCGGAAGGGTCTCGACAATGGCGCGCTTCTCGTCATTGCAACGAATGACCGCAAACTGCGCATCGAGGTGGGTTACGGCCTCGAAGGGCGGTTCACTGACCTCATTGCAGGGCGTATCATCCGGCAGATCATCGTGCCACGCTTCCGAAAGAACGATTTTTCCGGTGGTATCGAAGCAGGTGTTGATGCAATGATCGCCGCTGTGAAGGGGGAGTTCACGGCGCCGGAGAAGGGGACGGCCGGTGTAGAGCAGTTCGTGCCGCTGTTTTTTCTCCTCTTGTTCATTCTGATGATGGTGCTGCGTGCACGTGCCCGCGAGGGGCACGCCTTCAGTTCCCGCTATTCCGTCTCCCGTTCCCGTGGCTTTGGGGGCAGTTTTGGTGGCGGTGGATTTTCGGGCGGTGGAGGCAGATTCGGCGGCGGCGGCACCTCACCGTGATAATGGCTTCTGTTCCGGTAGAGTCGAAACAGCCCGCTGTCGCTCTATCCGGTCAACGATGCGGCAAAACTCGTCGAGAAGGCGAGTAAACTGTTCAGTTGAGAAGCGTTCATCTGCGTACTTGAAGCGGTCGGCCTCGGTGAGGAGAGAAATGATACGTTCGCTTTCTTCGTGTGAGAGATCAGTCTTCTTGAGTGCCTTTTTCACCTCGTTTGTCGTCATTTCGAGGAACGGCCTCTGTTTAACAAGTTCGAGATAGTGTCGGATACCGGCAGTCACAGTGTCGGTGAATTCCTCGTACTCCATTTCCTGGAGTTCCTGTTCAGCGCGGCGGCGATACTCGAGCGCTATCTGGTAGGGTGTTTTCCGCACAGTGGTAACGAGTTCCCGTGCTCGGCGCCGTTTGGAGAGACGCCAAAAAAGGAAGAATAAACCAGTGAGGATCAGTACGCTGCCTATGAGCCAGAGGATCAGATAGTCTGGCTCGTATGCTCTGAGCGGCAGTTTGATGCCGCGCAGGTGGGTATCGGTTTCAGTGGTATTAGGTTTGACTATGACTTCAACGGATACTACGGTGTATTCAGTACCATTTACCCGAAAGAGGATCGGAGGAGTCTTGCGGGTACCGATGTTGAGTGCCGATAGGACAATACGTACCTGTTCCCCCGCTGGTTCTATTCCTACCACCGCAAAAGATGTATCGTCTCCTTTCGGCGATGCGGACATCTTTCCACTCGGCTTCAGAGGAATGGTGAGGACGATTGGTTCCCCAAGGAAAACCTCTTTCTTTTCGATGAGAGGTGTCACCTCTTCGGCAACGAGAGAACATAGAATAAGGATAGCGGATGAGAAGATAATGAAGCGATTCATCTGGCTACGGTGCGTTCCATTCGTTTGAACCCAAGAACGAGGTCGTTGATGAAATCCTGTTTATTTTCAACCCAGATAAGAGGAGAACCGAGCCGCTGGAAGGCATGTGCTCTCTCTTCGCGCCACTTGCGCCAGTATGCGACGCCCGCGTGGGAGAAGTCGGCAAGGCGGATGCCTCCCTCTTCCGGGTTACGTACTTGGATGGTGGCATGGGGCTGGGGTTCGAACAACATGCGGTCGAAGACCGCGATTGAAACAATCTCGTGGCGCTGTGCGGTAAGAAAAGCGCTTTGAGGCAAGTCGCCGAAGTACATGTCGGAGAGGAAAAAGAGAAGTGAGCGCTTCTTCAGCGCTTTTGAAATGAAGCGGAAAGAGATGTCAGGATCTGTATGGCGTCCTTGTGCAGGTGTCGCGAGGAGCGCCCTGATGATGGTGAGGAGGTGGTTGCGCCCCCGCCGCGGCGGAATGTACTCTTCGATACGGTCGCTGAAGAGAAGGAGTCCTGCCTTGTCACCGTTGCGTATCGCGGAGAAGGCGAGAGCGGCGCCGAGTGTTGCCATAACCTCTCGCCCAGACCACATACGACCGAAGCAGGTTGAGGCAGAGATGTCCACTGTAACGAGAACGGTAAGTTCCCTCTCTTCCCGGTAAACCCTGACGAATGGCCGCACCATTCGAGCAGTTACATTCCAATCTATGAGACGTGCATCCTCGCCGTCGGTGTATTCGCGCACTTCTTGGAACTCGAGCCCCTGTCCCTTGAAGAGAGAGTGGTAGGCGCCCTGAAGCGATGACTCTACCTGTCTCCGCACCTTGAGATCAATGAGGCGTATCTGTTTGAGGAGTTCCTCTTGCAGCATGTCGCCTAGGGAACCTCGACCTGTTCAAGTATCTGGGCGATAATCTTGTCGGTGGAGAGTTTCTCGGCTTCTGCCTCGAAACTGGGGATAATGCGGTGGCGCAGGACGAGATAGGCGACCTCTTTGACATCGTCTGGTGTAACGAAAGAGCGCCCCTCCATGAAGGCGCGGATGCGGGCGGCAAGCACGAGGTAGATGCTCGCCCGTGGACTTGCGCCAACTTCGATGAGTTGTCGAATGCTGTTTTTGCGGGGCTCTCGCGTTTCGAAGACGACGGAGACAGCATACTTGCGGATTCGTTCGTCGGTATACAAACTGTCAACGAGAAAACGCCACCGTTTGATGACATCGCGATTTACGATTTTCGTGAGTTGCTGATTGAATTCACGTCGCTCGTGTCGTTCGACTATCCGTATTTCCTCATCGCGGCTGGGATAGCCGATGAGCACCTTGAACATGAAACGATCAATCTGTGCCTCGGGAAGGGGGTATGTCCCCTCCTGCTCTATCGGATTCTGAGTGGCGAGGACGATAAAGGGGTCGGGAAGCGGAAAGGTCTTGTCGCCGATCGTCACCTGCCGCTCTTGCATTGCTTCGAGGAGTGCCGATTGCACCTTTGCAGGTGCTCGATTTATCTCGTCTGCAAGGATGACATGAGAAAAGATAACCCCTGTTTTTACCTCGAATTCGCGCTTCTCCATGTTAAAAATTCTCGTCCCCATAATATCGGCTGGAAGCAGATCGGGGGTGAACTGAATACGCTTAAAATCGAGGTCCGAAGCAGCGGCAAAAGCCCGTACCGCCGTTGTTTTGGCGAGACCAGGAACCCCTTCGAGGAGGATGTGTCCCTCGGCGATGATACCCATTATCAGAGCATCTATCATCTCCTCTTGACCGACGATGATCTTCGAGATCTCACCTTTCAAAGCACGAATAGCCGCCGCTTCTTGTCTCATCTCTTCGGTTAGTTTGGACATCTCCATTGCCCTCTCCTTTCAGAGTTGCTCATGTGATAAACAGCACCCGGCAGGTTCTTATTCCTTACCGGAACGAGCAAAACAGATCTGCAACAGGGTCATCCATTTTTTAGGATTGCGTCGGTGATTTCCTTTTCGACCACATCAGCCTGCGCTGGATCTATCTGGCATGTACCGGCGTTGCGGTGTCCCCCTCCACCGTAGCGGAGCATGAGTTCTCCGATGTTTACCTTTGAGGTGCGGTTGAAAATGGATTTTCCGACACTGAGAACGATTTTTTCCTTCCTCAATCCCCACATTTTCATGATGCTGATGTTGCAGTACGGAAAAAGAGCATAAACGACAAAACGGTTCCCTGCGTAAATCACGGTTTCACGGGAGAGATCGATCTTGACTAGGTTGCGGGTCACCTTCGCATTTCGTTGCAGCATAGCACGGTGGAGATCCTGATGTTCGAAATAGAGAGTGCTGCGTTCTTTTACGTCGGGGTGCTCAAGTATTTTTTCGATGGGCTGTTCTCGGACGAGATCTATGAGGAGCATCATAAGATCATAGTTGCTAATGCGGAAATCGCGAAAACGACCGAGTCCTGTGCGGGGGTCCATCAGAAAGTTGAGCAATACCCATCGCTCGGGATTCAGAATTTCATTGATGGTGAACTGAGCGGAATCAGCCTTATCCACTGCCGCCATCATCTCCTCGCTGATGCGCGGGAGCGTCTTCTTTCCGTTGTAATGGTTATACACGACACGGGAAGCGCTCGGAGCATCAGGGTCAATGATGTGGTTCGAACGCCGCATGGTAATGCGAATAGTCTCGCTCACGTGGTGATCGAAACAGAGGTGGACCCCCTCGACATAGGGGAGGTTGGTGGTAATGTCTCTCCCCGAAATCTCGACGAGACCGTCCTGCATGTCTTTCGGGTGCACGAACTTTATCTCGTCAATGAGTCCCAATTCCTTGAAAATGGCACCGCACACAAGGCCGTCAAAGTCGCTGCGTGTCACCAACCTGAACTTCCGCTCCACCATACGGTACCTCCGCGTAGATATGGCTACCTATGCCGACTATAAGCGAGCAAAAGAGCACTGTCAAGGAACAGAGGAGTCTTTCTTGTTGAAGCAAACTCAAAATGTCCCCCTTTCTGCAAAGCGATTATGTCCCCTTTTTCCAATACCATCAACCGCTGTACTTCCTTTACCTACTAATCCGAATACACTCCTCCATCTCTTCCTCCTCCACAGCAACACAGGGGACATTTTCCCTTTGCTGTTAGAGGGGACAAATTCCCTTTGCTACCACACGGAAATAACTTTTTCTTGACGACATGGTGTTTCCCCTTATAATGAAACGGTTTTTTTGAGGAGGTCTATGTTCGAGCAAATTACCGAGCGGTTCGGGACAATCTTCCGCGCCCTCCGCGGGTTTGGAAGACTCACGGAGGAGAACATCAAAGATGCAACAAGAGATATTCGCGCCTCTCTACTCGAAGCCGACGTCAATTACGGTGTTGCAAAAGACCTCGTCGAACGGATTTCTTCACGGGCGCTGGGCACCGAGGTACTTCGCTCGATAACGCCAGGACAGCAATTTGTCAAAATCTGCTATGATGAACTGGTACGGACTCTCGGTGAGGGGAATCACGACCTCGACCTCGCTGCGCGTCCTCCGGTCGTGGTTCTGCTGGTAGGTCTTCAGGGTTCTGGCAAAACCACGAGTGCTGCAAAACTCGCTCGCTACCTGAAGGAAAAGAAACACAAACGTGCCTTCCTCGTTTCTGTAGATATCTACCGCCCTGCCGCTCTCGAACAACTGAAGAGACTTGGTGAAGGAATTGGGGTACCGGTCTACGATGCCCAAACCGGCGATGATCCGATAGCCATTGCGATACAGGCGCTTGAGTGGGCACGTAACAGCGCTGCTGATACACTCATCGTGGACACAGCAGGACGCACTCACATAGATGAGCCGATGATGCGTGAAATTACCGCACTGAAGGAAGCGCTTCAGCCCCGTGAGGTACTGTTCGTTGCTGACGCAATGACAGGGCAAACAGCAGTGGATGTTTCCCGCGAGTTCCATGCCCGGGTGGGAATTACCGGCGTTATCCTTACTAAGATGGACGGGGATGCACGCGGCGGCGCCGCCCTTTCGATACGTTCCGTTACCGGTGCACCCGTCAAATTCGTGGGCGTCGGGGAAAAGAGCGACCACCTCGAACTGTTTCATCCCGAACGAGTTGCCAGTCGTATTTTTGGGATGGGAGACATTCTCACTCTCGTAGAAAAAGCCCAAGAAAAAATCGATGTCGAGAATGCACAAAAGGTGCAAAAGAAGATGTTGTCAGGAGGGTTCGATCTCGATGATTTTCTTGCCCAGATGAAAATGGTCAAATCGTTGGGTTCACTTGAAGATACGCTCAGCATGATTCCTGGGTTTGGCAGCGTTCTCAAGGAGGTAAAGGGAAAAGTTAATCTCGAAAAAGAAATCAAGAAAATAGAGGCTATCATCAACTCGATGACGAGGGAAGAACGCACCAACCCTGAGATTCTCAATGCATCACGTCGGCGCCGCATTGCTGCGGGAAGCGGCACACGGGTACAGGATATCAACCAGTTCATGAATCAGTATCTCGAGACGAAAAAAATGATGAAACGGTTACAAACGATGGGACTCGGTTCTCTCATGAAGGGAATCCGGGGAATACGATAACCACTGTTTACTGAGGAGGAGGACATCAGGGCATGAGCGTCAGCATCAGACTCACAAGGCAGGGTGCCAAGAAAAAACCTTTTTACCGGATTGTGGCAATTGACCGCAGGAAACGACGAGATGGTGATTATCTCGAACGCCTCGGGTACTACGACCCAAACTATGAGCCGCCGCAAATCGTGGTGGACATCGAAAAGGTCAACCAGTGGATCGCTAAGGGGGCCCGGTGCTCCAACACAGTTGCTTCACTGATAAAGAAAGTAAAGAAACAACCCCCTAAGGAAGAAAAATAACCTTAATTCTTTTTGCGGAGGGAGAAGACACCTATGAAAGAACTCATCAGACACATTGTAACGCACCTCGTCGATCATCCAGACAAAATACAGGTGGATGAGATAGACGGAGAGAGAACGACAGTTATTGAATTGCGCGTCGCAAAAGAGGACTTAGGTAAAGTCATCGGGAAAGAAGGCCGTATTGCCAAGGCTATGCGTGTGATTCTTTCGGCCTCCACGAGCAAGAATCGCAAGAAGAGTGTTCTCGAAATCATTGAGTAAGGGCAACGGCTGCCGAAATAGAGACATCCTGGAGGATGATAGAAAAAAGCGGGAAGGAAAGGTGAATGGAGGGGTCCTTCGTCGTCGTCGGCCGCTTTACGCGCGTCATCAAAAGCGATGGAACCCTCCTCTTCAAACCGTTTCTCCGCGATACGGCGTTTCTTTCGGGGGTGACCCATCTCTACCACGCAGTGTTCCACACCGCATTCCAGGTGGTTTCGATTGTCTCGGTTTCCAGAGGGTTCCACATCCGTATTGCTGAGGTAGAAAAGCCTTACGAAGCAGAGTATCTCGTTGGGGAGGAGTTTGTGCTTCCTCGTTTAGAACTCGTGGGGAAAACACTCGATGCCTTCATCGGTTTTCCTGTTGTCACCGCCAATGGTAATAAAGTACTGGGGACTGTTTCCTCTGTTTCTCGTACTCCCCGATATCCTCTCCTTACGGTGTCAGGAAATCAAAAAGAATTCGACATACCTTTCGCTCCCGACGTGGCACGACTCGACAACGACCATATCGTCCTGCTGTGCGAGGAGATTCATGCGTATTGACATCCTGACCCTCTTCCCCGAGTACTTCGAGTCTCCCTTCACGGTAAGTATGATAAGACGAGCGGTCGAAAAAAGGCTTGTTTCGTTCTACATCCACCAGATACGTGATTTCGGTAAAGGAAAACGCCAGCAGGTAGATGACGTCCCCTACGGCGGTGGAGCCGGATTGGTAATGATGGCGGAAGTCCTTCTCAACGCTTACAATGTAGTGCCAAAAGAAAAAAAACATCGGTCATTCCTCCTCTCGCCGCGCGGCAGGAGGTTCGATCAGAAGTTGGCCTCCGAGTTGTCGCGCCATGACCAACTCATCCTCATCGCGGGGCACTACGAAGGTGTTGACCAACGCTTTATAGATATCACCGGTATCGAAGAACTTTCTCTTGGCGATTTTGTGCTCACGGGAGGGGAACCCGCGGCAGCGGCGATCGTGGACGCCGTGGTAAGACTTATCCCCGGCGTCCTCGGAAATGAAGAGTCTGCAGCACATGAATCATTCATGCTTCCCCTCCTCGAGCACGACCACTACACGATGCCACGTGAATTCTGTGGTCGCAAGGTCCCCAAGGTGCTCTTGTCAGGCAACCACGCAAAGATAAAAGAATGGCGACGCAAGAACAGTCTCATGCGGACTTTGCGCAACCGGCCTGATCTCCTTTCGCTCCTTCCTCCCGATTTCTTTGACGACGATCAGTAGATCATGCGCCATATTTCCCTCGCGCTTCTCCACTATCCCGTCAAACAAGGCGATCGCACCATCACGAGTTCCATTACCAACCTCGACATCCACGATCTCTCTCGTCTTACCGCAACCTATGGTCTTGGCGCTTTTTACCTCGTTCATCCCGATGAGGGGATGCGTTCGCTTGCCGCTTCCTTTATTAGCCACTGGCTCGAGGGAGAGGGACGTCTCTTCAAGCCTGACCGTACGCAGGCTCTTGAGCACATGGTTATCGTGGCGTCTCTTGACGAGGCAGTTGCCCACGTCCTCTCGCGGGAAGGTTCCCGCCCCTTTCTTCTCGCCACCTCGGCGCGACGCCGGCCTAACATCGTTCCGTGGCAAGAGGTCGTCACCCTTTACAAAAACAAAAAGCCGATCCTCGTCCTCTGTGGGACAGCCGAAGGTATAAGTGAAGAACTTGATGATATCATTGATGGATATGCTGAGCCAATAGATGCAGGAACTGGGTATAACCACCTCTCGGTTCGCAGCGCAGCATCAATTTTTATTGACAGGTTGCATAGATGTGGGTATAAGTGACGCCTGTTTTGCTGATACCAAAGGAGTGTCCGATGACCCATCCTACTATCAAAAGGATCGAGCAGCGGCAGATGCGTCTCGACCACTACTACATTCAGCCCGGTGATAAAGTTTCCGTCTATACCCGGATTATCGAGGGTGACAAACAGCGTATTCAGGTATTTACAGGGGACGTTATCGCCATCAAGAACGGCCGCGCGAATAATCGCACCACCATTACGGTGCGAAAATTTTCGAGCGGTTACGGTGTCGAGCGTATCTTTCCGTTACATTCTCCTCTCATCGAGAAGATCGAACTGGTGAACCGCGGTTCTGTGTCGCGCGGGAAACTGTACTATCAACGCAAGCGCCGCGGTATTGCCGCAAAGATCAAAGTCAAGACCGACTGGCAGTGACCCTTTTCGAGCGCTCGGTTCGTTTTGCGCTTTTTCTGATTCTCGCCGGTGCCTGCTCTTTCTTATACCCGAAAGAAAAACGTGATCTTCCAAAGCCAGCGATTTCTCTCGTCCGCACCGACGAAGGAATTAGCATCGAGATGCTTCTTTGCGGAGACGACGCCTATGGGCGGGGGTGGTTTTCTTTTTTCCATCTGGACGGCACAACCCTTTGTACTCACGGAACATTTCTGTACCCCCTTTCGACAACGCACATCGTTATTCCCCGGACACACGCACCGGTCATGCTACCTGCACCGTGGCGGCTGATAGATGGCGCCGACCGGTTGCTCCTCTACGACGAGAGCGCCTCATTTACCGAAGGAAGCAACGAGACAGGTCTCCTCCTTTCCGTGGGGCATCAGGGGTGCTATACCGACGAGAGAGGAAACCTTCATGCTCCCCGTTTCATTCATCAAAAAGGGAAATGGGAGGCCGTCGTACCTCTGAGAGAACTTTTTCAAGTCGAGATATTCCCCGATCAACGTTTCAGCATCACTGTGATTAGTGGCTCGCCTATCGTTTTGTCGGAAAATCTCGAATACTTTTTAGGCATCAAAGCAAAACACACCACCCTACGAGAGCAGAAACCACACCTCCTCATCGCCGAAGGGGAAGGCCTCATCTCGGCGATGGTTCCCCGTCTGCGATTCACGCCAGAGGGAGATACGTTCGGGCGGTACCTCATCGAAATACGGCGGCAAAATGAGAATCCTACTTCTACGAAAGAGCATCGTTACCGGGGGCGCACCATTACTGCTCGTCTCGAAACCTCGACATGGGGAACATTCCGATTCGAAGCAACTGTTCTCGCGGCCTTCATCACCTCCTCCGAAGAGGTTGATTTCCTTTCCTTCATGGAAAAGTATCTGCCAAAGCGCTACGAGGTAAAATGGTGAACCAGAAGGCATATATCCACGAAATCATGGCACGGGCGGTTGCACTTGCTCGAAACGCCGATTCGCTCGTCTATCCCAACCCTAAAGTGGGGGCTGTCATCTTCGACGACGAGGGAACAATCCTCGCCGAGGGATGGCACCGCTGTTGCGGCGGCGATCACGCCGAAATTGATGCTCTCAAACGTCTCAGTTGCAAGGCGAGAGGGCTCTCGATGGCGGTGACACTCGAACCCTGCAATCACTTCGGGAAAACGCCGCCGTGCACTCATGCCATCGCCGCAGCCGGCATAAAGAAGGTGTACATCGCCTCATACGAACCAACCGACAAGGCTCGGGGCGGTTGCGATTACCTTGCCTCACACGGGATTCCAACCGAGTTCGTTCCGGGATTCGAAGAAGAACTCGCCGAACTCAACCGTTTTTTTTACACCACTGTCGCCCACAAACGCCCCTGGGTAACTCTCAAAGTCGCCATGACAATGGATGGATTCGTCGCTCCGCTGGGAGGATCCCGGTTCCCCATAAGCGGTAAGGAGTCCCTGTGCGAAAGCCATCATCTGCGTGCCGAACACATGGGAGTTGCTGTCGGTGCAGGAACGGTAAACCGCGATGATCCACTCCTTACGGTACGCTACGTGGCAGGCCCCCACCCCCAACCCGTCATTTTCTCGGCATCCCTCTCTCTCCATCATAATCGGAAAATAATCGAGCGTCGTCCTATCATCTTTACTGAAGTGTGCGACGAGACGCGCCTCGCCCCTTTCCGAGAATATGGTTGCCGGATTGAGATTGTTCGCCGCGAAGAAGGGATTTCCTCGGCTCTGGGCATCCTGTGGGGAAAATATCGGATCAACTCCCTCCTCGTCGAGGGCGGCGCTTCGCTGTATGCCTCGTTTTTTACGGCGGGGATCAGCGATGAGGTTATCCACTTTATTGCCCCTTTTGCACTCGGTGCTGGAGTTTCCATCCGATCTCCATCGCATACCGGAACCCTAGAAATACCCCGTTTCTCCTTGCACCACATCGAGCGGTTGGGGGATGATGTGAAAATTACTTGGCGGCAGCAAAAGGATCGAAGCGAATGTCGAGGCCATAGTGCAGGTGAATGTTCATCGCGCTGATATTGCTTGACGCATCCATGAACGGGGTAACGGCTATTTCGTAACGCTTTCCACTCGTCACGGGGACAGAAAGAAAACTTTCATTGTGGAATGAAAGCCATTCTATGAGATCGTCGTTCTCGGCAACTGGTGTTGCTACGCCCTCTTCATAGAGTCGGAGAACGCTGTCCAACACCGTCCTGTGCCATTCCCACACCGGTGTTGTGAGGAGGGTAAGTACCCCGTCGCGCTCTGGCACAAAACGCCACCGGTTTTCGATGATGGGAACATCGGTGTCTATCCACCCAATATAGGTATGTCGGGGACCACCTCTCCAATAACTCTTTGCTCGGTGACAGCAGCGACCTCGGTCACAAACGGAGCCTCCGAGATGTCGAGTGTTGCCCCGCCCTCCGGTGTGGTGCAATTAGCAGCCATAACCTCGAAGAGGAGGTGCGACTGCCCTGACAAGCGGGTAAGGTAGAGAACCTGTTCCTTTCTTTGACGGGGAGAATCAAAGTGGAACATCGGCTTATTGTTTTCATCGAAGATGCGCCACACAGGCGCCGGGTGGGATGAAGAGAGGGAAAAGCGCACTGCGTTCACAAAGGGAGGAAAAGACCACGTTCCATAGCCGTTCGTACACTGTTCGAAAGAAAAAGATGTCGAACCGATGGATGACACACTGCTGGAAATTTCGTTTTCCTGGTAAGAGAAGGTGTACGGGATGCCCGTCCCTTGGACGAGAAAATAGATCGTCCCCGTATAGGGAAGGTAAGATTCAATGTGGTACTCGCGTCCCGGTTCGGCGGTCAACGAGACCTGGCGCAAGAGAAAGAGGGAGTAACCGCCTGCCTCTGGCGAGGAGGAAACTATTGCGGCCGTCACCAGTCCGGATGTACCAAAAACGATACGGAAAGAGCCAACTGCCCCACGAGTAGTCTCGATGCGAAAGATATCCCGGTCCGCCTGCCATTCTCCTTCGATGTTCCGCTCTTCTCCCAGTACTCCCTTGGTTCCGTTGGGATCGAACCGATTCGCGTAGGTGAAACGATCGTTCGGCTCGATCTCCTCCAGCAATTCATGATGGCGCAACGAGAGGTGGATGATATCCCCGGAAGGATCTTCTTTCCGAAGATCTTCTACTTTCCGCTCAACAACAAGGCGCAAGTCATGAACTCCACCAATGTGTTCGTACAGGTATGGGTCACTCTCGCCAGCGGCGGCATCTCGATCATCGGAACCAGCAACAATCTCACCGGTAAGACAGTCAACGAGCACCATTTTCTTATCGCTCGTTTTACGCTCAGACTCAAGCGAAAGCGCCATCATACCGCTGGCTGCCTCAACGCTCACGAAGCGAACGCCATAGGGAATGCGATCCAGATCGAGCGTCACAGGGGTACCGGTGGTAAGTTTCTCTTCAGTGGCGGAGATGTCGCACCCCCAGTGTTTGGTGACTCGAAGCCAGTAGCGCCCCTCTTCCCATTCTTCGAGACATTTTCTCCGCGATTTTGTTTCGCTTACTATCACATAGAGCGGCGACTCGAAGGGCTCATACACCTCAACTGTCACGCGATGCCCTCCACTGGGATAGATGGTACGAAGGGTCAGATAATTGTCAGCAACCGTTACGACCGGGTCGAACCCTTGCTCGCGCGTTTCGAACTCGATACGGTAAACAAAGCCGGCATGTCCCTGCACAGAGAACACATCATGATCGTCTCCGCTCGGGGAATTCCCACAGGAATCAATCGTTCCTTCGAGGACCTGCCCCTCTTCGAGAGGCATTGCTTCTTTCCTCGAGTCATTCGGCTCCGCTTCGGGATATGCAGGAACCGGCCACTCGACGGAACGAGGAGCGCAAGCCATTGCCACCCCCGTTGCAGCGAGC
>Ga0129299_1000481_pt1 | contig 25044 bp, 18 predicted proteins | sample ConPoolayeCmetaG_FD_94477 | JGI IMG/M metagenome (GOLD analysis project Ga0129299, IMG submission 94477) | Hot spring microbial mat communities from California, USA to study Microbial Dark Matter (Phase II) - Cone Pool mat layer C metaG ...
ATCGGCGTCGTCGCCGTCGTCAAGAATGAATCTTACCGTTTGCGCCACTACATCTATTGAGTCGATTGCCTGCTGATTGGCGTCGTTCGATGTGTCCGTATCTTTGTATTCGGCCCAGTTTATGCCGCCGATATCGAACCCGGTGCTGAAATTAACCCAGACTTCGCCTTTCCTTCCGATCCGTGCCGTTGTCAAGTTGAATCCAACGGAATGGGTGTCCTGAGCGCCGGCAACGCCTAAACTCAGTGAATCGGTGACGTTCATCAGCAAACCATCGAGCAAGACCAAAGGCGGTTCATAATCCACGCCAAAAACCTTTGAGTTAATCGAAATCTTTGAGGTCAAGAGCGAATCGGCCGGGGACCATATAAACAACGTCAGCCTTTGGCCCGGATGCAGATCGACGAGACCGGGTATGGTATAATGTCCCGGCTTCACGGGCATAATCACCATGGCCTTATTATCGACAGCCGCGAAAACCGCCGTCTGAGATTCATCGGCCAGAGCGATATCTATATCGTCTCCCGGAATATAATGTTCAATCACGATATCAGCGCGGAAACAGCTGTCGGCCAGAAGATCATTCCCACCGAGGATGAGGCCGATGAATAAAAATAAAAATATTCGGCGCCGAAGACGCCCACTATAAAACGAAGTCATATTTATTAAAATAAACAAAACCGTTCATTTGTCAATACCATATATGGCTCGTCCCGGGCGGAGAATGTTGCCGGTTTCGGATGACCGATTATAGGCGATTTTAGGGGTGCAAAAGTCGCCCTACCCCCCAAGCGCCTCGAAATTGGCGAAATCGGCATGCAATATGATTATTGCCTCGATACTCCTTTTGACATGGTCTCCCTCATGGGAGTGGCAGGCTATTATATGAACCACCTCATCCGGCAGGCCGAGCTCATAGGCGAGCGCGGCGCCGGAAATCGGATGGCGCAGGATTTTACCCTGTTTGGATTTGCCGACTTTGCCGTTTTCCTTGCCATATTCGAGAAATTTGCCGACATCATGCAAAAGCCCGCCTGAAATCAGAATATCCTGATCGATTTTTAGATATTCAGGGTATGATTTGGCGATAATTTCCGCCATCTTGATCGCGCATTGAGTAACGGCGCGGGTATGCAGAATAAGGCTTGGAACCGATTTATCCTTTACCAACAGCGTGAATGGTATATTATCGAGATCTGCTTCTTTCCAGCCGCCGCGTTTGATAGCCTCGGCGATACAGGCGGCGGTTTTTTCGCGTAATCCGCCATCCTTGATTTGAGCCAATTCCGGAAATAAATTCTGCATGTCGCACTTCTCCGTTCTAACTGTTGCCGGTAAAATCAGATGATATATTCTATCGCTGACAAAACGAACCCCGGATCGATTATTCAGTTTATTCAGGGTCCAAGAAAAACTTTTGATTTCTCTAACAGGCCATCAAGATTCCTCATATTTTCAAGCGGATTCGAGCGCGAATTCGGGTTTCAATTCGCCTACTTCAAGATTTCGGTAGTTTCTCAACGTTGCGGAATGAAACATTTTCAAAGATTCAAACTCTGTCTGCGTTATTACTCCCCATTGACGCAAGGCCTCGAGACTGAATGGAAACAAAGCCCGGCGGTTGCCATCGGTTATCTTGCAGGCCATGCCGAGACCCCGGCCGAGAAGCCCGACGCAATGAACCCCCTCGGCTCCCACCTTGGCAATCAGTTTTCCTCTACATGTCCGCATGAGTTCGGTATCGTATCGGTTTGTTCCGCCCACCAGCTCGGGATGTAAGGTCATCGCGGCCGCAATAGTGCGGCAGGAATCGGCCAGATCGGCGGGCAATGAATCTGGTCCGGAAAATCTGGCGAAACCGAGAGCCATATTGTAAAGCGGCATACCATGAACAGGCGCCGAACAGCCATCGACAGCCAAGTGGATTTCCTTTTCGGGCAGACAGCAGATTTCGGCGATCGCGGCGGTTATCATTTTCTGGGCGGGATGGTCGAAATCGAGATAATTATCGACGGGATAGCCGAGATGATGACAGAGCGCCAACATACCGGCGTGCTTGCCCGAACAGTTGTGATGAAGGGTGCTGATTTTCAAATCCGCAGGCGGTTTGGAATTGGTATATGTGTAATAAAGCGGCTCGTGAACGCCGCACTTGAGATGTTCCGGACCGAGTCCGATACGGTTGAGTATTTCCGATACTGCCTGAACATGCTGAGGCTCTCCCGAATGCGAGGCGCAGATAACCGCCAGATGCTTTGGAGTCAGGCCAAGTCTGGCGAAGCCGCCGGTGCGGACAAGCACAATAGCCTGTAGCGGTTTTGCCGATGACCGCATGAACGTGCGGGCGTAAGGATCGCCGACACGGTAAAGCAACCTTCCATCCGAGGCCACGATCGCCAAGTTGCCATAGTGGGTTGATTCCAAGCCCCCGTTTCGATATAAATTTACGACCGGAATGGCCACGCTAAATCTTCAACGATTTCAGGATTTCGGGTATTTCCATAAAGGTCTTGGCGTGGTATCCACCGGCCTCGCTTAAAGCTTTGACCTTGCTCTGGGCGGTTCCGATATTTCCCTCGACGATCGCCCCGGCATGACCCATTCTTTTTCCCGGGGGAGCCGATAGACCGCCGACCATGAAGATGACCGGTTTTGACATCTGACTCACTTGAGCAGCGGCCCGTTCCTCATAAACACCGCCTATTTCGCCGACCATGACCACCGCCTTGGTTTCGGCGTCCTTATCGAAAAATCTCAATATTTCGTCGAACGTCGAACCGAGGCAGGGATCGCCTCCCAACCCGACACAAGTGGTTTCGCCGTAGCCGGTGCGGGTCAAGGTGTCCGCCACATAATAAGTCAGCGAACCGGATCGGGAAACCGTGCCGATGCGGCCTGCGGTAAACGCCATCTCCGGAATTATTCCCACATTGCATTGGCCCGGCGTAATTATTCCTGCGGTATTGCCGCCGATTACCACCGTTCCTCTTTCGAGAGCGGCCTTGCGCACATAAAGCATGTCAGCGATTGGTATATGTTCAGGAATAACCACCACCAGTCTTAGTCCAGCATATATTGCCTCGAGGGCGGCATCCTTGGCAAAACGGGCCGGCAGGAAAATGACGGAAGTATCCGCGCCGGTCGCCTCGACGCATTCACCTACCGTATCGAACACGGGGATGCCATCGACAGATTGTCCGCCCTTACCCGGGGAGGTCCCGCCTACAATATTGGTTCCATAGGCTTTCATGCGTTTGGCATGAAACGAGCCGCCGCTGCCCGTGATTCCCTGAACAACTATTTTCGAATACTTGTCAATCAAAATTGCCATTTGATATTCCTCTCAGGCTTTGCCTTGGTCTCCAATCAGGCGCTTCCCGGAACTAGTCCTAATCCTCCACTTTCTCTATTTTCACCTCTAATTTATACTTGCCTTTCGGGATACTGACGAGATGAAACGGTGAAGTCAACACCGGCAGAAGCATTCCCTGACTTGAGCTGCGATGGATCACGAACACCTTAAGCGATTGTCCCGATTTGATGATTCGGGCGATTTCTATTCTATGTCCGGAAGATGTTTTTTCGCCCATGAATGCGGCTACTACAACAGTCGACTTGAAGTCGATTTCCGGCAATGCCGGCGCCGGTTCGATTTTGCCGGTGGCCAGGCGCCATGTTTTACGCCACTGATCGCTGTTTTCGATCAGGTAAACGGCCGCTGTGTCGGCAGCACTACTTGTTCCGGATAGGATCGTTCGAAAATCGACCGGGCCATCGCCGCGTCCAACCTGGCTGACCTGACCGGCGCATCTTGCCATGGCAAACAACATCAGGAAGGGAAGCGCAAGTCTGAACACCATCCGGATCAACTTACCTCCTTGGCGAGTTTGACCGCTTTCCTGGCGATCTCCTCAATGGGGACTTCGATGCCGTGGAATTCGATATTCCGAAAAAGGTCCGGTGACTCTTTTTTAGCTTCCTCGAAAATCCTGACACCTTCCTCCCACATATTGCCGGTCATTCTCAGGACCATCGGTTTGGACAAACCATGTTCTTTAAGGAACATCACCACCCCTTTGGCGAAATCGTCGCAGCGGGAGATACCGCCGAAACGGGCCGCGAAGATGACCTTAACCCGTGGGTTTTCGTCAAGAAGCACCAGCATTTTGGCGAGCCGTTCGGGTGTCGGTCCGCCGCCGGAATCCATGAAATTGGCCGGTTTTCCACCGAAATGAACGATGAAATCATTGCCCATTATTCCGAATCCGGCGCCGCCCGGAAACATGCCGATGTCGCCGTCGAGATCAAGGTATGGAATCTCATCCTGCCGAGCCAATTTTTCCCTTTCCGTCAATTCACCTTCTTCATGTCTCTTATCGATTCCCCTCTCCGCCAGTTGCGGATGCCGAAAGAGAGCATCGTCATCGAGACTGACACGGGCATCGCCGCAGATAAAATTGTCATCGGCCGTCAGTATCAGGGGATTTATTTCAGCCAATTTGCAATCGAATGACTTATAAAATTTGAACAGTGCCAAAGCTATTTTTGCGAAATCGCGGATTTTGTTGGAGGCGATACCGATTTTTTTGGCCAGATTCAACGCCTGAAACTCGTAAAACTCCTGATCGATATCGAATTCGAGCTTGATTATTTTTTGCGGGGAACGCGCCGCCACGTCTTCGATATCGACTCCTCCTTCAGCGCAGGCGATAAGGGTTAATTTATAATCGGCTCGATTCAACGTTATACCGAGATAGAGCTCTTGTTTGATTTTTATTGCTTTTTCGATCAGCAATTTCTCGACCGGAAACCCTTTGATTTTCAAACCGAGGATCCGTCGGGCCGCTTCCTGCAATTCGGATTCGCTATCGGCCCGCTTTATGCCGCCTGCTTTTCCCCGGCCGCCGGTAAGCACCTGAGCCTTAATCATCACCGGTAACCCGATTTCCGCCGCAGCGTCCTTGGCCTCGGCCTGAGTCGATGCCAATTGCGATTGCGGGATAGGCAACCCGAATTCCTTGTACAGTTGCTTGGCTTCGAATTCGTAAAGTCGCAATGATCCTCCTTTGAGATGACACGACTGTCAATACCGGCGTAAATGATAAAAAAACATCTCCGCCAAGTCAACGGCAATCGGGAAGCGATAATGAATCCGGTGATCAAAATGTTGTCAGAAGTTTTAGAATCGATTCGTGAAGTGATGATTTGATTTGAAATTTCCGTAATATTCGGCGTTCATCTCGACGATTCCAGATATTCCTCTTCCCCGCCTATGCTTGACATCAGAGATCCCTCATCGTATTATGATCTTATGGCCTCAATGAGTCGATACGCCGGCCTTCTGAATTATCGTTTCATTATCCTGATAATATTTTTTCTTGCCGCTATAACCGCGCTGCTCGGCTTTTACACTACGGCGGCCGGCCAACGGGCGACGTTGGCATCCCTGATCAGGCAGGGCAAAGCCCTTACGACGGTGCTCATTTCATCGGCCGACAACATCATCAAGTCTGACCGCTTGATAACGGAATCGGCAATCGACAGAATCGCCGCCGAATTCAGGCTGCTGGCTGATCAGCCGGGATCGGACCGACAAATCATCGATAATATATTACCACGGCTCGGGCTTATTCGCATCGTGTTGCTCGATGGAAAAATGAAAGTCGTCGGCCTGCGCGATGAGATCCCCGCATCGATTTCCGATGAGCTTGACAGCCTGCAGCAAATGTTTTTGGCGACGGTCCGCATCGATGAGCCATACTCGATCGCCTATGAAATTAGATCGATAAATGATTCACGGTTTCTGTTGGCTTTGTTACCTCTGCGCTCCGATCGACATTGTCTCATCGTGAAACCTTGGAACGAGGGGACACGCGGGGAGACTTCGCTTTCCCTTCCCTACCTGTTAAATCAACTTTCGAGTCAGGCTGGAGTCGAATATATCGTGCTGCAGAATTATGATGGCATAGTATTCGCATCGAAAAAAGTATCCCAGATGGATCGAATCAAGGGTGATGCGTTTTTGACACGCGCCTTCGAAACCGATACGGCTATTTCCCGGACTCTGCCGTTCGAAGATCGGCAGGTGCTGGAAATCGTCCAGCGGTTCGATTCGGGTGAGCGTTTTCAGGGATTGTTCAGGGTGGGATTGTCCCTTTATGGTTACCGGCAATTGGCATTATCGTTCAAAAGGCAAGTCTGGTTTTCCCTGATTCTTTTGTTGATTTTGGTGGTATTAGGTATGGCTTTCGTAATCGGCCGGCAGGCATTGAGCCAAGCGAAACACAGACTCGATAGGACCACGGCCATATCATCCTCGCTGCACGATTCAATCGCCGGAATAGTGATATCGGTTGACAACAGGCTGGCGATTACGACGGCAAATGCCAAGGCACGGGAACTATTTGGAATCCCCGCATTCGGAACAGAGGGCACGAATTCATACGGCCGATTATTCCCCAACGACCCATTCAGAATGGCCCAAGTGATAAAGACCGGCATTCAGATTAGTTTTGAGACTCATCTTGAGGTAAATGATAAGACGATCACAATGTACGCCTCGACAAGCCCGATTGTCGGCGGCGACGGCCGGATCGCCGGGGCAATCACCATAGCTCAGGATATTTCGGAAAGGCAGGCCATCGAACGACAGGCGGAACATTCACGGCGGCTGATGGAGCTCGGATCGCTTGCCGCCGGCCTTGCGCACGATATCCGCAATCCGTTGAACGCGATTGGATTGGCGATTCAGCGGATGAAGAAAGAAATCCAAGTTGAAAAGGGGAAAGAGGAGTTCGAGGAATTCATGGCCGCAATGGAAAAACAACAAGGCGAGCTGTCTCAACTGGTGGAAAAGATCCTAGGGATAGCCCGAGCGTCGAGCTTGAATAAGAAAATGACCAGCCTGAAAACGGCGCTCGGCGATATTATCGTCATCTATGCCAATGAGGCTGCCGATAGGAATATCAGAATTATTAACGAGGTGGAGGATATCAATCTGCCTTTGGATCTGCCCTCATTTCAAAGCCTCATATCAAATCTGATCAAGAACGCGTTCGAGGCGATAAATCGCAACGGTACGGTAAAAATCAAAAGTGAAATTATCCAGAGCGCAAATGGATTGCCGTCCGCCCGGATTTCAATCGAGGATGACGGCCGGGGGATGGATGCCGAGCAGTTGATTAACATTTTCAAACCTTTTTATACGACCAAGCCCGGCGGCACCGGAATCGGTCTGGCGGCCGCCTATAAAATCGCGGTCGATCATGGCGGCGATTTGAAAGCGTTTTCCAAGCCCGGCGGACCAACCACTTTCGTGCTGACTTTGCCTATTTAGGAGCCCGATGAGAATAATCGTAATCGACGACGAGGAAACACAGCGGCAGCTGCTGGCCGGATTTCTGCAAAAACAGAAGCATGATGTCAGGCAAGCCGGCTCAGGCAAAGAAGCCCTATCCCTGATCGCCGAAGAAGGCGCCGAACTGGCGATAACCGATATGCGGATGCCGGAAATGGACGGCTTGGCTCTTCTGAACGAAATAAGGCAAAATTACCCCGATACCGCGGTAATCGTGATAACCGCGTATGCCTCGGTCGAAAGCGCGGTAAAAGCGATGCAGTCAGGGGCCGCGGATTATCTGATCAAGCCGATAAATCTCGAACAATTATCGCTGGCAATCGAAAAGATTGCGAAAGTCCAGAGGCTTATATCCGAAAACCTTTACCTTAGACGTCGGCTCGAAACGATCGAATCGTTACCCGATATGTTGGGTCGTTCGGAGGCTTTTCGCAAGGTGATGGCCGATATCTATCTTGTTGCCCAATCGGATTCGACAGTATTGATCCGTGGCGAAACCGGTACGGGAAAGGAGCTCGCCGCAAGAGCAATCCATGCCGGCTCGATCCGCAAAGACGGTCCTTTCCTTGCGGTGAATTGTTCCGCCTTGCCGGAGACTCTGCTTGAATCCGAGTTGTTCGGCTATGAGAAAGGAGCGTTTACGGGGGCGATCAGGCGGCGGATAGGCCGTTTCGAGCTGGCCGCCGGCGGCACACTTTTTCTCGATGAAATCGGCGATCTGCCCATGCCGATTCAGGTGAAGCTTTTACGGGTGCTCGAATCGAAAACTTTCGAACGGCTCGGAGGCAACGAAAGCATCAGGGTTGATATCCGACTCATCGCGGCCACAAACCGCAACCTCGAGGAAAGAATTTCGACCGGAATGTTCAGGGAGGACTTATTCTACAGGCTGAATGTCGTGCCCCTATTTTTGCCGCCTTTAAGACAGCGCAAAGATGATATATTGTTGTTGGCTGAGCATTTTATAAAGCAATACTCCGCACGCAGCGGGCGGGTCATCCGCGGCTTGACTCCGGCCGCGAAAGATTTGCTCATGCGCTATCACTGGCCGGGAAATATCCGCGAATTGGAAAACACTATCGAACGGGCGGTTGTGCTTTGCCGGGGAGATGTGATCGATAAGGACTCGCTGGGAGGAATCACTCCCGAAAAGCCTCAGGAAAACGCCGACAGTCAGCCGCTGAATCTGGCCGAACTGGAAAAAGAAGCGATAATTAGAGCGATAAAAAAGGCCGAGGGGAAATTCGCCGAGGCCGCCGAGCTTCTGGGGATTCACCGGAATACTCTGCGTTTGAAAATAAGACAATACAAGATCAAGATTCCCTGAATCGGCCTTCAGGTTTCATTATAAAAACATGATAATTCGGCGGCACCCGTTTTGCCGGCCATTCAATTCGCGAAGATCTGAACGTCCGTTTAACCCTGAAAAAGATTTCCCGGCCCCGGCAGGATTTTCATGTCAGCCTTTGGTCTTCTTGGTTTGCCGCTCTTCACCTTTCGGCTTTTCCTTTTCGGGAGGAACCTCTTTCTTTGGCTGCGGTTCGCTTCGCCGCGGTTCCGCCTGATCTCTTTTTATCTCCGGCGGTTTCGCCTTCTGGATATTATCATTGATACCGTCGCCGTCGGCATCGATGAAATTATCCTTTTCGATATTGACCGGTTCCCGCGGAGGACCCGGCGGCTGCTGTGGTCCCTCGGGAGTCTTTGACGACTTCGTCTTGGCATCCGGAGCGTAATTTTTTGCAGTCGCCGAATCGGCGCCGCTTTTCGGCACCTTTTTCACCGCCATCAGGTCTGGGCTTGCCGCGAAGATGGTGATGGCGATCACCGCCGCGATGAAGCTCATTTTACGATTCATTTTCTTCCCCTCTTGTTATTTGAATTTTGGCCGTCGTCTTTGCGAACCGGTTCCATTTTCGCAGGCTGCTTTCCGCTTTCCTTGCTCTTAATTTCGCTGTTTTCATACTTCTTGGAATCATCATTGGTCTTTTGTGGCGATCGCGCTTTCTCCTTGATTGGTTTGGGCGAGTCCTTTTCGATCTCCGCAGGCTGCTTGATTATCGGTTTCGCCTCGGTCTCGGTGATCTTTCGCCTGCCACCCTTGTCATCTCGGATAGGGATTTTTCCATCGGATCGACCCGGTGATGAATTTCCGTATTTGCCGTCTTCTCTGCCTTGAAAAGATCGATCGTTATCCGGTCTGCCGGTTCTATCGTAGCCGACATTCGGTATCTTTACCGTATCGTCCTTACCGCCCGGCCTCTTCCCTGTATACTTCTCGATTATTCTAACGGGTGGGCGTCGGAGCGCTTTTTCGGAATCGATTCTATGCTTCGAATTGTCGCTGAAAAAGCCATCTTCGTTCTTGTATCTTTCGTGCTTGAGCTCCCAGCGCCGGATCTTGTCGTCATCACGTCCGTCATAACGCACGATGCGGCCGTCACGCCGTCTTATTTTGACATCGACATGCGCCCGACGGCCCTGATACACATAAATGTAGTCGTGCCAACAAGGGTAGCCATTGTAGTATATCCAGACCCAGTGGCGGCCGATATAGATCGATGGAACAAGAATCGGGGCGATTCCCCAATAGCAGCCATCAATCCAAACTTCACAGCCCGGCCAATCTACTCCGATCCAGACCGAACCCATCGCATATGGATCATCATACCAATGACGGTACCAGCGATGATGGCGATAGTAGTTGTTTATATAGAACGAGACCGATGCTTGAACGTAGGGACCGTTCACTATCCGATCGTTCAAATCAGCCACGAATCGGTCTTTCTCTCCTCGGGTTGCATGCACAAAATCCGAGTGGTAATAGTTCCAGTCGCCGTAATCGTAAGATTCGTAGCGGATAAAATCCGGAGGGCTGATATAATTGTAACTGGCGACCGCGTAGATGTATTCGTATCCTCGGGGACCGCTGACTTCAAGCCGATAATCGTCCTGATAATCGGGAATGCGATAGATCTTTCCCCCTTTAACGAAGCAATCGTCGTCATAATCGCGGGGGAAAAGAACGCTGACATTGCCGGCCGGATCGATATCATAAACGACGACGTAGCAATCGTCGCTGGCACGAAAATAAACGGCCACGTCTTCGCCGTAGTAATAGGTTGCATCTGTTCCCTTGTTGACCCAGATATCGATGTCCAGGCTACTTATCTTGCGCAGGCCGTACTCCTCGCCGTAACCGCCGACGGTCAAACCGGTCACCAGCAAGATCGCCGTTATTATTATCCTGTATTTGGGCATGTCAACACCGCCTTTCTTTACTCTTAATTATTGATATTTTTGCATTCACTCTGACAATTGCCGCGTCGGCTCGCCGCCTGCGGCCACGACCGGGGTCAAAGGTCCGGGTTCGTGTTTGACGGCCGTCGGGTTGATCTTGAGTTCGCGGTTGCCCGGATCGGTCTGATAAGCCCAAGAAAACTGCATCGAGCGCGGCCCTGAACGCAGGTCGTTTATCCTGATTTTGGCGTAATGCCATTCGTTGAAGTGATTCAATTTCAGCAAATAAATGTGACCCTCTATCGCCTCGACATAACGGAAACCGGACCAGCCGTATTCGGGTGAATAGCCGACGTCGTCGAAATCTGCGGCATAGCCGAAGTCCTGGATATAATAATCGTTATGACGCACGGTTATGTAATAGCCGCCGGCAACGGCGTCGTAATCCAGATAAAAATCGCAATTCACGTCATCGTAAGGAATATAATCACCCGCATAAAGGTCGAATCCGCTGCGGCTGTAGTAGGAACTTTCGCGAAAATCATAAACCACATAATTGTGACCCTCGGGCCGCGGCGTATCCATTACGTAATCCGACAGTTCCGATTCCTGCCCTGACAGATCGACCGCCGATATCCGGTAATAATAAGTATTGCCATTGGCCACGCGGCGATCTGCATAATCATTATCGTTGGGGCCGACTGTCGCCAGACGATAAAAGCCGCCATAGGCTCCGGACTCACTGCGATAGATCCGATAGAAATCGATATCAGGTTCATCGACGATATACCAATACAAGTAAACGACGCCATCGCCTGTAACCGAGTTCAAGCCTGTCGGCGCGGCCGGCTCAAAATTAAATTCGTTATCGACAATCAAATCATTGTCGGCGCAGGAGATTAAGGTTAAAGTCATTACGATTATCAAGGCTGCCAAAATTCTCATTTCAAAACCTCCGTCGTCATTTTACCAAATGATTAATCAACAAGCATGCCAAAATAGAGAATTCAGGTAATCTATTAGCCTATTTGAGGTTGCCAGCTTACCGCAAAAACCGGCTGTCTTTATTGCACAATTATCGTGCGGCCGGCAATTGTTTGCGCACGAAGAGTGGGCGGACTGGTTTCGCCGTTAGGCAGTCGTAAGGCGGGGCGACCGGCGGAATTTGCTCTCAACCTGTAAACCGTAATCAAACGGAATCGTCGAGCCGGAAAATTTCCTACCTTATACGTTGGATTTATGATATAATCGGTCGAAACCTAATACGTCGGCATTGCCGGCAAAGCAGGAGATTAAATGAAAAGAGCGTTTATTTTGTCGGTTGGGCTAATTTTGGTGCTGGCCTTTTCGGGCTGCAAAGGAAAATCCGATGCCGGATTGAGGTTCGATATGGAAAAATGGCTGGCCCAGGCAGATGAACTCAAACAAAAAATGAGCGAAAAGGATCAGCCGCTGACCTCCGCTGAATATGATTCGCTTTTTGCCGCATATGGCAAAGTAGCGAAAGCGGCAAAAGCACCGGCGGACTCGATCCAAATCGCCCGGGCATCGGCGGAAAAAAGGCAGGCCTGGACTATCGCGGCTCTTGCCCAAACGCGGATCGGCCTTCTTCATCTCGAAAAAAGGGATTTCGCGAAAGCGTACGGCAGTTTCAAGAGCGTTTATGACAATCCGATTACCACGCCGATCCAGCGGAACGCGGTAAAATCCTATATGGCCGTCGCCAAAGAAAAAGCTCGCGATTATCGCGCCGCCGCTCAGCTTTATGCTGAACTTGCGCGTGAGTATCTGCCCCTGATCGTGCCTCAAAATCCGAATATGGATGCTCTTGGTGGGATGATTAAATCCGCTGAATTGTATCGCAAAGCCGGTGATATTGCCTCTTTCGACTCGATGCTCGAACGAGCGCGGGAGTATTACGGTCGGCTCGAAAAAGAGTATCCCGGGACTCAAATAGCCAACGTAGCCGTCGGCAAGAGAATCGCCGCATATTTACAGCAGGATAGATTCAAAGAGGCGATCGCCGCGCTTGAAATTACGCGCATCGACTCGACCGGCGAGCTGCCGCCGCAAATTCTGCTGATGATCGGCGATATTCAGATGAATAATTTGAAAGAATATTCGCAGGCCGAACTTACTTACCGCAAATTCCTTAAGGCTTACCCAAGCGATCCCAAATCCTCGGCGGCAAAAATCGCGCTGGCTTTATCCCTTTATGAGCAATCCAGGTTCGCCGAGGCGCGCAACGCCCTCAAGGATATGGAAGGAAGACAGACGAACAATCCACTGAGCATGGAAGCGGATTACCTTACGGCGCTTTGTTACGAAAAGGAAGGGCAATGGGATAAGGCGCTGGCGAAGCTCAATTTTATTCAGGCCACTTATCCCGGATCGGAAAAAGGGTTCGAATCGGCGCTGTATATAGCCAATTATTATAAGCAGAAAGGCGACCCGAAACTGAGCGCGAGGGCATTCAGCCAGGCCGAAGAGTATATAAAGAAATATTGCGATCCGGCCACATCGAATCCGGCAGTAGCCGCCAGGGCGCAAGGATATCTGGTTCGCTGTTATCTTGAAATGGGAAATTTCCAGGCGGCGGCTGCGGAATTGAAAACGCTTCACGAAAAATTCCCGAAAACGACCGAAGGGATGTTTGCCCCGCTGAAACTGGCCGATCTTTACGAAAACGTTTTGCACGACGAGAAACAAGCCGCCGAATGGCTGAGGATCTTTGCGGAGAAAAATCCCGATGTGGATAATATCGAGCAAATCAACGCCCACATAGCGGCGCTCAACAAATAGCGACCGGATAGAATACATAATGCTCATGGACAGGTTTTTTAAAGATCAATTGTCTGAATTCAATTAGGTACCCGCAAGTCGGGACGCTCACTATTTTGTAAATTTCGATTTTCCTTTTTTTCTCTCAGCATACATCGGATGGCCTGCACCGTATCGCCGGCGAGGGCGATCGCCTTGTCGCCGGAGGATCCGATATGTTTCGATCTTATCGGTATCGAAATGTCGGTTCCGGCGGAGGTGGTAAGTTTGAACAACTCCACTTCTTTATCGCTAATGACCTTGCCGTTCAATCGATATTCCCAGAACCCAATACCGGTGGATGCCGATACGACGTCGTTATAGAAAAATTCATCGGTGGTTTCATTGGCCGATTTACCGGTGGTGAAGTCGAAGACGCATTGGTAGGTAAGCAATTGATGCTCCCCAAAGGCGGCCACGATCACCCTGATTTTTCGATATCGGTTTTTCTTATCTTTACGATCTTGTACGAACATCCTGCCTTTACCTTCGATTACCGGTCCATAGGCGATGGCGCTTTCCCTGGCGAGCTTTTGCGGCTCGATCCCCAATTTGTCGATCGCCCTCTTTGTTTTCAGCATTTCGAGGTCTTCAATGAAATATTTATCGATGAGTTTCGTGTTTGCTCTCTTGTATGCCAGATATAGCATAATCGTAACAGCCATGGCGCTGAGTATCGAGGCCGACGATGTTGGAATTTGGTATTTTCCGCCGAAAGCAGCAATTAATGCACCCAACAAGGCGACGGTCCCGGCAATGAACCAGAAATAACGGGGCAAAAAATATAATCTGATACGCAGTCTTTTTTCTCTCTCGATTTTTCTCCGGCGGGCTTTTTCCTCGGGCGTTACAATCTGTTCAGGGGCAAGCCCTATCTGTTTGAGGATGGCTGTTCTTTGTTCCTCGGTCAAGCCGGACATTTTGGCTTTCTTGTAAAAATGATCCGAACGTGGCGACTCCCTCAGGCCGTTGGCTTTGTAATAATCCTCTTTGATAGCACCCCTCAGGAAAAGAATTGCCGCGTCTTTTGGCCTGATTTTCAACCCTGCCTCGAGATACTTCTCGATCGCCTTGATATCCATCAGGCTCGCCAGTCGAGGTCTTCTGCCGCCCAGCATCGCGATCGATGTATAATAATAGAGGTCAGGATTATCAGGAATCAAATTGCAGGCTCTCTGGAAATTCTCCAGCGCTTCCTTATGCAGGCCAAGACGCAGGAAGCATAAGCCGAGGCTCAAATAGGCCTGGCCATCTTCGGAGTCGGCGGCGACAGCGTTGCGGTATTCTTTTATATAGAAATGAAGGGCATCGTCATTGGCTTTATCGAGTTGAGCCAGATGTCTGATTCTGAAGTAGGAACCGCAATAGTTGCAACGTTCCGCGTATGGCGGAGCCGGAGCCGTGCATTGAGGGCATTGTTCAACCTGAATCAAATCATTTCCTCAGATTTCGAGCCATTTTACTGATTTCCGGTAGTAGATTATCAATCTTGGCCGTCATTTGCCGGCATAACTCGTCACAACCAGGCAAGCCGTAATCTATTTCCGACAATTTCCGGCAAATGATTTCGATATCGGCGGCAATAGCAGGATACCCCGATTTTTCCTCGTTCAGATTGATCTGCGGCAGGGAATAATTAATTCGGTCATGAAGCATGATGACCGATTCACACAAAGCTTCGATTTCGGCCGACGATTTCTTTTTAGCAGCAAGTTTCAATCTTTCGATTTGGGTGACCAAGTCGATCGCCAAATCACCCGGTGATTTCATTGCCGCGGAAGGACGGGTATCTTTCGAAATCCCGGCGTTGACCGCGAAACGGGCGATCGCGGCGATGACGGCGGTGATTCCGGCCGTGATAATCTGGATTACCAAGTGCAGACGATTGAGGAAATCGCTCGAAGGCAAGAACGCATGAATCATCATCATGGAAAAACTCAACAGCGCATAGGCGGAAACAAGCATGACGCTAAACGGCCATAGCCCGTCGGAAATCGACCTTTCTTTGCCAGTTGAAACAAATAGAGCCTTGCGCATCACTATCCAGACGAGAAATACGAGAAATTGCGACCAGAGAAGTCGCGGCCAGAAATAGGTTGACCGATCGTCAGCAGGAACCGAGATCAACGGCACTATAAGAAAAGCCGCTGCGGAGATCAAATAGGCGATGTTAACTTCATTCTTCAGCGATTTCGACAAACCATCGCCTTTCATAAATTATATCTCCTCCAGAATGCTCTTTTTTTTCTTGTCGTAATCTTCCTGAGTTATCAGTCCTTTGTCGAAAAGTTCTTTCAGTATTTTAAGCCGGCGTTCGACATCGCCTTTTGCCGATGTATCGCTTTCGGATTTGTCGAAAAGCTTGCCGGCCTGTGCTCCCGCCGCCAGACCGCCGCCTATGGCCAGCCCTGCGGCAAGCAGATCTCCGGCGGTTCCCGGTTTTTCCACGGCTTTGTCCAGCACGTCGAATTGGCGCACCGTTTTATAGGTGTCAGTCGCCTGTTTGCCGGATAGTGTGTCGATCGTATATGCGTTCAATTGAGCATCCTGGATTTTTTTCAGCTCGCGTTTTCCTATATCGAAGCCCCGGATCTGAAAATTTTTAAGTATGATTCCGAATCGATCAAGCTGGCTTTCAATCTCCTCGCCCGCCTTTTTCGCGATCTTATCGAGATGGGCGTTGAGTTGGGTAAGCGGCAATTGATTTTCCGTTACAAACCGTACACAAGCGACGGCGAAGCCCTGCACGACCGCCCCTCGAAAATATTCGTTCAGTGTGTTCGAGTCGAATTCTCGGAGAGTGCCGACGAGCTGAGTCAGAAAACTACGTGAGTCATCGATAAAAAACCCCCACTGGCCGTTGGCCCTTATCAACATCGTCACGCCGGTTTTGGGATCGTCGATGATTATAGGATTGGTCGTTCCCCAAAGCTGATCGAGCTTGGCGATTTTGCTGATGAACCAGACCTCGGCGGAAAAGGGAGAACGGCCCCCGAAAGGAATGTTTATCAAAGCCGAGAGTATCGGCAGATTGGCTGTGGTTAAAGTATAAGTTCCCGGCCCGAAAAGGTCGCATACCCGGCCGCCGTTGACGAAAACCGCCTCTTGCGATTGATTGACTATAAGCTGACTTCCCAGAGGAATCTTATCGTTTGGATATTTTTTTGCGAATGTCGCATCGTTCTCGAAATCGATCTTTATGACCTCCAATTTTGCCATCCTGTCCCCTTTCTCCGAAAAGCATTTGAATTGGCTATCGGCACATTTTATCAGCAACCGGGCAGGGAAGTCAAAGATAATTACACCACGGCAACTGCCGTGAATAGGAGAGCCGACATGAAACGGACGGCTTGGAGGGGGGGCAGGCTTGTATTTGCCGAGACTGAAATTGAATTACGGAACTCGACGTTTCCATCGGAACCATGACAAATATTGTTGTCGGAAATAGATGACGGATTGCGTCGTCAGTGAAGGGCGTAGATTTTACCGGCCATATCGCCGACGAAAATCCGCTTTCCGGCAATCGCCGGAGAGCAATTGGAGGCGGCTTTCATGGCAAATGACGTTTCGAGGACTCCGCTTTCAGCAAGCAGGCAATAGAGCACATAATCGTTCGAGGTGAAATAGATCCGGCTGCCGTTGACGATCGGGCTCGAATAGACGATATCGCCGGCTGTGAATTGCCAGAGCAAAGCGCCTGTCGAATGGTCGAGACAAAGCATTTTTTTTTCGGTTGCGCCGCAGTAAATCCGTTCTCCGTCGAACGCGGGCGATGAAAAAACCTCGCTTCCGGCGTTGTAACGCCAGATTTCAGCACCGCTCTCGCAATCGAGGCAATAAATATGGCGGTCATGGCTTCCGAACACGACTCTATCGCCCTTATCGGTCGAAATTATCGCCGGAGTGCTGGCAATATCGGCGCCTGCTTTGAATTGCCAGATTAAATCGCCGGTATGTTTATCAAGGCAATATAGCCGCGAATCTGAGCTGCCGATAAACAAACGCCGGCCGAGAATCGCCGGTGATGAAACTACCCAGTAATCGGTTTTGAAATCCCAAATCGGCTTGCCGGTGGCCTTGTTGAGGGCGTAAATGCGACCGGTGAAATTGCCGGTGTAAACCAGATTGCTGTCAATCAGCGGGGAAACATCGAAAGCCCCGCTGTCGGCGAATTCCCAGACGATCGAGAATCGGAATCGATCGAACGCGTAAAAATTCTTATCCCATGATCCGAAATATATCAGGCGTCCATCGATTGCCGGCGTGCTGAAAACCTGCCCCGTGGTGCGGAATTCGGCGAGCGTTTTGCCCTCTCCGATATCTACCGCCACCAATCCCGAATCGGTGCCGATGTACAGCGTATCTCCGGATATCACCGGCGACGAAGCTATGGGGACACCGATATCGAGTGTCCATTTCAATTCGAGGATTCCTGTGGGCGCCGTGGCGTTCGTAAAAGATGTTCGCTGCGGGTTGCCTTTGAAACAAGGCCAAGTTTCGGTGTTAGGCACACGGCCGCAGGCAAATATCAACAGTAATGCGGAGACTAAAATAATATTTCTATCGTTTTTCAATCTTTGCCTGAACCGACTCGATATCGACATCGTGCGGAACAGTATATTGTTTTGCGGCAGAGCCGTCAATCACGATAATTGGTAGGTTTGCTAAATTTCAATGCTAATTTGTGCGGAAATGGCATTGGCGCATCAGATGGCGATCGACGGTAATAGGCCGGTATGAGATCGTAATGCCGTAAAAACCAAAACCCCTGACTGTTTCCAATCAGGGGTTTCCATTTAACCCGGCGGCGTCCTACTCTCCCACCCGGTCGCCCGGGCAGTACCATCGGCGCTGAAGGGCTTAACTGCCGTGTTCGGAATGGGAACGGGTGTTTCCCCTTCGCCATTGCCACCGAGAATTATTCATTTATCAAGGCTCTTTGACATCTTAGCAGAACATTGCGGCGAAAGCCGGTGATCCCACCGCAGGCGGTGAGACACAGACATGACAGAAAAGGCGACGTGGAAATTTAAGGTCAAGTCGCACGGCTGATTAGTACCACTCGGCTGAAGCCATTGCTGGCCTTACACCTGTGGCCTATCGACCTGGTAGTCTACCAGGAGCCTTTAGGTCTTACGACGGGATACCTAATCTTGGGGTGGGCTTGGCACTTAGATGCTTTCAGCGCTTATCCCTTCCGGACGTCAGCTACCCTGCCGTACCGCTGGCGCGATAGCAGGTGTACTGGAGGTCCGTCCATCCCGGTCCTCTCGTACTAAGGACAGCTCCCCGCAAGTATCCTACGCCCGCATCAGATAGGGACCGAACTGTCTCACGACGTTCTAAACCCAGCTCACGTACCACTTTAATCGGCGAACAGCCGAACCCTTGGGACCTTCTCCAGCCCCAGGATGTGATGAGCCGACATCGAGGTGCCAAACCCCCTCGTCGATGTGAACTCTCGGAGGAGATCAGCCTGTTATCCCCGGAGTACCTTTTATCCGTTAAGTGACGGCGCTTCCACGCGCGACCGCCAGATCACTAAGCCCTGCTTTCGCATCTGCTCGACTTGTAGGTCTCGCAGTCAAGCTCCCTTATACCTTTACGCTCTACAGCTGATTACCAAACAGCTTGAGGGAACCTTTGGGCGCCTCCGTTACCTTTTGGGAGGCATCCGCCCCAGACAAACTCCCCGCCTGACACTGTCCCCTGACCGGCTTCACGGCCACGGGTTAGGGCTCCGGCAGTATGAGGGTGGTATTCCACTGTTGGCTCCACCGATCCTGGCGGACCGGCTTCAAAGCCTCCCACCTATGCTCTACACAGACGACCAAAACTCAGTATCAAGTTAGAGTAAAGGTTCACGGGGTCTTTCCGTCCCGATGCGGGTAAGCGGCATCTTCACCGCTGCTACAGTTTCGCCGAGTCCCTCGTTGAGACAGCGCCCAAGTTGTTATACCATTCGTGCAGGTCGGAATTTACCCGACAAGGAATTTCGCTACCTTAGGACCGTTATAGTTACGGCCGCCGTTTACCGGGGCTTCAATTCAAAGCTTCTCGGGCTTGCGCCCGATGACCTCTCCTTTTAACCTTCCGGCACCGGGCAGGTATCAGTCCCTATACGTCGCCTTACGGCTTAGCAGAGACATGTGTTTTTAGTAAACAGTCACCCAGGCCTTTTCGCTGCGGCCTCTTTGGGCTACCTCCGCGGGGAGTTCACCTACTTGAGGCACTCCTTATTCCGAAGTTACGGAGCAATTTTGCCTAGTTCCTAAACGAGGGTTCTCTCGAGCACCTTAGGATTCTCACCCCACCTACCTGTGTCGGATTGCGGTACGGACGCCTGAATGCTCACATAGAGGTTTTTCTCGGCAGCTGGTTTATGGTCAGTTTATCCAGCCCTTGCGGGCTCCTCATCGCATCTCGGAGTTGCGCCGGGACGGATTTTCCTATCCCGACCTCCTACTTGCTTAAACCGGCACTTCCGATCGCCGGCTGACCTTTCACTTCTGCGTCACCCCATAGTTCAAACGCATTTTTGGCGGTAGCCGAATATTAACGGCTTTACCATCACCTACGCCTTTCGGCCTCGGCTTAGGCTCCGACTAACCCTGAGAGGATTAACCTTCCTCAGGAAACCTTAGGTTTATGGTGAACGGGTTTCTCGCCCGTTTTATCGCTACTCGTTCCGGCATAATCTCTTCCGATACCTCCAGCCGATCTTTCGATCGACCTTTGCAGGCTTACGGAATGCTCCTCTACCATCCTTGCGGATCCACAGCTTCGGTATGCAGCTTAGTCCCGTGAATTTTTGGCGCGGAACCTCTAGACCAGTGAGCATTTACGCACTCTTTAAATGATGGCTGCTTCTAAGCCAACATCCTGGCTGTTTTAGAAATCCCACATCCTTAGTCACTTAGCTGCAATTTGGGGACCTTAGCTGGTGGTCTGGGTTGTTTCCCTTTTGTCGATGAAGCTTATCCCCCACCGGCTGACTCCCGCGAAACGTGCTGATGGCATTCGGAGTTTGATTGGGGTCGGTAAGCTTGTAGGCCCCCTAACCCATTCAGTGCTCTACCTCCATCAGACTATTACGCGAGGCTATACCAAAATATATTTCGAGGAGAACCAGCTATCACCAGGTTTGATTGGCCTTTCACCCCTAGGCACAGCTCATCCCCTAACTTTTCAACGTTAGTAGGTTCGGACCTCCAGCACGCATTACCGCACTTTCATCCTGGCCATGCCTAGATCACCTGGCTTCGGGCCTACTGCCGGCTACTGGGCGCCCTATTCGGACTCGCTTTCGCTACGGCTCCGTCTGTATTAGACTTAACCTTGCAGCCGACAAGTAGCTCGCCGGATCATTATTCAATAGGCACGCAGTCACCGCCTTCCTCACCCGAAAGCAAGGAATTTGGCTCCCACAGCTTGTAAGCATACGGTTTCAGGTACTATTTCACTCTCCTGTCAGGAGTTCTTTTCACCTTTCCCTCGCGGTACTGGTTCACTATCGGTCACGGGGAAGTATTTAGCCTTAGCCAGTGGTCTGGCCGGATTCATACGGGATTTCTCGTGTCCCGCATTACTTGGGAGAGCTATCGAGGAAGGTGCGTCGTTTTTCGCCTACGGGGCTATCACCCTCTATGGCAGGCCTTTCCAGAACCGTTCGACTAAACGCGCACTTTGTAACTTCCCGACCCTGCTGCAGCCGAGTCAAATAGCTTCCCGCTACCCCGACAGCACAACGCCTGCAGGCTTTAACGTGCAGATCGGTTTGGGCAATTTTCCCATTTCGCTCGCCGCTACTCTGGGAATCACTTCGTTTTCTTTTCCTGGAGGTAATAAGATGTTTCAGTTCCCTCCGTTGTCCTCAACCCGCCTATGGATTCAGCGGGAGATGGCTCGGTATTACCCGAGCCGGGTTGCCCCATTCGGGAATCCCCGGGTCAAAGCTTGCTTGCAGCTCACCGAGGCTTATCGCAGCTTACCACGCCCTTCATCGGCTCCCCGTGCCAAGGCATCCACCGTATGCCCTTAGTAACTTGACCTAAAGTCTCTACGAAACCTTTGGTGTCAAGATGCCACAATGTTCTGTTAAGTTGTCAAAGAGCTTTCTTTATCTTAAAGCCGGATGGCTTAGATTCCCGAATCTTATGGAGATGACCGGGATCGAACCGGTGACCTTCTGGTTGCAAACCAGACGCTCTCCCAACTGAGCTACATCCCCTTCAGATCATAGTTCAATTGACAGTGCCACCAGATTGATCATTCCATAATATGTGTCCGCCTTTGGCACCGTATCGTATCGATTGCTGAAATCATTCGACTTCTTTCCGGCGACTGATCCCCATCGGGCTTTCGACATGCTGATTGTCGGTCGATATGGGCCTTAGTGGGATCGAACCACCGACCTCATCCTTATCAGGGATGCGCTCTAACCAACTGAGCTAAAGGCCCGATTGGGTTAGCAAGACAACAGTCAGCGGACACAATCGCTCTTATTCACTTGGCAAAGAACTGCCGATTCAGAAGCATCGCTCTTTTCGTCAATGTCATCGGGTCGCGGGACTGTGCCCCACGGGACATCTAAGGTGCTGCCGAATCGATTCAAAGGGCACGCTCCTTGAAGATCGAATAGCATGCACAACGCCGTTGTGATGTATTGACTCCACATTGGTGGTAATTTCCCCCCGTGAGGTGGGAGGAATAACACCGTAACTCCTTAGAAAGGAGGTGATCCAGCCGCAGCTTCCGCTACGGCTACCTTGTTACGACTTAGCCCCAGTCACCGGTTTTACCTTGGGCGCCCGCCTCCTTGCGGTTGGCAAGACGACTTTGGGTACACCCGGCTTCCATGGCTTGACGGGCGGTGTGTACAAGGCCCGGGAACGTATTCACCGCGACGTGCTGATTCGCGATTACTAGCAATTCCGCCTTCATGGAGTCGAGTTGCAGACTCCAATCTGAACTGAGGCCGCTGTTAGGGATTGGCTCCACCTCGCGGTCTTGCAGCCCTCTGTAGCGGCCATTGTAGTACGTGTGTAGCCCTGGGCATAAGGGCCATGAGGACTTGACATCATCCCCACCTTCCTCCGGCTTGTCACCGGCAGTCTTTCTAGAATTCCCGGCCGAACCGCTGGCAACTAGAAACAGGGGTTGCGCTCGTTGCGGGACTTAACCCAACACCTCACGGCACGAGCTGACGACAGCCATGCAGCACCTATGCGCCGGCTCCTTGCGGAGGGGCCTCATCTCTGAGGCTTTCCAACGCATTTCAAACCCAGGTAAGGTTCTTCGCGTTGCGTCGAATTGAACCACATACTCCACTGCTTGTGCGGGCCCCCGTCAATTCCTTTGAGTTTCAACCTTGCGGCCGTACTCCCCAGGTGGGGTACTTAATGCGTTAGCTTCGGCACTGAAAGGGTCAATCCCCTCCATCACCTAGTACCCATCGTTTACTGCCGGGACTACCAGGGTATCTAATCCTGTTTGCTCCCCCGGCCTTCGCTCCTGAGCGTCAGTATTCGGCCAGAAAGCCGCCTTCGCCACCGGCGTTCCTCCTGATATCTACGCATTTCACCGCTACACCAGGAGTTCCGCTTTCCTCTCCGATACTCAAGAAAAGTGGTTTCAGATGCAGGCCCACGGTTAAGCCGTAGGTTTTCACATCTGACCTGCTTTCCCACCTGCGAGCCCTTTACACCCAGTGATTCCGAACAACGCTTGCTCCCCCCGTGTTACCGCGGCTGCTGGCACGGAGTTGGCCGGAGCTTCCTCTGAAGGTACCGTCAAGCCGCAATCGTATTAGGATTGCGGCCATTCTTCCCTCCCGACAGGGCTTTACACTCCAAGGAGCTTCATCGCCCACGCGGCGTCGCTGGGTCACCCTTGCGGGCATTGCCCAATATTCCCTACTGCTGCCTCCCGTAGGAGTCTGGGCCGTATCTCAGTCCCAGTGTGGCCGGACACCCTCTCAGGCCGGCTATCCATCGTAGCTTTGGTGGGCCATTACCCCGCCAACTGGCTAATGGACCGCGGGCCCCTCTTCAGACGACAGCCGAAGCCGCCTTTGATCGCCAGGTGATGCCACCCGGCGATGTTATTCGGTATTAGACCCTCTTTCGAAGGCTTATTCCCAATCCGAAGGCAGGTTACCCACGTGTTACTCACCCGTTCGCCGCTTTACTCACCCTTGCGGGCTTTCTCGCTCGACTTGCATGTATTAGGCACGCCGCCAGCGTTCGTTCTGAGCCAGGATCAAACTCTCCATAATTATTGGCTCTATGAACACGCATCCGTTAAGATACGTTGTTCGACAACTCGCAAAGATCTGCACTCAAGATTATTGATTACAGACCACATCACAATTGGCTTTTGTGCATGCTATTCGGTTTTCAAAGAGCTTTGCCCTTTGCGGACTTTCTAATCCATGCCGTTCTATTCGACGGCAGACTTACAATCTATCGCTTTTTATTCGATTGTCAAGGCAAAAGTTTCAAATTTCACAATTTTTTTCTTGTCTCCACCCTTTCCCTGACAACCATTTACAAAATATTATTAGGCACAGGTAATGCCGATGTCAAGAAAAAACGAAAAATCGTTCACCTCCCATTCTTATTATCGGAATTTCGCAAAATTGCTTGACTTCACCCGACTGCCACCGTTGCATCGAGCCGCCTTGTGAATATCAATCCATCGGTTTCTCCCGTTTTAATGTTGGCTTTCTCTATCACCGTAAAATCCGCAATCTAATTTCCGAAATCGAAAGAGTACCCAAAAGGTCAGTTACGAATCCGGCGGTTAATTCATCGACGTCATATTGGCCGATAGCAAGTTGTTTTCTTTCCAAAACGGTGGGCCTGATATCAAAAGATATTGATTCGGCAACCTGCTGCAAACAAAATGGCAATACCAACAGTAGAAACGCATATATTCGCAGACCCGTCATTTTGCGATCCACCTATAAAGAACGACTTTTTCATGGCCGGTTATTCTGCCCGGCTCGTTGAAATAAATGACAAAAGCATAGATGTCACCCATGTAATTGCATTCCATTTCGGAGACTGATCTGTATAGATACCCCGGCTCATCGGGGCATTCTTCATATGGGTCAATGACAGCCGCCGCTCCGCTTTTAGGATCGATAGATATGGCTTTCGCCCGTTGAACCGCGTATTGTTTGCCTTCCATTCCAGGGAAGTCAGTCCTATATTCGGCATGTCTCATGATAAAGATTATTCTGCCGTCGATCGTGCATTTAAGGTTATGCGTCATACAGTTCGCTTCACTTTCGAAAATGAGGCGATTGTTTTCGGGGTCGATTATTCGGCAGCATCCTTTCTGGTCAATCGGGCATTTTTCAAAATTGAATTCAAGGCTATCGTAAGTCATGCATATTGCTTTCGTATGGCGCATAAATGTTCCGTTCTTGCCGATTATGCCGGCAAATGACCACGGTGCATCTTTTTTTTGCCACTCCTGAATATATAGGTCGCCGTATACTGCTCCCCTTTAATTGACAACTGGGGTTAAGAGAGTATCTTGTGGCTGATTTCACAAAGGAGATCGGTCATGAAGAGACGGCAGTGGGATTCGAAGACGAAGGCGCAGATCGTGCTGGAAGG
>Ga0129299_1000484_pt1 | contig 25008 bp, 15 predicted proteins | sample ConPoolayeCmetaG_FD_94477 | JGI IMG/M metagenome (GOLD analysis project Ga0129299, IMG submission 94477) | Hot spring microbial mat communities from California, USA to study Microbial Dark Matter (Phase II) - Cone Pool mat layer C metaG ...
ACCGCGGCCACGCGCGTTGCTCGTTGCATCGAAGTTCCCCCCAAGGTCAGTCCTCGACCCGGGCAGGTCGTCTGACCATTCGTCGAATGGCGATTTCCGGCCGGCTCGGGCTGCTTAACCGATCTTATGCACGGGCCAGGCCGGGATCGTCTCGGCCGGGAAAGGGTATTTCCTCCGCCGATAAATCCGCCGCGGTTCCGCTGTTGATCAAATCGTGCGAGCGCCGCAGAAGGATCGGCCGGCCGTGCCGTCTGTAGGGACATGTGGCGTTGAGGCCGTATCCTTCGGCCCGCCGGCGGGTGCGACGGCGAGGCAGGCGCAACGCGGCGAACGCCGCCGCCCGGGCGGGGATCCCCCGCGGCCCACGACGGACCGGGAATCGTCCGGGAATCTCTTGCAGGGGCGGCCGCGGCCGGAAAGACTCAGGGCTTCGCGGACGACGAACCGTCCGCCGCCGGTTTGCGGACGAGCGGCAGGGGATTGGTGAAGCCCTTCTTCGCGCACAAGGCGTCGATGATCTCGTCGAACCTCGCCAGGTGGTACTCGTCCAGGCGGAGCCGGCGTTGCACGCCATCCCGGACGTAGACCAGGTCGACCCATCCCTTGTCGGCGAACCGCTCGCTGTCCAGGGCCTGCATCTCCTCCCAGCGGACCACGCCGTGCCGCCGATAGGTCAGCCCGGAATCGTCCAAGACCGCCCGCGTCGTGAACACGCTCACCAGGAGGGCCAGAATGCCGACCGACGCGACGGCCAACCCGACGGCCAGGGCCTTTTGCAGGAGTATGTCCGTGGCGCCCTTGGCGGTCGGGTGCCCGGTCACCACCGGCCCGCCGCCGCCCTTGAAGGAGACGGCGATGCGATAGGCCGGCCCGAAGTAATACCACACCTCGGGCGATTCCCACGACGGCGGGCCGCCGAAAAGCGTCTCCAGGCCGCCGCGGCGAGCGGCCGGGCTGAGCGACTTGCGGACGATGTCCTGCGCCTGCGGCAGGAGGCCCTCGGTCACCATCGGGTACACGCGGGCGGTGTTCCGGGCGTCGTCCCGTTTTTCCGCCGGGATCTGCGTCAGGTGTTCCTCGAAGTTCCGACGGGGATAACCCTTCCAGCCGTCGTAGGCGAACCAGCCGGAGAAACCGGCCACCATCAGGAACAGCAGCAGGGTACGGACCCGGCGCTCGCCGGTCGGGCCGCTTTCGATGTGCATAGCCACCTTGCCTTTCGCGGGCCGATCATCCGGCCTTGCGGAAGTCCTGAACCTGCTTGTCGAACTTGGCCACGTCGTCCGACTTGATGACGAAGACGCGGTCCGGCGTCGTGGAGATCGAGGCGAAACGGCCGCTCTGGTCGGCTGGGCCGCCGGCCGAGATGAGCAGTTCGAGCTTCGCGGCGTCTTCGGTCTCGACGGTCACGGCGAGGGCGGGGCGATCCAAGCCGAATTCGTTGAGGGCCGCGGCGGCATAACGGACATAGCGGGCGGCTTTCAGATCGCGCAGGGACTCGAGCACCGCGGTCAACTTGGCCGGGTCGCTATCGAAGCTCGCCTCGCCGTTGAGTTCCCAGGCAGCGCCCTTTTTCTCAAAGGAGAACCCGGCATCGCCGCGGCGAATGCTCACCCGGCGGACTTGCCCGGTGTCGAGGGTCGCGACCTTCGGATCGAGCAACTCCGCCTCCAGGTTCTCCAGCACCTTGCCGTCGATCTCACAGATGGTCCGCCCGCCCTCCCGCATCGCGTAGACCTGCTCCCCTCGGCGGCCGACCGCCAGGGTGAGCACCTCCGGCGCGGGGGGCGCGGGGGCCGATTCCGGCTGAGTCGTCGCGGGGGCTTGCGGCGCGACCGTCACCGCCACCTTGACCAGGGCCGGGCTTAGCCCGAAGGCCGCGGCCTCGGCGACGGAGCCGACCACGCGACGGCCGCGAAGGTTCGACAGATCGGCGAGGATGTTGTCCACGGCGCCAGTCTCAGCCCGGGCCGAGACCGGGAGGACCAGATTCCATTGAGCGTCCTCGCGATGAACCGCGATCAAGTCGCTGTTGCGGGCGATCTCGATCCGCTCCGCGGTGTTGCGGTCGAACTTGAGCAGCTCGCGACTCAGGAAGGACATCGGCCGGACGGCCAGGGGTTCGACGGACTCCGCCTTGACGACGGCGATGAACCCCTCCCGATCGTTGCGGACGTAGGCGCCGGTCTGACTGGGCGTCAGCCCGCCCACCGTGAGCCGCACCGGCTCGACTTCGCCCTCGACGGTGACCTCCACCGTCGCCCGCGGCGAAGCCAGCCCGAAGGCGGGCGAATCCGCCAGCTCGAAACCGGTGGCCTTCAGATCGCGAACGGCCCGGAGCAGGTCATCGACCGCCGCGTACTCGGCCTCCTCCCCGGTCGCCGGCCCGCCGGCGGTCAGGCGCCATTTGCCCTCGGTCTTGGTCAGTTCGACCGCGTCGCCCGGAATCGTCACGGCGATGCGGGAGGCGCGGGCGATATTCAGTTCGCTGAGGCGGCGGTCCCGCACGTCGTCCACCGGCGGGGCCAACTGGTCCACCTGGCTTTGCAGAATGCTGAAGATGGTCGGAGTCGTCGCCCCCGGCAGCATGGCATAGACCTTGTCGCCGACCACGCCGCCCAAAGCGATGCTCACGGTGCGGCTCTCGATCTCCTCCGGCGCCGGTTCGGCCGGCTGCGTCTCCGGGCTGTCCGGCTGGGTGGCCGGCTTGGGCTTCTTGGTTTCGGTGGTCACCGTCAGCCGCAGCCGCGGGGTTTCGAGACCGAACGGTCGCAGGCCGGCCGGGTTGTCCTCCACGAATTCGCTCACGCTCAGTCCGGACAGCGTGCGGAGAATGCCGCTGACCTTGGCGGCATCGACCCGCCCTTTGAGCGGCGATTCCATGGTCCACCGGGCGCCGCTCTTGACCAGCACATAGTCGCGTTCTCCGGAGACCTCCACGCGGACGGCGTCGTTCTGCACGAACTCCGTCAGGCGTTTGCCGCGGTATTCTGCCAACCCCCGCCGCAGATCGCGGTTCAGGTCGGCATCGACCAGGTGGATGGTGTCGTCACCCTCGACCTGAACGTAGGTCCGGGTGGACAGGGGCTGCGGGTTGCCGATCTTGACCACCACCCTCCGGCCCGCCGCGTCCACGAGCTTCACCGTCCGCCGCGGGGACGCCAGGCCGGCCGCCTCCGCCGCCGGCCGTTCGGCATCCTTCGGCCCGAAAGAGACCGCGGCGCGGAGGTCCTTGATCTTCGTGACGTCGTTGGCCACCGTGAAATGCTCGGCCGGGCCTTCCACCGGCTGCGTCAGCCGCCACTTCGCCTCCACCAGCTTGAAAGCCAGGGCGGGGCCTTCCGCCGGGAGGATCTCCAACTCCGTGATCTCGCCCAACGGCGGATCGAACAACGCCCGCGGCCCCGTGACCGCTTCCGGCTTCTCGCCGGGCGCGGCGGTCCGCGACTGGGCCCACCACACGCCGATCACCGCCAGCAATAGGGCGGCCACCAATCCGATCGTTGTCTTGACGTTCATCCGGCCAATCCCCTGAAAGCGAGGTCACCGTCTCCGAATCCACCACAACAGCAGGCCCGGCGCCAAGACCAGGGCCGGCCACAAGCCCCACACGAACACCCGCAGGCCCGTGCGGCTGCCCGCCTCGATGGGGCGGATCCGCGGCACGGCCCCCGGCCCGCGGGCGATCCACTCCGGACGCCCTTGCAGCCAGTACAGCGAGTTCACGAACAGATCCACGCCCTCGGTCGGCGGCGGATCCAGCCGCAGCGTTTCGCCCTCGGCCATCACCGGGTTTTCCAGGTAGTCGCCGCGGAGCGTGGCCCCGAAGCCCATCACCACGATCCGCCCGCGGAGCTTCTCCCCGTCCCGCCGCTCGGCCGCCACCATCAGATCGAACGGGCCGGGCGACGGCATGCTCCGCAGCGTGACCTTGCCCTCCGAACGCGGGTTCCGCACCTGGTCGATGATCTGGATGATCTGCTGCAAATCGGCGGCGATGTAGTTCTCGCGATCCGGCAGCCGCAGGACCGGCTGGACCGTGACCCCGGCGGGCAGTTCCGTCTTGATCCGCAACGGGCAGGCGTCGTTGATCAGGAACCGCGTTCCCTGCATCGGCATACCGATCGGGTGGTCCAGGAAGCCGATCGCCGGCAGGTGCTGGAACTTCCGCGGCACGACCATGAAGGTGTTGGGTCTTTGTCGGTCCGGCTCGATCCACACCAGCCGCTGCCCATTGTCGACCAGGATTCCCCAATCGTCCTCCAGCAGTTGCCGGTAGCCGTACGGAGGGACCATCGGGCCGCCGCCGAAGGGGCCGCTGCTGGTCAGTTCCCAGGTGGCCAGGAAGATCGCTCGGGCGTCCTTGTCCAGCAGGTCGCGGATCTTCTTGCGGTGCTCCTCGCCGAAGCTCTGCGGCGGCGGTTGCTGTTGGCTGAAGATGTTCTGCTGCTGAGGCGGCGCCGGCGGCAGGAGAACGTAAACGTTCTCGGTGCCTTCCTCCGGCTCGGGGCATTCGTCACCAGTCGCCAGATTCCACTCCTTGACCTTGAAGTTGGCCGTCTCCAGGCGTTGCCGCAGCGGGGCGGTCATGCGGGAGGGAATCCAGCTTTCCGGGGGCGGCGGGCTGAACGGACCGCGCTGCGGCGGAGGCGGCGGCTCGTAAGACACGAGGACGACCGTGGCGAACGGGGCCTTCTGCGTCAGCGCCAGGATCGCGGAAGACAACGCCGAGTCGCCGTTGAAGGTCCGGGCCGGCTCTTCGGACCGTGCCGCCGGGCCGCCGACGCTTTCGCGAATCGGCCAGACCTCCGAGAACCCCACCACGCGAATCTTGTTGTTGGCCTCGATGACGACGACGTTCGGCTCCTTGATCTGATCGGCGACCGACCCCAGCTTCAGCTCCGGCAGATCCTCCAGGGCCTTGGCCACCTCCTCCACGGCGGCAGCCTTCTCCGCGAGATAGCCCTTGCCCCGCGACACGGCCAACACCGCTTTGGAGGCCTCGTCCACCTGGGCCAGACGCTCCGCCAGACCGGAAAGCAGCCGCTCGCAGGCGGCGGCGTTCTGCTCCAGGCCGGAGACGCTCTCCCGCACGTTCACCAGGGCCTTCTGCAACTCGGCCGGGTCCTTGCGGTCCAGGATGCTGAGCAGGGCCAGCCGGATCTGCTGGAGGCTCTGTCCGGCCTGGTCGAGCACGTCGGCCACCTCCATCTGGGCGTTGAACGGGCCCATCCGCACGGCCGCCTTCCAGTTGTTGTGCTGCTTCACCACGGGAAACTTCGCGGCGAAACCGTCAACCTTGCGGACCAGTCCTTCCAGCCGCCGGCTGACCTCCTCGCTGCGGTCCTTCAACGCCGACAGGACGCCGGAGGGATCGGCGGGCAGTTCCGCGTCCTTCGGCCCCACCGCCTCGCGTAGCCCGGCCACCGCCTGCTTGGTCTCCGCCGCCACTTCCCGCAACATCGCCAGGTGGGCGGACGCGGGGTTGGCGGTCTCGTCGGCCAAGGCGGCGAGTTCGCTCATCCGCTCGTTGATCACCCCGAAATGGCTCTTGAGGTCGGTCAGCGTCTGCTTGGCCTTGGAGACCGCCTCGCCGTACTTGGGAATACCGCCCGCCGGGGCGAGTTCGCTGATCTCCTCGGCGGCCTTCTTGAGGGCTTCCACGTCGTTCTTCAGCAACCCCAGGACATTGGTGAAGAGCGGAAAATCCGCCAGCCAGGTGTCGCCGCCGGTCAGCGCCGTGCCCTGCTGGAGGCGGGCCTGGAGATCCTGGGTCAGTTCCTGACGGAGGGCCTCGAAGCGGTCCAGGGCCTGTCGGTGCGCCTCGGCCTCGCCGCCGAAGGTCCCGCTGATCTGATTGACCAGCTTGTCGCGTTGGCTCTCCGAGGTGACATAGGTCACGCTCAGGTGCGGAGCATACCGCAGCAATTCGTCGCAGTAGTCCTGCAACCGCCCCGTGTACTCCTCCTGTCGCGGATCCTCCGAGGCCGGAGCGTACAACACCCACATCTGGATCGGGTCGGGATAGGAATCCAACGCCCGCTTGGTCCGTTCGCTCAGCCCGTAGTTGCCGAACCGGGCGACGTCGTGGCGGGAATAGACCAGCGAGGCGAACCAATTCACCGCCACCAGCAAGGCCGCGGCCACCACGACCGCGACGGTGACGTTGACGCCGATCGCCCAGCGGTGTCCGGAGGAGAACTCGGAGGGATTCTTCTGTTGGGCCTGGTTCATCGCCATCTTCTCGACTCCAGTACCTTGGTCGCCAGGAAAAGGAAGAACGCCGTTCCGCTCAGGAAGAACACGATGGACTTGGTGTCCACGATGCCTTTGCTGAAGTCGCCGAAGTGGCGGAGGATGTTGACATAGCCCAGCACGACCCGCCAGGTTCCGCCCTGCCAGCCGGCGAAGGCGTCCACGACCAGGGTGAACAGGCTCAGCAGGCCCATGCCGATGATCGCGGCGATGAGCTGGTGCCGCGTCAGGCTGCTGGCGAACACGCCCACGGCGACATACAGGGCCCCGAGCAGGATCATCCCGAAGTAGCCGTAGAGGACGACCCGGGAATCCAGCGCCCCGTACGCCGCCAGCACCGCCACATGCACGACCGTCGCCGCCAGCAGGGCGACGTAGAACACCAGCACGCCGAGGAACTTGCCGACGACCACCTCCACGTCCGTCACCGGAGCGGTCATCAACGCCTCGATCGTGCCGCTGGCGTACTCCTCCGCCAGCACCCGCATGGTGAGCAGCGGCAGGGCAAACACCAGCAGCCAGGCCATGCCGTCGAGCAGGGGCCGGATCGCGGCCTCCTCGCCTTCCACCAGCGTATGGGTCATGAACAGGTAGCCGGTCGCGATCAGAAACACCGCGGCCACGATGTAGGCCACCGGAGACAGGAAACTCGCCGCCAGCTCCCGCTGGGTCAGTGCCGCCACGTTCCGCATCACGACCGTGCCTCCCGCTTCTCGCCCATCCGCTGCTGCGCCTGCTGGGCGGTGATCTGCACGAAAAACTCCTCCAGGCTGCCGACTTCGAGACGAAGCTCCCGCAACGACCAGCCTTTGTCCTTGACCACCTTGTAGATAGCCTCCCGCGGGTCTCGCCCCTTCTGCGGTTCGATGGTCAGCCGGTGCCAGCCGTTCTCGGACTCGCATTGCAGGGCCTCCACGCCCTCGACCGCGGAGAGGGCTTTCTTCACCTCGCCCTCCGGGCCGTGGACCTCGGCGATCAGCCGCGAGCCGCCGCGAATCCGCTCCTTCAGCTCCGCCGGCGAGCCGGAGGCCACGATCCGCCCGCCGGCGATGATGATGGTCCGTTCGCAGGTGGCCTCGATTTCCGGCAGGATATGACTGGACATGAAGACGGTGTGCCGCTTGGCCAGTTCGCGAATCAGGTTGCGGGTCTCGCGGATCTGGGTCGGGTCGAGGCCGATCGTCGGTTCGTCGAGAATCAGCACCTTCGGATCGTGCAGCAGGGCATCGGCGAGGCCGACCCGCTGCTTCATGCCCTTGCTCAACTGGTGGATCGGCCGGTCGATGAAATCGCCCAGCCAGCAGAGGTCCACCACCCGCTTGATCGCGGCCTCCCGCCCGGCCCGGTCCAGCCCGCGGATCTTGCCGCGGAAGTTCAGGTATTCCCGCGCCCGCATGTGCGTGTCCAGCGGGGCGCTCTCCGGCAGATACCCGACCTTGCGGCGGACGGCCATGGACTCCCGGAAGACATCGTGGCCGGCCACGCTGGCCGACCCGGAGGTCGCCGGCGTGTAGCAGGTCAACACCCGCAGCGTCGTCGTCTTGCCGGCGCCGTTCGGCCCCAGAAAGCCGACGATCTCGCCGGCCTCGATGGTGAACGAGATGCCGTCCACCGCCCGGCGTTCGCCGAACATCTTGGTGAGGTTTTGCACGCGGATCATGAGCGTCTCGGTCCTCGCTGGGTCAAGCTTTCTCCATGACGGTCGGCGACATGGCCGGCCGACGCCGGCCCCCAGACCGTCGCCTCGTCGCCCTGAGCTAGGGGTGTAAACCGCCGCCTCACGCCTGCTGCCCGCCGGCGACGTGCCGGGGAGAGCAAGGACCCGCCGGCCTGAATCCTCGGCTGCGGCCGCCGGCGGCGGGCGCCGCTCTGTCGAGCCGGTCCTTGTATAGCCGGCTGCCTGGGTCGTCAACCCCCGCCCGGCCACCGGCGAAGCCGCCCACCGGCTCACGGCGCGTAGACGTCCGCCCGAGTCCGAACCTGTCAGAAAGGCCCGGGGAATCCTTCTCCGGCCGGGCCCGGCAGGCTCGCGGCGTTGCCCAGGACCGCCGTGGTTGCCCGGCCGTCTCCGCCGAGGCAGACTGGCGGCCTGCGGAGTGGACTTCGGTCGCTTCCTCGGTTCAACCCGGCGACCGGCGGCCATCCGTCAGGAGGATTGCCATGCCTGCCTCGGTCCATCACGCCCGCACCGGGTTCGCGGCCCTTGCTTATCGGGCGGTCATCGCCCTGCTTCTCGTCGGCGGTTGCAGTCGGCTGAGTCTGCCGCCGCCCGCTGCCGGCGGCCACGGGGAGCGGCAGATGTCCCGAGAGGAGTTGGCCGCGGCGCTGGATGACTTTCAGGATTACTACGCCACCAGCATCCGTCAGGCTGCGGGCGACCTCGACGCCGCAACCACCGACCCGGCCATTCGCAAGAATACCCTGCTCTGGCAGGTCCGCATGATCGCCGCTTGCCAGACCATCCTGAAACAGGAGGATGCCCTGAAGGCCTTCCTCGACGTCTGGACGCTGTGCATCCGCATGCGCCAGTACTTCGAGGACGGCGACGGCCGCGGTCTGTTCGGACCGCACCAGGACATCGCCGTCCGCGCCGCGCGGCAGATCGAGGCCGACATCGAGCGGATCGGTCGGATGCTCCTGCCGGAGGACCGGCTGGCCAAGGCCCGCGAGGACGCGCAGTCCTTCGCCAGGGCCAATCCCATCCGCGGCGGATTCGCCTCCACCGTCGCCCGCACGCCGCCGGCCGGAGAAGACGCGCCGAACACGTTCCAGGCCATCCTGGGCCTGCCGCTCGCGCCGTTTCGCGTGTTCGAGGGCGTCGACCGCGGCGCGGAGGCCATTCGCGATTTCACCCGCGTCGCCGACCGCTTCACCGACCATTTCGAGGCCCTGCCGGAAACGACCCGGTGGCAGTTGCTTCTCCTGCTGCTGGACTTGCAGAATGACCCGACGGTCAACACCACGGTCGCCAGCTTCGAGCGGCTCTCGCACAGCTCCGAGAGACTCTCCCGCTCCGCCGAGACGCTGCCCGGCCAACTGCGTCGGGAGGCCGAGGCCCTGATCGAGCAGGTGGACGCCCGACAAGCGAACATCCAGACTACCTTGCAGCAGGCGGACCGCACGGCCACGACCGTCCATCGGGCGCTGGAACAGGTGGATCGGGCCGCGGCCACCTTGGAGGAGACCGCCCGCAGCGTGGCGGAAGCCGGTCGCGCCTGGGACGAAACGGCTCGCACGATCGGCCGCACCGTTCGGGAAATTTCCAACCGCCCGCCGAACGAGGCGACCCCGGCGGGAGAACGGGCTTTCCCGCCGAGTCCGGAACCGCGGCGTCCGGCGGAGGCGCCGCCCGCTCCGTTGGGCTTCGACGGCGGCGGGGCCCCGGATGGCTTCTCCAGCGGCCGCGGCGAAGGGACCGCAGCCCTCGAGACCGCCGCCGGAGACAGGGCCGACTTCGAGCAGACGGTCCGCACGCTGGGAAACACCGCCGTCGAGTTGCAGCGGCTGGCCGAACAGATCCGCTTGTTGATCGAATCGCCGCAACTGACCGCGCATATCCAGGAAGTCGATTCGCGGCTGCTCGGCGCGGTCGGGGCGACGGCCGAGCAGGCCCGCGGCCTGACCGACCACGCCGTCGGGAGGCTGGCCGGGCTGATCGTGCTGACCTTCATCCTCGCCGCGGCCTACCGGGCAACGACGCAGCGATGGCTGGCCCGTTCCGGCTGATCCGGCCAGGGCGGAGGCCGGGTCATCCGGTTGCCGGCGGTGCTGGGCGCGGCCGCGGCCCGTTCCCGCTAACATAGGCGGCACGGCGGCAGGAGCGGCAGCAATCATGACTCATCGCGGCACGACGGCGGTTGGTGGAATCGCGTTCCTTCTCTGTGTGGGCTGGGCCGGCGGATGCGGCGAGGTCGAGTGGAACTACGAGTCCACCTGGTGGCAGCGGCCCAACCGCGTGGTCCGGCCGACCAATGTCCCCCGCGGTTCGACCACCCGGCCTGCCAAGGACGGGCGGGAACGGCTCCCCGCCCCTGCCGAACCGGAGACCGCGGTGGCGGTGCCCGCCGCTCCGCCTCAGACCAGAAAAGCTCGTGCCGGCGGCCGTCCGTTCTACCAACTCTACCTACGGAGTCCGTCGCCGTCCGAGGAGACGCGGCCCGACCAGCCCGACGCCGACGAAACCGACGAGCAACGCGGCGAGCATTTCCACGCCCTCCGCCATGTCGCCGCTGGACCTTGCTCCCGCCTGTTGGAGATGCTTTACGTCCCGATGGGGCGGTCCGGCAGCCCCACGGAATGCTACCTGCTTTATGAAAACGCTCAGGAGTTCGAGGCCGCCGTCGAGTTCGCCCCGCTGCTCGACATCGCCCCGGCGATGTCGGCTCCGCCCGGCCTGTTGGACGCGGCCGCCTTCGAGGCCGGTGTCGCGTTGGCACTACAGGCTTTGGAACAGGGAGCGATTGTCGACCGAGGGCTGGTCGATGAGGCGGAGAAGCGGCTGTCCACGGCGGCTCAGTCCGGCACCCTCCCCGCCCGCCAGCGGTGGGCGGCGGCGGTGATCGCCGGACGCTTGGTGGCCGACTACCGCTACGACTTCGCCACGGCCCGGTCGCATTACCGTCAGGCGGAGCGGGCGGTGGCAGCGGATTCCATCGAGACCATGACGGCTCGCTGGTGGCAGGCCGACGCCTTGGTGCAGGAGGGCAAACCGAAGGAGGCCCGGGCCATCTACGCCGGCATCCTGCAAAGCTTCGACAGCAAGTACAAGAAGTCCTATATTGTGGAGCGGGCCTGGACTACGATGCAGAAGGAGACGACGAAGTAGGCACCCCGGACGGCCCGTGGAGAAGGATCTTAAGGCGGCCGCTCAGTTATTGGACCCAGCCACCGCCACCGGTTCTTCCTGGATCGATTCCAACTGCTGGAGGTAGTCCGCCAGTTCGTTCTCGGTGAAGCTTTGGAGGAACTCCCGGCGGGCGGACCGGTTCAGCATCATGATGCGGTCGATTAGCTCTCGCTTCGACATGGCCGTGGGCTCCCACGTGAGGGCTGGCGAGCGTGCGGGCAAGGTGTGGGTCTGGGGCCTTACCGCTCAGACCCTATCGGCCACGTTCCGCGGTCCACTTTAACTCGTGGCGTTATCCGAAAACTTGCCCGCAGCCGGTACGGCTTCTATCCTCATCGCATAACGAGCGGAACGCGGCCGTCGCCGGCTTTGCGGCGGGAGATTCTTCGCTCGCGTTCATCGCGGCACGCCGGTCGCGGCACAAGAAAAAGGCCGACTGCGGCAGCGAACTCCCCGCGGCAAGGAACCAGGCTTGGAACCCCTTCGACCGGACAGTACGAGCGAGCTTGACCCCATTACTGGGGAGCCGATCGCCACAAGCGACCCGGCCCCGCCGCCTTGCCGCCATGCCGGGCAGGCCATGAAGCACAGCGCCCGACATGAGTTCGACCGCTGGGCCCACACCTACGACCGTTCGATCGTGCAACACCTCCTGTTCCGGCCCGCTTATCGGATGTTCATGGAGGAGCTATGGGGCTGGCGCCGCGACCTGGAGGAGCCTTTCGACCTGCTGGACATCGGCAGCGGCACCGGCACCTGGCTGGCGATGGTGGCGGGCAGTCCTCTCCCGTCGCGGCGGGTGGTGGGGCTGGACTACTCGTGGAAGATGTGTCGAGTCGCCCACGACAAGGGGCGTGAGATCGAGCAGGGCGGGCCGCGGTTCGTCAACGCCGATTCGGAGCATCTGCCCTTCGCGGACGGCTCTTTCGATGTTCTGACGTGCAGCCATTCGTTTCATCATTATCCCCACCAGGCGGCCGTGGTTCGCGAGATGCGGCGGCTGCTGCGGCCCGGCGGCCGGCTCCTGCTGATCGACGGTTTCCGCGACAATGTGATCGGCTGGACGCTGTATGATGTGTTCATCACGCGCGGGGAGAGCACGCCGACCAGCCGAGTCCATCATGTGGACTGGCGAACCATGCGGCGGTTTTTCCAGGACGCCGGTTTTCGCGATATCCGGCAGCGCAAAACCAACATCTGGGCGCCGCTGCTGCTGACGGTCGGCGTCGTCTGAGCCGGCGGCTTCGGCCCGTTCCGTTCCAGGCCGCGGGATTCACCGGGAATTCGGCATGAACGACTCAACCCCCACGTCCCGCCGCGTCGCGGACCTCCTGACGGTCCTGGAAGTGTCCAGGGAACTGGCCGCGACCGCGGACCTGGTCCCGCTGCTCCGCAAGATCGAACAGGCCGCCTTGCAGGTTCTCCGCTGCGAGCGGGCCACCGTGTTCTTGTTCGACCCCGTCGCGGGCGAGCTGTTCAGCCGCTTCGCCACCGGCGTGGACGAGATCCGCTTTCCCGCCGATCAGGGCATCGCCGGCGAGGTGGTCCGCACCGGGGCGGTGATCGAGGTGCCCGTCGCCTACGCCGACCCCCGGTTCAATCGCGAGATCGACCGCCGAACGGGGTTTCGGACCCGCAACATGATTGCCCTGCCGCTGATCGGGTTCGACGGCGCGACCGTGGGCGTGCTGCAAGTGCTCAACAAGGTTGACGACGGCTTCGATGCCTGGGACCGTCAACTGGCGGAGACCCTCGGCGGACAGGTGGGAGTGGTGCTCCAGCGGCAACTGCTACTGGAACAGTACGCCGAGAAACAGCGTCTCCAGGCCGATCTCAACATCGCCCGCGACATTCAGCGCAACCTGCTGCCCGAGCGTCCTCCGGAGGTGCCCGGCTTCGACCTGGCGGGCTTCAACCAGCCGGCCGACGAGACCGGCGGCGATTGCTACGACTTCATCCCGCTGGAGGACGGCTGCGTCGGCATCACCATCGCCGACGCCACCGGCCACGGCATCGGCCCCGCACTGGTCATCGCCGAGTGCCGGGCGTTGTTTCGGGCGACGATCGGCCTGTCGCGCGATCTGGCGGCGAACGTCTGCCGCATCAACGACCTGCTCTGCGAGGATCTCCCTTCCGACCGTTTCGTCACCGCCTTTTTCGGACTGCTCAACCCCGCCGACGGCAGCCTGGTGCATCACAGCGCCGGGCACGGGCCGCTGATCCATTATCGCCGTGCGGAAGATCGTTTCCACGAGCTGAAGCCGAGCGGCATCCCGCTGGGCATCATGCGCGGCGCGCGGTTCGACGCCCCGCAGCGGCTGGTCCTGTCGCCCGGCGATCTGATGGTGCTGGTGACGGACGGTTTCCTGGAGTGGGCCAGGGCGGACGGCGAGCAGTTCGGCGCGGCCCGCCTGGAACAAACCGTTCGGCGGCATCGCGACGAGACCAGCGCGGCCATCATCGCCGCGATCCACGAGGCGGTGGTCTCCTTTGCGGCGGGTAAGCCGCAGGCCGACGACCTCACCGCCGTGGTCATCCGTCGGACGTGAGCCACGGTGAACGTCATCCGCCGGTTTTGGGGGATCGGCTGGCCCCGCGGTTGGCGGCGGGTTCCCCGCGGAGATAACATACTTGGCGGCGGTTCGGCCGGAGGGGCGGGTCGTCGCGGGAGCGGCACGTGTTCAGCGGCATCATCGAGCGAATCGGCGAAGTCCGGGCCTGTCGTGCGTCGCCCGCCGGCCGGTCGCTGGTGATCGCCGCGGAGGATTACTGGCCCGGCACGCCGCCGGGCGCGAGCATCGCCGTTGATGGAGTCTGCCTCACTGTCACGACCGCCGATCGAACGGAAGCCGTGTTCGACGTCATCGCCGAGACGCTGCGGCGGTCGACGCTCGGCGAACTCCGTCCCGGCAGCCGGGTCAACCTTCAGAAGGCCCTGGTGGTCGGTGACCGCGTGGACGGCCACTTCGTGCAGGGCCATGTGGACGCGGTCGGCACCGTGGCCCACGTTCAACCCGGCCCGGAGTGCCTCTGGTGGTTCGAGCTGCCGCCGGAACCCCTCGCCTGCATCGCCCCCAAGGGTTCCGTGGCCATCGACGGCATCTCCCTGACCGTGGCCGAGGTCCGCCACGGGCGTTTCAGCGTCGCCCTAATCCCCACGACGCGCCGCGAGACCACGCTGACCGCCAAGCGGGTCGGCGACCGCGTGAATATCGAAACGGACCTGCTGGCCCGGACCATCGTGCATTACCTCCGCACCGTGGGGCTGCCTTCCCCGCCGCCGGCCCTGGATGAGGAGCGGCTCCGGCGGGCCGGGTTCATGTGACCAACAAAGCCGGAAGGCCGTGCCCCGCCGCCCGACCCTCGCCGGGGACGCGGCGAGCCTTCGGCCGGCACGAAAGACGACGCCCCGCCGGCGTCGCGGGAGTCTGAGTTGAGACCGAACGGCGACCTGCCCACCATTTTGCCGACCCTCGGCGTCACCATGGGCGACCCCGCCGGCATCGGGCCGGAGGTGGTGGCCAAGGCCCTCGCCGACCCGGCCCTTCGCGCCCAGGCCCGGTTCATCGTCTACGGCATGCACGAGCAGCTCGCCTACGCCGCCGATCTGGCCGAACTGAACCCCTACTGGTTTCGCAAGCCCCACGAGGACGCCAAGAGAATCGCCTCCGGCGTGGTGATCTCCGATTTCGACGAGTTCGCCCTCGATAGCCGCCGCCTCGGCTGCCCCAGCGCCGAATCCGGCCGGGCCTCGATGCGGTTCCTTGAGGAAGCCATTCAGGACGCCCAGGCCGGTTTGCTGGACGCGATCGTCACCGGACCGATCAACAAGACCGCTTGGCAAATGGCCGGTTATTCCTACCCCGGCCACACCGAGCTGCTGGCGCACCGGTTTCGCGCCCGGCGGGTGGCCATGATGTTCGCCGCCGGGCCGCTCCGCGTCGCCCTGGCCAGCGTCCATGAACCGCTCTTCGAGTTGCGGAACCACTTCACCATCGGCCTGGTCTTTCAGCCGATCGACCTGCTGCACGCCGCCCTCCGCGACTGGTTCGGCGTGGCCCGGCCGCGGATCGCCGTCGCCGCCCTGAACCCCCACGCCGGCGAAGGCGGCCGCTTCGGCGACGAGGAAGCCCGCGTCATTCAACCGGCCGTGGAAATGGCCCGCCATGCCGAAATCGACGCGATCGGCCCCCTGCCGGCGGACACCTTGTTTCACCGCGCCGTGCAGGGGGAGTTCGACGGCGTGGTGGCCCTCTACCATGATCAGGCGCTGATCCCCGTGAAGCTTCTCGCCTTCCACGAGGCGGTCAATCTCACCCTCGGCCTGCCCATCGTCCGCACCAGCCCCGACCACGGCACCGCCTATGACCTCGTGGGAAAAAACCGCGCCAATCCCGGCTCCATGAAGGCGGCCATCCGCCTGGCGATCGCCCTGGCGGCGAGGCTGCGGCGATCGGCCCCGGCGATCGACGGCATCCCGCAGCCCTGACCCCGTTCGGCAACCGTCCGGAGGGCCGTGGGGGGCGGGAAGTCGGCGACGGCCGCGGGCGGCGTCCGAAATCAAGACAAACATGGAAAGGAAGCCGTCCCTGAGGTATAATGGCCCCGCTGACCGCACTACGGGGGTCGGCGAGCCGCTTCGTAGGGGAGGAATGCAGCATGTCCTGCCACGCGCCGTCCGGTGCAAAACTATTCCACGAAGGGAGAGTCTCCACGATGAGAAGTCGCTTCCTGCTGTCCGCCATGCTGGCCGTCGCGATGACCGCGTCGTCGACCCCGGCCCAATCACCCCAACCTTCCGCGGCCGGGCGGAATACGCCCGCCTTCGCCTCCCCGGCCGCGTCCTTCGCCGCCCAGGCCGCGCCCGGCCGGGTGAACCGCGTGATCGTCCGTTTCTCCGCGCCGGTCGAGGCCGCCGCCCGCCAGGCGCTGCGGGACGCCGGCGTCGAGTTGCTGACCTATATTGGGGATTATTCCTATTTTGCGTCGGTCTCGGCGGAGCGGCTGGACTTGGCGGCGCTGGACCGGATTCCCGCGTTGCTCGGAGCCGAGACGATCGGTCGGGAATACAAACTGCATCGCGATCTGCTGGCGGGCGAGGTTCCGCCTTGGGCGGTGGTCGCCGAGGTGGAGACCGAGGCCGGCCCGGAGGAACTGGTCGCCGCCTACGTCGTGTTCCACCGCGACGTGGCCCTCGATCCCGACGGGGCGGCGCTCTGCTATCGGCACGGCGCGGTGATCCGCTCCTTCCTATACAGCATCAACGCCGCGGTCATCGAGCTGCCGCGCTCGCGGATCGAACCTTTGGCCGCCGAGGACGCCGTGCAGTGGATCGAGCCGCCGATGCCGGGCTTCGACACCACCAACGACAGCAACCGAGCCTTGACCCAGGCCAATCTGGTCCAGGCCGCCCCCTACAACCTGACCGGGGCCGGCGTGAACGTCATGGTCTATGACGGCGGCACCGCCCGGGCGTCGCATGTCGACTTCCAGGGCCGGCTCACCGTCCGCGACAGCTCCGGAATGGGCAGCCACCCGACCCACGTCTGCGGGACCGTCGGAGGAGCGGGCGTGGGCAACGCCGCTTACAAGGGCATGGCCCCCGGGGTGACCATCCAGTCTTACGGGTTCGAGGTGGTCGGCGGATTGCAGCCCGGCTTCCTCTACACCGACCCCGGCGACCTGGAGGCCGACTACAACCAGGCCATCAACACCTACGGGGCCGTGATCTCCAACAACTCCATCGGCAGCAACATCGAAAGCAACAACTACAATTGCGCCTGGCAGGGCGACTACGGGGCCACCTCCGCCTTGATCGACGCCATCGTCCGCGGCAGCCTGGGCCAGCCCTTCCGCGTCGTCTGGGCGGCGGGCAACGAGCGCCAGGGCACCCGCTGCAACGTCGAGGGCTACGGCTCGTATTACAGCATCGCCCCGCCCAGCGGGGCGAAGAACCACATCGCCGTCGGCGCGGTGAATTCCAACGACGACTCCATGACCAGCTTCAGCAGTTGGGGGCCGACCGACGACGGACGCCTCAAGCCCGACATCTCCGCGCCCGGCTGCCAGAGCGGCGGGGACAACGGGGTGACCTCGTGCGACTCGACGAGCAACACGGCTTACACCTCCATGTGCGGCACGTCCATGGCCTGCCCGACGACGACCGGCCTGGCGGCGCTGATGTTGCAGGACTACCGCGCCCAGTTCCCCGGCCGGCCGGACTTCCGCAACTCCACGCTGAAGATCCTGCTGGCCCACACCGCGGTGGACCGCGGCAACGTCGGGCCGGACTACCAGTTCGGCTACGGCTCGGTCCGCGTCAAGGACGCCATCGACTTCATGCGCAGCGGCAACTTTCTCGAAGAACAGGTCGGCCAGGGCGAGACCTACTCCGTCCTGGTGGTGGTGGAGCCGGGCACGCCGGTGATGAAGGTGACGCTGGCCTGGGATGACTATCCGGCGGCCCCGGTCGCCTACGGCACCCTGGTGAACGACCTGGACCTCCGCGTCTACGACCCGTCCAACAACCGCCGGTATCCGTGGACGCTGAACCCCACCAACCCCTCGGCGCCGGCCGTGCAGACCGCCGAGGACCACGTCAACAACATCGAGCAGGTGCTGGTCAACTCGCCCGCCGCCGGCGTGTGGCGCGTGGAGGTCTACGGCCACAACGTGCCGCAAGGCCCACAGCCCTTCTCGCTCTGTGCCTCGCCGCAACTGGTCGCCTGCTCGTCCCGCGGCACGGTCGCTTTTGAGGCCGCCGCCTACGGCTGCGCCGGAACGGCCGCCGTCAGCGTGGTGGACTGCGACCTCAACACCGACAGCAACCTCGTCGAGACCGTGACCGTCACCGTCTCCTCCACCACCGAGCCGGCCGGCGAGACCCTGCTCCTGACCGAGACCGGCCCGGAGACCGCCGATTTCCGCGGCGGCCTTCCGCTCAGCACCACCGACGCCCCCGGCGTCCTCCACGTCGGCGGCGGGGACGTGCTCACGGCCCGCTATGTCGACGCCGACGACGGCCAGGGCGGGCAGAACGTGGAGGTTACCGCCACGGCCGCCGTGGACTGCGCGGGGCCGGTGATCAGCAACGTCCTGGTCTCCAACGTGTCGGGCAATTCGGCCACGGTGACGTTCACCACCAGCGAAGCGGCGAACGCCACGGTGCATTACGGGCTGTCCTGCGGGGCGCTGAACGACTCCGCGACCCAGAGCGGCTATCGCACCGCGCACAGCCTGGTGCTGTCCGGCCTGCCGACGGGCGTCCGCGTCTATTTCGCGGTGGAGGCGGTCGACGAGAGCGGCAACCCCACGCTGGACAACAACGGCGGCGGGTGCTACTCCTTCATGACCCCCGCCCTGCTGTACAACTTCCCGCTGAACAGCAACCCCGGCTGGACCACGCAGGGGAGCTGGCAGTTCGGCGTCCCCACCGGCCAGGGCGGCAACCTGTTCTTCACCTGCACCGATCCCACCTCGGGGCACACCGGCGGCAATGTGTACGGCTACAACCTGAACGGCAACTACGCCAACAGCATGTCCGTGCAGTATCTCACCACCACGGCGTTGAACTGCACGGGCTACACCAGCGTGGAGCTGCGGTTCTGGCGAAACCTCGGCCTGTTTTCCGGTGACACCGCCAGCCTGCAAGTCTCCAACAACGGCTCGACCTGGACCACCCTGTGGAGTTCCTCCAGCACGATCTGCGACGGCGGATGGCAGCAGATGATCTATAACCTTTCCGCCGTCGCCGACAACCAGCCGACCGTGTACATCCGCTGGGGCATGGGTCCCACGGACATCTGGCTGGGCGGGCCCGGCTGGAACATCGACGACATCGAGATCTGGGCGGCGCCGCCGGTCGTGCAGGAAACCTGCGACGACGGGATCCTCAACCAAGGCGAGGACCGCATCGACTGCGGCGGGCCTTGCCCCGCCTGCGAGTGCCTCGCCGACGCGGCCTGTGACGACGGCCTGTTCTGCAACGGCGTGGAGTACTGCGACGCCTGGGGCCGTTGCCAGCCCGGCGCGGACCCCTGCCCGACGGAGGACTGGTGCGACGAAGCGGCGGATCAGTGCTTCACCTGCGGCGGGCCGCCGACCGGCGACCTGGACGGCTCCGGCGCGACCGACGGGGCCGACATCCAGCCCTTCGTTCTCGCCATCCTGGCCGCGTCGACAGGCCAGAACGACGTTTGTGCCGCGGACTTCAACGCCAACGGCGTGGTCGATGAAGCGGACGTCCCCGGCCTGGTGGCCGCCCTCCTGGGGCTGTGACGTCCGCCGCCGCGGAAAAGCAACGACCGCCTCGGCGTCGGATCATGGTGCGGTCTTCGGATGCGCGATTCGCGGCTCGGGCCGGCGGGTTCCGCTCGCGCGGTGTTCGGCTGCACCAGGAGCGATCAGGCCATGGCCGGAAACCCCACTCCGAACCTCCGCCGACCATGGGGAGAGTTCCCCGTGGTGATTTTCGGAATGTTGTTGCTGCTGCCCGCCGCCGCCCGGGCGCAGCCGGTTCCGCCGGTTCGCGTGATCGCCGAGTGGGAACCGGCCCTCGGCACCTTGATCTCCTGGCCGCTGGGTATTCCCCAATCGCTCGTGGTGGAGTTGGCTCGGGATGACCTCCTGTTCGTGCTGGTCAACGGCCCCACCGCCGAAAACCAGGCCCGCGCCACCCTGAGCTCGTGGGGCGTGGACCCCGCCCGTGTTTCCTACATCCAGTCCACCGTTCAGACCCATTGGCCGCGGGACTGGGGACCCCATCAGATTTTCGACGGCCAGGGCCGGTGGGGGATCATCGATCCGATCTTCCAGGGTTATCCGTGGGTCGGCCCGGCGTGCGCACCCATCACTTCCCCAGGTGGTTACGCGGGAGATGACGCGGTGAATATCGCCGTGGCCGCCCATTTCGCGGCGCCGCTCCACTCCTTTCCGGGATACCTGGTGGGCGGGAACTTCCTCGTGGACGGGCACGCCGCCGCTTTCTCGACCTGCATGATGATCGGCGAGAACAATCAGCTCTGGACGGAAGCCGAGTTCCTGGACCTCGCACAGCAATACCTGGGCGTAACCGATTACCATATTGTCAACAACACCGAGAACAACGGCATTCAGCACATCGATTGCTGGTTCAAAGTCCTCGACAGCGAAACCCTGCTGGTCAAGCGCGTTCCCGCCTGGCACGAGGAGTATCTCCGCATCGAGGGCAACCTCACCCTGCTGGAACAAGCCGTGAATCAACACGGCCGCCCCTACCGCATCATTCGGATCGATTGCCCGCCCTACAGCGGCAACCGCGTCGCCGCCTACACCAACGCCCTCATCCTGAACCGCAAGGTGCTGGTGCCGCTGTTCAACATCCCGGGCGATGCGGCGGCCCTCCAGACCTACCGGGCCGCCATGCCCGGATACCAGGTGATCGGTTTCCCCTGGGGCAGTTGGTATTACTACGACGCCCTCCATTGTCGCACGCGGGCCATCTTCGATCGGCACATGCTCCGCATCGTCCACCGGCGCATCGACGCGACGATGCCGGCGGGCGTGCCGATCCGCTTCACGGCGCTGGTTGACGATCGCAGCGAGACCGGCCTGCTGCCGGGTTCGCCCCGTGTGGTCTGGCGCCGCACGGGCGGCGCGTGGCAGGAGGTTCCCATGACCGCCACCGGGGACGAGGATACCTACGAGGCCTTCCTTCCCGGTCTGGCCGCAGGCCCGGCGGTCGAGTATTACATCGCCGCCCAGGATCACTCCGGCCGGAGCGAGACCATGCCGCGAACCGCCCCGGACGGCTTCTACAGCTTCGCGATCATCGACACCGGTCTGAGCGTGCGTCTCATCCAGCCGCCCGACCGGATCGCGCCCTGGACCCCGACCGTTCTCCATGCGGAGGTTCTTGAAGGCCATGAAACGCTGATGCCGGGCTCCGTGACGCTGCACTATCGCCTGCACGGGGGGGATTATCTCGCCATGCCGATGAACCCCACGGGGCCGCTGGCCTTCGAGGCCGTCTTGCCCCGCGTGCTCTGCGACGACTCGCCGGCGTTTTATGTGTCGGCCGTCGGCAGCAGCACGGGTCTGAAGACCGACCCGCCGAACGGCCCGGAACAGCCCTACGAACCCGGCGTGGGCGAGTGGATCAACACCCCGCTGCTGGCGGAGGACTTCGCCGGCGGCTTGCCCACGGGCTGGGCGGCCGGCGGGCTGTGGCATGCCACCAGCGTTTGTCCCGTTGTTCCGCTTTGCGAAAGCGGTCCGTGGGTTTACTACGGCCGTGACGCCGCCTGCAATTATGCCACCGGCGGCCGGACCTCCGGTACGCTCACCTCGCCCGCGATCAACCTGCCCGCCCAGTCTCCGCAGGGCAATATCACGCTGAGCTACTGCTCCACGTTGGTGACCGAGAACCAGCCCGGCTACGACGTGGCCGGCCTCTACGTCGGCGACACCCTGGTCGATACTCCGGCGGAATCGTCAGCCTGGGAACAGCGGACGATCGACCTGACGGCCTACGCCGGCCAGACGGTGACGCTGTCCTGGGTCTTTGACAGCATCGACGGCTACTACAACGGCTATCGCGGCTGGCAGGTGGACCGTATTCGGGTGACCGTCGACCAGTTGGGCTGCCAGTTTCTCCCGCCGTTCGTCGCCGGCGACGCCAACTGTGACGGCGGCATCGACCTTCTCGACATCGCCTCCTTCGTGCTCCTGCTGACCGATGAGGCGGCCTACCACGCGGCCCAGCCTCAGTGTCATTGGAGCGCCGCGGATTGCAATGGAGACGGCCTGGTAGACGGAGCGGACATTGACGGCTTCGTGAGGCGGTTGCTGAACGGCTGAGAAGGCGAGACCGGAACGAAAGGCCCGCCCGGTCCAAACGACTTGCGGACGGGGCCCGGACACAAGGTCTCGACCCCGCCCGCGGCTCACTTCAGAACGGCGGCACACGCCCGAGCAGATCAATGACCGGTGGCGGGCTTGTCGGCCGGCTTATCGGCGGGCTTGGCCGGCGGCTCGACGGGCTGGAGCGGCGCCTTCTCGGCCGCCTTCTGGATCGTGAGCAGATCCAGGTACTTCACGCCGTGCTTCTCATAGAGCTTGCCCTTGGCCTCCACCTGCTGGAGGGCCAGCGGCTCGACCATCTTGGCGATGCCCTTCATGTTACCCAGGATCACCAGGCCCGTCGGCGTCTCCACCGCCACCGGCACGCCGTTCTTGACGCACTCGACGAAGCACTTGGCGGGGTCTTCCTTGGCGGGGCAGCCGGCCATCAGGCAATGCAAGTCCACCAGCTTGCCGGTGATGGTCATTTCCTTGGCCGGGGGCGGAGGCGCCGCCGTGGCCGGCTTGTCCTGCGCCGCCGCAGGCATCATGAACGCGGCCACCGCGGCCAAACCCACCACCACGATTCCAACCGTCCAAAGCTTGCGATTCATGTGATTCTCCTTCGCTTGACAGAGTGGCGCGTCGTTGAAGCTGCTCCGCAGAACGCTCCGCGGACCATAGCAGGGCTCACGACTCGCCTTTCCTTTGTTTTGCCAACACTTTGAGAGTTCCCGCCTATTCGGCGTTACCGCATCCGTTCAGCCTCCTTTCAAACCGGCCGCCAAGACCGAACTCGGGCCGACGGAAGGCGTTCGAGGCATCCCGCCCATCGGGTCAAGCCGGACGGATTCCGCCCGCGCTGGCCTGCACGCCTGACCGCCGCCGACCGTTCGGCTATGTATTTGGTGTCAGGTTCGGCCTTTGACCGATCCTTCTGCGAAGAGTCCGGGAGGGGTGTGAAAAAGCAGCCGGGTCTACGCTCCGCGGGCAGACACCCACCGCTCCTCCGACAACGGGACGGTATACGTAGCGGGTATCGGTCGAGTTCTCAAGGCCCGGGGGAGGCGCTGCCAGCGGAACATTGCGCTCCAGAACTTATGATTTTGTTTAACATAAGGTTATGATCAATCTACCCTGCCTCGAAAGCGGCTGAAAGGCTTCATCCCGGCTTCGATAGCCGGGGCCGGAGCCCGCGGACGGCCCGCCCGAAACTCTCAGCCTCAGTACATGAACAGCAGCTCGCGGTATTTCGGCAGCGGCCAGTAGCGGTCGTCCACGACGGACTCCAGGGCGTCCGCCGCACCGCGGACCTCGTTCATCGCGGGCACGACCTGGTCGCGATAACAGACGGCGTGCTCGCGAAGGTTGTGCCCGTTCCGGTCGGCGAGGCCGCGGGCCTGATCCAGCGCGTCGATGGCGGTCTTGAGGCGGGCCGTGAGGCCGCAGACCTGGCCGAGGCATTTCTCCGCGGCCGAATGGTCGGCGTCGGCCAGCGCCTGGCGGGCCTTCAACAGGGCGTCGGCCACGTTGCTTTGATGCCCGAACGCGGCCGGGAGAATGAAGGTGCGGGCCAGTCCGGCGGTGAGCTGGGCTTCGATGTTGATGGTCTTGATGTAGGATTCGAGGCCGATCTTGTACTGCGCCGCCAGTTCCCGCTCGCTGAGCACGCCGTGCTTGGCGAAAAGGGTCTGCGCCGCGGGTTCGTTCAACGCCTCGAAGGCGTCGACACTGGACTTGATGTTGGGCAGCCCGCGGCGGGCGGCCTCGGCGGCCCACTCCGCGGAGTAGTTGTCGCCGTTGAAGAGGATGGCCTGGTGCCGCTGGAGGTTCTCCTGCACGACCTTCTGGACCGCGGCCGGCAGGGCCGCGCCGTCGCGCATGGCGGCTTCGATCTCATCGGCCAGTCCGCCGAGGGCCTCGGCCACGATCGTGTTCAGCACCGCGTTGGGCCAGGCGATGCTCTGGCTGGAGCCGACGGCCCGGAACTCGAACTTGTTGCCGGTGAAGGCGAAGGGCGACGTGCGGTTGCGGTCGGAATCGTCCCGCGGCAACGGCGGCAGGCTGGACACGCCGATTTGCAGCAATCCGCCGCTGTGCCCCGGCTCTGCTTTTCCGGCGATCAGGCCGCGGACCACTTCCGTCAGCTTGTCGCCCAGATAAACGCTGATGATGGCCGGCGGGGCTTCGTTGGCCCCGAGGCGGTGGTCGTTTCCGGGGCTGGCCACCGACGCCCGCAGCAGCTTGGCGTGCGTGTGCACCGCCCGAATGACGGCGGTCAGGAAAACCAGGAACTGGGCGTTCTCGTGCGGCGTCCGGCCGGGGTCGAGCAGGTTGGTGCCGGCGTCGTCGGACATCGACCAGTTGTTGTGCTTGCCGGAGCCGTTGATCCCGGCGAAAGGCTTTTCGTGCAGCAGACACTTCATCCCATGCTTGAGGGCCGCGTTCTTCAGCACCTCCATGATCAGCATGTTGTGATCGGTGGCGACGTTGCATTCCTCGAAAACCGGGGCAATCTCAAACTGGCCGGGGGCGACCTCGTTGTGCCGCGTCTTGATGGGGATCCCCAGCGTGTACAGGGTCCGCTCGGCGTCCATCATGAAGGCCAGCACCCGCTCGCGGATCGAACCGAAGTAATGGTCCTCCATCTCCTGCCCCTTGGGCGGACGGGCGCCAAAGAGGGTCCGCCCGGCGTTCACCAGATCCGGCCGCAGGAAGTAGAACCGCCGATCCACCAAAAAGTACTCCTGCTCCGGCCCGACCGTGCAGAAGACCCGCTTGGCCTGCGGATTGCCGAACAGCCGCAGAACCCGCAGGGCCTGCCGGTCGATCGCGGCGATGGAGCGCAGCAGCGGCGTCTTGCGGTCGAGGGCGGTTCCGTCGTAGCTGCAAAACGCGGTGGGGATGCACAACGTGCGGCCGTTCACCCCGTCCATCAGGAAGGCCGGACTGGTCGGATCCCAGGCGGTGTAGCCGCGGGCCTCAAAGGTCGACCGCGTCCCGCCGCTGGGAAAGCTGCTGGCGTCCGGCTCGCCCATGATGAGCGTCTTGCCGGAGAACTCCACCAGGGCCTGCCCGTCGCCGGTCGG